>OFBY01000018.1_pt1 | contig 28108 bp, 27 predicted proteins | sample 1520751 | NCBI WGS metagenome assembly OFBY01 (sample SAMEA3696450, study PRJEB22514) | metagenome | biome: water; feature: marine; material: hydrothermal vent | place: Pacific Ocean | collected 2014-08-16 | depth 1514 m
CGACTTTAGTCGCGGAATTGTGTTGGAGTCCATAAAATTCGCCATCGAAATGGAAAGCGAAAGTCTATCTACCATCTGTGCGGGGCTGAAGCAGAAGATAGATAGATAGAAAATGCTCGAAAAGTACTTAAATTGGGGACTTTGTACTGTTTGCACGAGCAAGCAGGAACTGGGCCTGCCGCAATGGCGCTTCGGGTTTAGAATTTCTTCTTCAGATCCCCGTGATATACAACAGTGTCGGGATCCACATCCTCTCTCGTCAGGAGTTCTGGGACGGGATCTGCAGCTTCGATCTCCTTGATAGCATCATCAAGATCCTCTTGATAGGTCATCATCATATCGGCTGCGATTACATGGGGAGCGAGCTGAACCTTTCTCAGTTTTTCTATCTCTTCGTTTACATCTTTACCCTCGATGGTAACTATAATCTTTCCCTTCTCCTTGTCACCGAAGTGAAATTCACATATCCCCTCCTCTTTACACCACTTTACTATATCGTCATAATGTTTGGGCAGACACTGCACAACAATACTCGAAATATTCATTCCAACTCCTTATTTTTTCAGTTTCCATACCATAATGGTGTCATCGTGACTCGACGATACCAGTGTATTCTCATCTACGAATCTGATCGCTGTAAGTATGCTCTTTTGACCCTTTAGGAGATAACGCTTATGCATACCGTCTCTCTCGAAAACAGTTATACTGTTATCAGGCTCCAAGGCGTATGCTATATACTTTCCCTTCGGGCTGATGGCAGTGGCATAAACGAGAAATTTACCTTTGATGTAATCTCCTCTACCGCTTTTGAGGTCGTAGTAGCTGCCCCTTCTATCCTGCCCACCCGCAGATATGATATCGGCCGAGAAGGCGACACTAAATACATTGTCCAAGTGCAGTTTTTCGATCTTACGCAATACCTTTGCACTTTTTACATCCACTACCCTCAAGACACCGCTTTCGCCTCCGACTACTACTTGTTTACGACTCTTTCGTAGCGCGAAATCCGAAAACTTCGATCCGCTAACCGCTTTCGAAAAGATTATCTTCTTTTTTGGTATGTCGTAAAGATAGAGCACACTCCCCAAGTCTGCAAAGAGTATATGATCTTTGTCGATAAAACGGGCTTTGATTATCGCCAGCCTGCTGTCGGCACCTATTAGCTTTTTCAACTTACCCTCTTCGAAGAGATAGATATCGCTGAAGCCTCCCTCTCCACTGTCACTATGTATGAGGTATCTACCCTCGATATAATCGACAGTGAAGATCTTGTCATTCATCATATCACCCATGAAATCCTTTATCTTGGGCAGCGTTAGGAGAGTCTGTGCCTTACCGCTTGCAAGTTCAAATCTTATAAGAGAACCATGCTCGGTACCTGCAACCACCAGACCATCTCTGACGACAATATCGTTTACAGCATCGTCGGCGACAAGCTGCTTGTATGGTGTAACGATCTCGGCCGCAAAAATATTGAAGGTGGCCAAGAGAAAAGCTATTAAGATGTATATCTTCTTTTTCATCACTCGATCCTTTTCTTTCTTTCAATAGCTAGCTCTTCGAGCAGTTGAACTACGGCCTGTGCTATACTCTCCTCATCTGCCTCGCTCCAAACTCCGAAAAGGTCCTCGTCATCGTCGAGAAAGTCCTCGAAAATTTCGACTTTTTCGAGTCTCGAGGGGATTTCCGCAAAAAGCTCTTCCCCAAGAGCCTCTTTTATCCTCTCGGGAAGAAATATCATCCAGTTATACTCTGTAGGGTCGAATACATCGGCTTCATCGGCTTCATCCTCCACATTCGGGTCCACCACTACGAGATATCTTCTTTCGTCGATATCCTCATCGAGTAACGACAATAGATTAGGGTATCTCTCGAGCAACTCTTCTCTTTCCATCTGCAAGACTCCATTTCAAAAATTTTGTAATGACATTATACATCCATAGTGCCGGATTTCGAGTAGGTAGCAATAGGCACCGGCTCATAGACGAGTGCCCTAACGGGACAGCGCGCCATACAGTAACCGCACTCGCTACACTTCTCATCGTCGATGACAGGATTGAACATACCTGCAAAGAGTATCGCATCATCGATACAGGGCTCTTTGCAAGAGAAACAGATAACACCGTTGTGTGAAAGACACGACTTTATATCTATTGAAAATCTAACATTGATTTTTCCAATCCCTTTTTCGAGATCCAAGACACCTGCTTCACACGCATTGGCGCACTCTTCGCAAAATGTGCACCCTTTCTTGGAAAAATTCAGCGTTGGTGTACCGTCGGCCTTAATTACAATAATCTCCTCTTCACAGGAGGTTGCACAAGCCTTGTGCGTACACTCTATGCACCTACTGAGAAAAAGCGACTCATCGATGGCGTAGGGAGGTCTGACAACGACCTCTTGCGCCTCTTCGGGCGAAACCTCTTCGCCTCTACCTACGATAGAGCGAAAAAAATCACGCCTCGAAGACATTCTACTTCACACCTTCGCCGATTACATCTATGAGGTTGGACTTCTGCATCAAATCTTTGGACGAGAAATCCGGCTGGAATGTATTTCCTACGAGAGGTTTGACATTTGCTTGGGGCACATGACACTGCGAACAGTTGAATCTGGCCGGATTGAGCTTCTTCATCTTTTTGAATTTGGCAATTTTGACATCGGAAGTATTTTTGACAACTTTTCCGTCTTTTATCACCTTGCCGTCTTTGGCAATCTTGGTATTGGGTCTGAAATCCGTGAAGTGAGATACCGGTATAGATGTCGCTCCGACACCCTTGGCAGCAGCAGGCATGTGACATCCAAGACATGCATTGTTCTTAGCCGTTATAGGAAGTAATCCCTCGACACTGTGAGGAATCAGTGGTGGTGCATTCACATAGGAGCGGGCGAACCTTTTGGCAGTACCAGGTGCAGGGCGATCATATTTCATTTTGGGCAGATTCATCGCACCGTTGAGCTCACCCTTTCTAAGTCCGAGATTTACAGCATCAACCACTTTCTTGTTAGCGAGATCCTCCTTCTTTATAAGATTGGGATCATTCACACCTTTGTTTATATCTATCACTTCTCCCGCGTATAGAGCGGCACTTGCCGCTACCGCTCCGACGAGAGCGAGTTTGAACAAACTTCTCATCTATATCCTCCCTAACTATTTTTTATAAAATTTCTCAGATTGAAATCCAGAGCGTCATCGTCGCATACATCTACACAGCGTCCACAGTTGGTACACTCTTTCAACGATACAAATTCGCTTCTTTTTCCAATCATTCCCAAAACCTGAACTTCGGGGCATACCTCTTTGCACTTCATACATAATGTACAGTTGTCACTATTGTGTTTGACTCTGATTACGCTATTTTTGCCGATAAGCGAATGCATACCTCCAAGAGGGCATATATGTCCGCACCAGCCGTTTTTGACAATAAAGAGATCGAAGAGGAATATGGCTACTATCAATCCCGCACCAGCACCGAAGCCGAAGATGACTCCTCTATTGAGGATGGTTATGGGGCTGACTATCTCGAAAACCGCCATTCCGGAAAAGGCCGAGACTATCAGGGCAATCACTATCACATAGTATCTGATATTGCGACTTATCCATATCTTCCTCCCAATCTTGTCGATAAGCAGTTTGCGCCTTAACCAAGCCGCGAGATCGGTCACCATATTGACGGGGCAGACCCAGCTACAGAAGGCTCTGCCTCCTACGATGCCATAGAAGAGTGAGATAATCAATGCACCTACCAACACATTCGTACCCACCATTACACCTGTACTTAAAATCTGCAGTGTCGCGAAAGGATCGCTTAGGGGTATCGCAGTAAAAAGCATCGATGCAGAAAGATCACCCTGCAACACTCTCCATCCGTAGTAGTTACCCATGGCGTATAGGAAGAGTAATCCCAACTGTACAACTCTTCTAAATACCAGATATTTGATATTGCTCCATCTCATCTCAGTACTCCACGCCCATATTCAGATAGTCTTCGGGCTTCTTCTCGCTGCGCTTGTCGTGTGTCGTCAGGTCGCTTTCGGCTCTGTTTGCCACTCTCTGTTGGTCTTTTTTGTCCCAGCCTTTTACATAGTGGTCGCCGGGCTTTCCGAGTGCAATCTCTCTGGGCTGTACGAAAATCGCCGCCTTTTCGGTTACACACGCAAGCTCACAGAGTCCACAGCCGGTACATGAATGCATATTGACCATCGGTTTCAAAAAGGCGTGCTTGCCCGTTCTTTCATTACGGTCGTAAACCAGCTTTATGGCATCGTCCATCAGAGGGCACGCCCTGTAGCATGCGTCACACTGTATTCCCCAGTAGGCGATACAGGAATTGGTATCAACAACCGCAATTCCCATATTCATCATCTTGAAATCAAGCTCGCCCGTCTCTTTGTTGGTAACCTTCTCTACATCGAGGGCACCGCTCGGACAAGCAACTACACAGGGAATATCATCGCACATATAGCAAGGTACATCCCTTGGAGTGAAGAAGGGTGTACCAATAGTCACTTTGTCTCCAGCTTTTGCCATTTTTAGAGTTCCGGGCTTGGCTCGTCCAGTCTCCTTGTCTATGTTTGCAGGCCTATTGACGCAGGCCTCTGCGCACAATCCGCACTTTATGCATAGTTTGAGAAAATCCTCTTCCTCCACTGCCGCGGGCGGCCTGAGAGTCAGAGGTGAGCTCTTGGCTTTGTCGGCATATCCTCCCCACAGCAGAGCACCCATCAATCCGAGCCCGCCACTATAGGCGACATCCGTAAAGAATCTGCGCCTTGAACTTATAGTGACTTTCTTAGCCTTCTCACTCACCTTCTACCTTTCAAATCAAGCTTTATATATCTTGACAGCACACTTCTTATAATCTGTCTGCTTAGACATAGGACATGTCGCATCGAGACATACTTTGTTTATAAGCACCCTTTCGTCGAACCACGGTACGAATACCAGTCCTCTTGCAGGTCTGTTTCTTCCTCTTGTCTCTATTCTTACCTTGACTTTGCCCCTCCTGGACTCCACCCAAACAAGGTCTCCATTTTTGAGGCCTCTTGCTTTGGCGTCTTTGGGGTTCATGTAGCACAGCGCCTCGGGAACGGCTCTGAAGAGTTCGGGAACCCTCATTGTCATTGTACCACTATGCCAATGCTCGAGAACGCGTCCCGTACAGAGCCATGTATCGTACTCTTTGTCCGGACTTTCCGGCGGATCCATGTAGGGTCTTGCGAAGATCTTGGCTTTGTTGGCAATAGAGGTCTTTTTCTTGTCTTTGATACCCTTGAGATCTCCGTGTGCCAGCTTCTTAGCGAGAGGCCCGTAGAATGCGAAGTCTTTGAGACCTGCCTCTTTGGCATGTTTGGCGGCATAGGGATCGTATTTGGTATTGAATCTCCAGAATGTCTCTTTACCGTTAACGACAGGCCACTTGAGTCCGCGAACTTTGTGATAGGTAACGAAGTCTGCGAGGTCATGTCCGTGTCCTCTTCCGAACCAAGCATACTCTTCCCAGAGATACTGATGGAGCATGAAGCCGTATCCTTTGAATACCTTGCCATCGCCTCCCTTGACATTTCTGGAATCTCCAATACATTCGGTATTGTCGTATCCTTTCTGAGGGAAGCTCTCGAGATCGATCTTGTACTTTTTGGCTCTGTCGTTGGCGAAGAGGATTTCGAACATTGTCGTATCGGGCTTGTAACCCATCTTCTCTGCCGCTTTTCTGACATCGGGAAGTTTTTTGCCGTTTCTAAGAGTGTACGGGCCCCAGAGATCGTTGACGGTAAAGCGTTTGGAGAGCTCGACCCACTGCCATGTATCGGACATTGCTTCACCTACGGGCAGTACCTGCTGTCTCCAGTGCTGTGTTCTTCGCTCGGCGTTACCATATGCACCCCACTTCTCGTAGATCATCGCAGAGGGGAGAACGAGGTCGGAAACCATCGCGGAGATTCCAGGATATCCGTCGGAAGTGACTATGAAGTTGTCCATCTCTCTGGCAGCTCTTATCCAGTGTCTGGCGCTCGCACTATCCTGATAGGGGTTACATACATTGACCCAAGCGAATTTGACTACGCCATCTTCGATGTCTCTGTGGATCTTTATTATATGCTGATTTCCTACGGGGTTGAGCGTACCTTCGGGAATCTGCCACTTTTTCTCGACGATTTTTCTGTGTTTGGGGTTTTTGACCATCAAGTCCGCAGGCAGTCTGTGACAGAATGTTCCGACCTCTCTTGCCGTACCACAGGCAGAGGGCTGACCTGTCAGCGAGAAGGCTCCGTTTCCAGGCTTGGCCTGCTTGTTGAGCATGAAGTGAACATTATAGCTGAGTGTATTATCCCAAGTACCTCTTGTGTGCTGGTTCATACCCATTGTCCAGAAGGATACGACGCTCCTGCCCTTCTCCACATAGAGAGCCACGAGATCTTTGAGCTTTTTCTTGAAGGCTTCGAGATCTTCGTCGGGGTCACCTTTTACCAGCGGTGCGACATAGTCGAGCGTATAGGGAGCTAGCGACTTCTTGTACTCCTCGAATCCGATAAGCCAGTGTTTCAGAGTACCAGGAATATTTTTCATAGTGTCGCCAGTCTTGTATCCATAGGGCTCAAGAGCGGGACCTTCGAGTTTGGAGACCTCCTTGGCCATCTCTTTGTTGATGGTCTCCATCTCTTTGGCGCTATATTTACCTGCGGAGCCATCAGGTCTGACAGGCGTAATAGACTTCTCGCCCTTTCTTCTCATACCGTAACCGATATTTACGGGGCCTACTGTAAATACGATGTGCTCTTTGATGAAGTCCCAATCGATAGCTTCGGGGTGGTTGTAAACTATTTCATGAGCTACATAGTTCCAGAGTGCCAGGTCCGTACTGGGGCGGAAGATAATTTCGAAATCCGCAAGGTCGGAGCTTCTGGTTCTGTATGTGGTGATGTTGACTACCTTCACTCTTTCGGGGTCGGAGAGCTTGCGGTCAGATACACGAGACCAGAGGATCGGGTGCATCTCCGCCATGTTCGAACCCCAGCTAATAATCGTATCGGTAAGTTCGATGTCGTCGTAGCATCCAGAGGGCTCGTCTATACCGAATGTCTGATAGAAGCCGACAACTGCAGATGCCATACAGTGTCTGGCGTTGGGGTCGATAGCGTTGGAGCGGAATCCACCCTTCATCATCTTCTGGGCGGCATAACCCTCCATGATGGTGTACTGTCCAGAACCAAATACGGCCACACCTTCAGGACCACTTGCCTTGAGAGCTTTGCGGATATGCTTCTCCATCTCGTCGAAGGCTCTCTTCCAGCTTACCGGTCTGAATTTGCCGTGCTTGTCGAATTCACCTTTGTCGTTCATTCTGAGCAGAGGTGTCTTCAGCCTATCGGCACCATACATGATTTTTGCGTTGAAGTAACCCTTGATACAGTTGAGACCACGGTTGACCGGAGCCGCAGGGTCACCTTTGACGGCCACTATCTTGCCGTTTTTGGTTGCCAACATGATACCACATCCGGTACCGCAGAAGCGACATGCCGCCTTATCCCAGCGCCATCCCTCTTCGCCTTTGGAAGCGGCTGCGCTCACTTCGCTGGGTACGCTTATACCCACTGCAGAAGCGGCCGCAGCTGCCGCCGAACTCTTCAAGAAATCTCGTCGATTCATTCCCATTCTAACCTCCTATATTGTTACGGGATGCAAAGATTGTAACTCTTTGAAGCTGAAAAACGATTGATACATATCAATTTTCATCTACACTACTCCTTCAATGGGAAAAAATGTTTCGATACTTAACCCCAAAACATTGACTCTTGTCAATATTACATCTGCATAGTTCATATACAATAAGTGATATTTGCAAAATCGATACAGCAGGAGGGACCTCGTGAGAGATGAACTACTATATAGACTACAGGATGATTTCCCACTTACGGCACGCCCATTCAGGAAGATTGCCGAAGAGCTCGGAGCGGAGGAGAGCGAAGTGCTAAAGCTTCTCGAAAAATTGAAAGAGGAGAAGATTATCAGACAGACCTCCGCCATATTCGATACACGCAGACTCGGATATAGTTCATCTCTGGTAGCTTTCAAAGTCTCTCCCGACACGATCGAAAAGGCTGCCGAAATCATCAATACACACCCGGGAGTCAGCCACAACTACGAAAGAGATCACGATTTCAATCTCTGGTTCACCATAGCCACCGCCCCCGATTCCAAACTCGGACTACAAAAGACCATAGAGAGGCTTGCGACACTCACGGGAGCGCAAGAGAGTATAGCACTACCTACTATAAAAATGTTCAAAATCTCCGTCAAGCTCGATACTACCGGCAAAAGAGCCAAAAAAGAGAGCATCGGACAAAGACGGGAACAGAGTATGAAGCTCAACGCAAGGCACTATGCCGCCATCAGGGAGCTGCAGAAAGATATCCCCATAACTTCCGAGCCTTTTGCAGATGCCATAGAGAGGCTCAATATGGACTATGAAGAGTACTTCTCTATAGCCAACGAGCTCAAAAAGGTCGGCATTATGAGGCGTTTTGCCACCATCTTGAACCACCGCAAGGCAGGATTCACGGCCAATGCGATGAGCGTATGGAGCGTACCGGAAGAGAGGGCCGAAGAGATAGGCAGAGAGATGGCGAGCTTCAGCGCTGTCAGCCACTGCTATCTAAGACCGAAATATCCCAATTGGCCATACAATCTCTTCGCTATGGTACACGCCAAAAGTCAGGATGCCTGCGACGAGACGATAGAGGAGATGGCGAAAGAGACCGGCCTACGGGACTATGCAAAACTATACTCCACGAGAGAGTTCAAAAAGAGAAGAATAGTCTATTTCGACCCATCTTTCGCCGAGTGGGAAGAGAGCTATGGAGATTGGGCACACCCATAGCATAAAAATTCGGTAAAGGAGAAGCGCAAAAGCCGCTATTGGATTGCGTGTCGGTTTTTGAAATCCGAAATACAGTCGCTACACTTCCTTACCTTGTTGCTCTCTATCGTACTTTCGAGCGCTTCATAGTCCAATATATGTACATTGTGGTTCGAATCGACCTCTATAATCTTCTCTTTTTTCAGTTTTTTGAAGATACGAGAGAGGGTCTCTGGTGTTAGGTTGAGTATGGCCGCCACTTCGTTATATTTGAGTCTGTTGAAGATCTCGCTGTTTTCAAGAAGCATCTTGGCTACCTTGGCCTCCGAAGAGAATATCGTCTCTTTATGCACAAGGGCTGAGAGTACCATTATCTTGGAGGTGAGCGATTTTATCATTTCGAGCGAAAATTCGGGCTCGTGCAGATGTTTATAGATATATTGGTAGGGGATCATCGCAACTTTGCCATTGGTGACAAATTCACATGTAGCCGGAAAGGGCATCTTTTCGAAACAGGCATATTCGCCCACTATCGCCGGTGCCTCGAGACGGTTGATCTGAATCTGAGAGCCCTTCGGGGATGTCTTGTAGAGCTTTATCGTGCCCTCTATCACTACATAGAAGAAATCTCCCTTATCCCCTTCGTAAAAAACGATACTCTCCTTACTGAAACTGCGTATTACCGAATTGGCTTTGATCTCGGCTATGTGCCTGTTGGACAGTTTGGAAAACATCTGAATCTCTCTCAAATCGTACATATCCAAGACCCTTTCCTTTCCACCCTTTGATTGCCCGCTTATTATACACACAATATCTCAAAAACCGGATACTATCACTCCCTTTTTCTCGAAAAAGTCGAATCTGCGAATTTAAAGAGCCCTTTTGCTCCCAATAGAAAATATACCCACATTATCGTACCATAAACGAAGATAGAGAGAATAACGGTACCGGTCGTCACCGCTTCGAAAAGTTCTGCGTATGGTGTCTCATGGGGCAACATATGCACCAGAATCAGGGAAAGCGCCCCTTTCATACCGCTGAATGTCAGGATAAACCACCCCTCTTTGCCAACAGGCTCGATCATGCTCGTTCTGCTACCGAGAAACGCAAATTTAGCCATAGAGAGAGCCCTTATGAGCGTGGTCACTATGAACATTAGAAGAATCTCTCTCCAGTAATGAATCATCATCATTGGGTCCACCATCTCCGCAAGCAGGAAGAATATGATGACGGCGGCTATATAACCGAATTCACCCGCCATCTCGTGTATGTAGGCCATTCTCTCCCTCGTGGTCGCACTTCTCTTCAAAAAGAGCATCCGCTTCATGCGCGAGCTGTATTTCGAAGAAGATTCGAGCTCCTGTATGTCTTCTTGTATATCTCTATCTACCAGCACGACACTGAAGACCACCGCCACTATCAGAGTCAGGATACCGCTTATGTGTAGATGCTCGGCAAGCATATAAGCCAGATAGGCCTCTATGACAAAGGTGAAAAATTCGTTTCTCCTCTCTTCGAGCAGTTTGAGAACGATATAGAATGTGTATCCTATCAGCAGCCCCAGCACGACACTGAAGAAAAAGACCTTGACGGAGGCAGCCGCAGCGTCGAGGGGGTCGATATGACCATTCATCATCCAGGGGATTCCTATGAAAAAATATGCAATGACCGCCGTTGCGTCGTTGCCCAGAGACTCCCCTTCTATTAGAACCTTTATCTTATGTTCTATAGCGCCAAAGCGTGAGAGTACCGACTGCACACTGACCGCATCGGTAGCCATATTGACGGCGAAGAGGGCCACATAGGCTCCGAGCGTGAGTCCGGGAAAGAGTTCGAAATAGCTCAGACTCGCACCTACGGCTATGCATAGAGCTACGGATATGACCGCAAGATAGAATATCTCTAGGCCGTATCTCCTAATATCGGCGAATTTGAGATGAAGAGCATCCCCCATGAAGATGAGTGGAATGGCGAAGACAATCAGGGTATCGAAGTGCTCCTTCATATTCAGCGGTATCGCAGATGGAAAGAGCCATGATATCAGATATGAGCCTATCAGGAGCAGAAAGACCGCCGGAATCTTACTCACCCTCGAGAGTGCGTTGGTGCCAACAACCAGTGTCAGAATCGTTATTAGAGTCGTTTCGGCTTCGAAAGAGTGCATAGAGACTACCCCGCTTGGAAATGAATTTTCCAAATTATAGCAGTTTCGAATCCGAAGAAGCCTCTATGATATTTTTGTGGAGTATTGTGAGGCACTTCGCAAGACTCTCTCTTGCGGATATGCCTACCGGTGCTATTATGCAGGTACTACGGAGACTTTCTTTTTGCTTGCAGTCTTGTTTTCGAACTTGACCACACCCTCTATAAGAGCGTAGATTGTGTGATCTTTTCCCATGCCTACACCATTGCCGGGATGTACTTTCGTACCTCTTTGGCGAATAATTATATTGCCGGGAACCACGCGCTCCCCACCATACTTCTTGACACCGAGACGACGACCTGCGGAGTCACGGTTGTTCTGGGTCGAGCCCTGCCCTTTTTTATGTGCCATATCAGCTCCTTATGCGATTTTGGTAATTTTTACACGCGTGAAATCTCTTCTGAAACCGCGCTTGAGTTTGGAATCTTTTCTGCGACGCTTCTTGTATATAATGACTTTTCTGTCGCGTCCCTCGTTGATAACTTCGCCCTTGACTACGGCACCCTCAACCAGAGGTGTGCCCACTTTCAGCTCGCCGTCGTTGAGTGCAAGTACTTCCCTGAACTCCACTTCGCTTCCGGGCTCCATTCCCATTTTGTCGAAGCTAAGAACATCACCTTCGCGTACTTTGAACTGCTGCCCGCTTGCTTTTATGATAGCGTACATCCTAATCCCTTTTATTTTCTCTTGATTCATAATGAAGTGGTGGATTATATCCAATCAACATTTAATCTTTTTTTAAAACCATGTATGAAAGCTCGATAATATCTCGATCGTATCAAAAAGAGACTATCTTTTTAGAGCTATACACTCTATCTCCACCTTTACATCCAGAGGCAGGGTTTTTACCGCGACCGTACTTCTTGCCGGTGCGTTCTGCTTGAAATATTGAGCATAGATCTCGTTCATTTTGGCGAAATCTTCCATATCGGAGAGGAAAACGGTCGTCTTGAGCACATCATCGAGAGAGGCACCCGCTGCAGCGAGTACCTCGGAGAGATTCTGCAATACCTGTCGGGTCTGCACCTCGATAGTCTCACCTGCCAGTTTTCCTTCGGCTGTGAGGGCTATCTGTCCCGATGTGAATATCATCCCGTTAGCCTCTATCGCTTGAGAATACGGACCTATCGCTTTCGGCGCTCTTTGTGTGGAAACTCTTTTCATTGGAAACCTCCCTCTATCTGTTTTCATAGAATATGTAGTTGGTCGAATAGTCGGAAAATTCGAAATAGACCTTCTTTTCTCCCGCATCCACTTTCAGATTTCTGTTTTTGTCGTCATATCCGTAACCGTATCTGTAGGGACGCACTCTTGCATCGTTGGTACCGTATGCGGTCGATATCTTGTCTATCTTTATAAAACGCTTTACAAGCTTCTCACCTGCATATATATCCAGCACCCCGTTGGTTCCTGTCCAGTTCTGTATGGAGCGGCTTATCGAATTCTGTGTCTCCTGCGTACATCCCGAAATCGACACAAGAAGCGAAACGGCACCCACCATCACCACTGCGTATCCTCTATTCACACTCTTCTCCTTCTATCTCGGGCATAGTGAATTTTCTTATATTCAATTCACCATCTTCACTATAGTATATATAGTGCAAAATATCTCTTTCGACAGGCAAGCCCAAAAGATAACGCAGGGCCATATTGGCCTGTATCGAACCTATCTGCATCACTATCGGGGCAGCTATGCCGGCAGGCTCATGGCTGCTTGCGGCAAAAGCCTGAAAACTCGACTTATCGAAAAAGCAAACCTGCCCATTGAAAGCCTCTACACTGGCGTATATCCAGGGGGTCTCTCTCTCTTTCGCCCACCTGTCTATCTCCGCTCTTACGGGTAGATTGTCCGTAGCGTCCAGAATCAAATCATACTTCGTCTCGATTCGTGAAAACTCTTCGAAATCGCTCTCGAAAACCCTCGTCTCAAGATACGGATTCTTCTTTTTCAGCAAGTCTGCGGTAACGAGCGCCTTGTTTCTCTTCAGATCATCGAGCGTAAAGACAATCTGGCGGTGAATATTGTGCAAAGAGATATTATCGAAATCGACCAGATCTATCTCTCCTATACCGCTACACCCCAGAGCCATGGCGAGAGTCGAACCAAGACCGCCGCAACCTATTACCGCTATCCGTTTACACCTGAGCCTCTCCTGCCTCTGCCGACCCCACAACTCTATCTGTCTATGAAAATAGGCTCTATACTCCATCATAATTCACCTCTGCTTCTCAACTCTCTATCGAACTGCCATGCTCTTCTATGCTCTTTGAGACTCTCTTTATCTATTGGTTCTATCAGCATCGACTCCTTGTCTTCGAGCATCATCTCCACCTCACCTTCAGGGTTTACGAGCATACTGTCGCCGTAGAATCTCCACTTCAACTCCCCGTCGCTGTACTCTCCGAGTCTGTTGGCCCTGAGGATATAGCAGCCGTTGAGAAAAGCTCTGCTTTTGATAAGCTCTCTCCATCTACAGTGTGAACCAAAGGTGGACGCGGTAGGCAAGAGCACCAAATCGACTCTCTTCTTCATGATATCCCTCCAGAAACGATCGAAGTGAAGTTCGAATCCCGCCATGACAGCCACCCTGAAGCCCTCTATCTTGAATATCATAGGCTCCCGAAGTTCTCCGGCTTCGTTGTCGAAAAAGCGCTTTTCATTCCAGTGCCCGTATGGTATGAGTATCTGTTGGCTATAGTAATGTACGCTCCTAGGGGATATCTTGACAATCTTTTTATAGATCTTCTCCTTTTCGACCTTGACTATCGGGGCGACGAAGGTCATGTCGTACTCCGCAGAGAAGCGTCTGAGTATCTCTATATGTTTCGCACTCTGCTCTTTGAGCATGGAGAGAGGCATACTCTTCAACTCTCCGAAGAAGTGGTTGAGCACATACTCTCCAAAGAGCATGAGTTTCGTATCTCTCTTGGCCGCATTTTTGAGATAAAATTCGAGCCTTGTCGCATTCATCCCCAGAGTCGGAAGCTGCAAAGCCCCTACAATCAGACTCTTCATCACTCTTTGCTCTCCGCATCCTGTGATATCTTTTCCACCCTCTTTCTGGCATCCTCTATCATTTGTCGCGCCCTCTTGACACTCTGCATCCCCTCTTCGTAGAGTTTGACGCTCTCTTCGAGGGTAATCTCGGGGTCCATGAGTCTCTCCACTATCCTGCGGGAGTGTTCCAACTCCTCTTCGAATCTCTTCTTGCGCATCAGCCCTCCTTCAATATATCTTTTACGATATGCTCGAACTTCTCCGTCTCCACCAAAAAGGCGTCGTGCCCGTAATCACTATCTATACAGTGGTAAGTGCAGTTGCGCCCCTCTCTCTCCATCATCCTGTATAGATGCTCCATCTCATGAGGGAAAAAGAGATAGTCCCCACTGAAAGAGATAAGATGCAGATCCGCCCTTATTCTCTTCACCGCTTCATAGAGGGAGTCGTAGCCTCTGGAGAGATTGAAGGTATTGATGGCCTTGACGATATAGAGATAACTCAGAGGATCGAAAATCCTGGAGAAGTTGTTGGTGTTGTATTCCATATACCTCTCCACCTCATACCTGCCGAAGAGTTCGAAAAGACCGTCCGTGGCCACATAGTTGCGTCCGAATTTACTATCCATCGACTCCGGACTCAGATAAGAGATATGTCCCGCTATCCTTCCTATGGCGAGTCCGTCGAGCCCATCCTCCGAAAAGGCGTCTCTATCGTAGTTTCCGTTTTTGAAACGGGGGTCTCTTCTTATCGCTTCGACAGCCACCTTGTTGAAAGCTATCACCCATGGTCTCGTGGCGTATGTCGCTGCCAGAGGTATCACGGTCTGGGCGAAGTTGGGATAGTCCACGGCAAACTGCAGAGCCTGCATACCCCCCATCGAACCCCCGATGATGGCTCTAAGTCGGTGTATTCCCATTCTGCTTAGAAGTTGCCTCTGCGCTCTTATCATATCTTTGACCGTAACTACCGGAAACCTCAGCCTATAGGGTTCCTCCCCGGGATATACGGGACTCATCGGACCGGTAGAGCCGAAACAGGAGCCTATCACATTGCTGCATATGACGAAGAAGCGATCGGTATCCAGGGCTTTGCCCGGACCTATCATCGCATCCCACCAGCCGGGCTTGCGGTCGTTCTCGTAAAATCCGGCGGCATGATGCGAACCGCTCAGCGCATGACAGAGCAGTATTGCGTTGCTCTTCTCTTCGTCGAGCTCTCCGTATGTCTCGTAAACTATCTCGTAAGGCTCCAAAATACGCCCGCTTTCGAGATAGAGAGGAGAAGTAAAGTGCATTGTTTTGCTTTCTATTTTCATCGACCGTCCGGATGGGAATATAATTTCGCTCTTATTTTATCGAAAGAGGACTTTAGTAGTATAGCAAAGTTATATTCGCCTCCTTTTTACGGAGGCGTTGCGGTAGAGAAGCCCCTACTTGATCGCTATATCCCTTCTCTTCTTGGCGGGAACCTTTTCGAAACTTATAAGCAGTCTTCCATCTCTATATTGGGCCTCGATGGAGTCTCTGTCTATATCTTCGGGCAGATAGAAACTTCTTTCGAATTTGCCATATACGCTTTCGAGCAGATAGTAGTCGTCCCTGCTCACCTCTTCGCTCATCTTTCTCTCGGCCGTCACTATCAGATAGTCTCCGTCCACGGCCACATCTATATCCTCTTTGGCCACTCCTGGCAGATCCACCTCGATACGATAGAGGTCTTTCTCTCTGTTCCTGGAGAGATTGGCCAGAGGCAGATGGCTGGCGACATTGGCGAAGGTCTCCTTCAGCTTCTTGGCACCCTCCACAACTCCCTGCTCGATCTTCTTCTCTACATTCTGAAGCTCTTTTTTGATATCGCTCATCTTGAACCTCCTCTATTCGATACTATTTGATCTCTATCTTTTTCGGTGCTTTTTCCACTACCTGTACCTTGGGGATTTTGACCCTCAGTACGCCATCCTTCGCTTCAGCCTCTATCTTCTCGACATCCACCCCCTCGGGCAGAGAGAAGCTTCTTTCGAACTTTCCGTATATACTCTCGAGACGATAGAACTCGTCATCCTTTCTCTCCTCCTCAATCTCTCTGCTGCCAGAGATGCTCAGGACATTTTCATTGACATCTATGGAGATATTCTCTTTCTTGACTCCGGGCAGATCGACCTCTATATAGTAGGCGTCGTCCGCCTCTCTCGTATTGACGGAGGGGATGAAATCCACACCCTTCTCCTCCATCCTGCCTTCGGCTCCGTTTATAAGTTTGTTGAAATACTCCATTCTCTCTCTCATCTCTGCGATTTCCCTGAAGGGATCGAATCTCGTAATCATCATCTTTGACCTCCTGCTTCGTTCTTCTATATCTATTTCGCCGAAATTATAGAATATAAGTGGATTTGCTTGTGCTACATAAGTAGCATAGAAGCGTTTATCTTTTCGACTGCCCTCAATGCTCCAGTTTTTGGATAGAATTATCATATCGAAATGAAAAATAGCACAGATAGATGAGAGGAGAAGTTATGCGGGGATATCTTTTGATTTGCTTTCTGTTTTTTTCCGTACTGATGGGTGCGGAGGTGGAAAGAGAGAGAGTTGCACAACTATATGTGGCTACATTCGATAGGGCACCCGAAAAAGCGGGACTTGAATATTGGGTGCACGATTCCAATCTGGATATAGATGCTATAGCGATGAGTTTTTTCGATCAGAACGAAACCAAAATGAGATATCCAGACTCTCTGCCGACGGAGGATTTCATACGAGCGGTATATAGAAATCTTTTCGACAGGGTGGCGGATGAAGATGGCCTGAAATATTGGAAAGAGGATATAGAGAGTGGAAGGGTCGGAAGAAATGTTTTTCTTCTGGCCGTCATAAACGGTGCGCTCGGAGACGATAGAGAGACGATGCAGAACAAGAGAGAGGTCGGACTCTACTTCGCCGATAGCGGAATTTCCGATCCTCGTCTCGCCCAGAAGGTAATGGTCAATGTCGATTCCGATTCCGAAAGTGTCGTAGAGGCAAAAAGAATGATAGATGATCTACTCTCCGGCAGAGAAGTCGTGGAGAGAGGCAGCGATATACATGAAGACTATTTTCTTTTCGATATAAACGGTGTCGGCAGAGCCTACAAAACGGATGGTTGTATATATCCCGATGAAAACAGTACTTTCGACTATACAATATATAGTGACAACAGCGTAGAGATCTCCTATTTCAAGGATGGAAGCAAAAAAAGTTTCGAGTGCACGGTGGATATGCTTCTAACAGATACCATTGCAGTCGATGGAGAGATCGAAGCATATTTTACAAAGGATTCTACGGCATACGACAAAGAAAGAGGACTCTACTACAAGGTCGATAAAATATACAATGGCAAACTCGTATCCGTGACAGATAATGGGAGTAGGGCTGTAGCCGTGGATAGAAAGGGCTACACGAGCAATGTGGACATTTTGCATGTCTGGAGAAGAGAGAAGATGCCGTATCGACCTATCAAGGCATTGCATTCCGACAAGAATGTAATCGATTATGGCGATATGAGAGAATCGGAGAGAAACTATATCTACGATGTCAAAAGCGATCTCTATGCCTACAAGGGTGAGGGGTGTATATTCCCCATCGACCCCAATACGATTTTTCACTTCGAGATATACTTTGACAATACGATGAAGATATCTTTCAAAGAGGGAGGTAAAGAATACTCCAACATTTGTGCCTTGAGAGAGAGATACAAAAAGATATCTCCTCGCGATAGAGAGTTGGAGGCACCTATTATCGAAGGAGATATATATTTCGATCCCGTTACAGGCGAATATTTCAACGCCAAACATATATTCAGAGGAACTATTACGGCTATATACAACGATGGAAAGAGTGTGAATATAAAGGATATTCCTGGATACAACTACGGAATATATCTTTCCGAGGCGCTCAAAAAAGATCCGCTTCAGCATCCAGGAGTCGTGAAACCGCAAAATCCACAGGATATCGCGGAGGGTTATATAAGAGAGGGCGATAGAAACTCCTTGTATGATTTTTTGTACAATGGTGTAGCCTACAAAAGTGACGGACTATGCACTTTCCCCAAGAACGGAGATACCATTATTCACTTTATGATAGGGAAAAAGGGAGATATAACTATCTCCTACACAGAAAACGCAACCTTCTTGCATAGCGATTGTACACTTGCACACAGCTACGAGAGTGTACCTTTGCGCAATGCCAAAAGTATGGCTGCCAAAGATCTGGGGGATGGCATCTATTACGATGAGACTTCGGATAGATACTACCTCTGCGAGCATCTTCACAAAGGGGTGATAGTCGCCACATTCAATGACGGACAGACAGCATATGTGAAAGATTCCAACGGACTATACTACTGGTTGCCCGTATATGCGGTATATAGAGAACTTTCCGAATGACTATATACCGACAAAGGGTCGTTTTCGGACTGAAAGAGAGAGAATATGATGGAGATAGAGAGAAAGTTCCTTTTGATACCGTGTTCGATGAGGCGTCTGCTCCAAGAGAGGGGAATTTCGTACGAGAGAGTCCGCATAGAGCAGTTCTATATCCACAGCGACATAAACTTTGCCGAGAGATACAGGCGCAAGAAAGATAGCTACTACCATACCGTCAAAAGAGGTGCTGGACTCGAGAGAGAGGAGTTCGAAGAGGAGATAGAGGCGAGACTCTATCTCGAAAAGAAGAAGATTTACGGCGACTCTCTCATACGGAAGTGGCGCTATATATTCGAAGAGGGGGGATATACCTTCGAGCTCGATATCTTCAAGGGGGCGTTCAAGGGGCTCAATCTCTTGGAGGTCGAGTTCGGGAGTGTGGCGGAGGCCGAAAGCTTCGACCTTCCCCCATTCATCCGCCAGGTGCTCATATCGGAAGTGACGGAGAACCCCGATTTCAGCAACGGCTCTCTCGCCAAAAGGATGGAGATTCCGGCCATAGAGGAGAGTCTCTCGGATATCTTCGGACGGATAGAGGATAGAGATGAGTTTCTCAAGGCCTCCTCCAGCATCGATATAGCTCCGTACGAGAGCGGTGCCCATGCGCTCAAAGCTCTGCTCTACACTCTCATCAGGAGTGTAGAGGCCAATCGGGAGAGGATACTGCAGGCGGATACGGATCCAGAGAGGGTGCATCAGTTGCGGGTGGCGATGAGAAAGATGAGGGCCGTTTTCGCACAGCTGGGCTGCCTCTTCGACGAAGAGTGGCTCGAATATCACAAAAGAGCCCTCTCCGAGCTCATGTCATATACGGGCAAAAAGAGAGATATGGATGTCTATCTCGAAGAGATGGGGCTATATCGGAGGCTTGTCGGCAAAAAATATCGCAAGCAGATGCAGAGGCTTGAGTCGTATATAGAGGAGATATCCCGCTCGGAGAGCGAAACGGTGAAGAGGATGCTTCTGGGGGAGAAGTATGAAAAGGAGATATCCGCCCTGAAGGAGTTTTGCGGGGACGACACTCTAAACGGCCTCGACTCCAAAGCTTCATCTCCCGTCATCTTCACGGTAAAGAGCGCACTCAAAAGGAGATATGCGAAGATACTGGAGGCTGGCGGGAGAATAGACGAGAGCTCCGAGCCCCGGAAGTATCATATGCTCAGGATAGATGTGAAGAAGCTGAGGTATATGATGGAGTTCTTCTCTTCGATTCTCGAAGAGGAGAGCTTTTCGAAGATGCTCGTACAGCTCAAGAGGATACAGGATATACTGGGCTCCCATCAGGACCTTCACATACAGAGTCGCCACCTCGAAGAGTTTTCGCGCCGGCCCGAGCTCGCACAGCGAAGAATGAAAGAGGCGATAGAGTTGCTGCGTGCAAAGATGAAGAGTCTGGAAAAGAGCAAAAGAGAGCTCTTCAAGGAGAGTTTCGAGGAGTTTCGCGCAACGGAAAAACTATTCAGGAAGATGATATGCAGATTTTGAGAAGAATACAGAAGCGATGAATATAGAGTCTCTCTATATTGTCCCCAAAGAGAAGGGTTGCGGAACGCTATTCGTGACTCTCGGTCTTATGGAGATATTGAAAAGAAGCTATACGAGTGTGGCCTTTTTCAAACCAGTGATGAAGCTTGAGGAGGGCAAGAGGGATAGCGATATAGAGACACTGCTCCAGCTCTACGGGATGAAGCAGAGCTATGAAGAGTGTTGCGGTCTTGGCCTCGAAAGTTGCGAGGAGATGCTCGCCGAAGGGAGAGAGGATGCCCTCTACGAAGAGCTTATAGCGCGATATGAAAAGCTGAAGTCGAAATATGATTTCGTGCTCTGTATGGGTTTCATGGATAGCAGACTGCTGGAGTTCGCCCAATACGATTTGAATGTGGAGATAGCCAAAAACTTCTCCTCCGCGCTGGTGGGACTCCTCAACGGAGGAGGCAAAGCCGCGGAGGAGCTGGAGGAGGAGATAGAGATATGGTCCCGCTCTCTGGCTCAGGAGGGGATGGAGCCCTTCGCCTTTTTCGTAAACAGAGTCGATACCATGCTCTGTCCTCTAAAAAAGGGGATGAAGAGCTCCGTGCCGTGCTTGAGCATACCCTATCACGAAGAGCTCGACAGACCTACGGTGATGGATCTGCTGGAGGCTACCGATTCCGAAACGGTACATGCAAGAGAGAGTATAAAGCTACAGCAGAGCGTTGCGAATATCAAAGTGGCGGCTATGAGACCAGAACACTTCCTGGAGTATCTCGAAGATGGAGACCTGGTGATAGTTCCCGCCGACCGTTGCGATATTCTGCTGGCCATTCTCGGAAGCGAACACGCCAGAGGCTTCGCCACAGCCTCGGCCGTAATCATCGTCGGTGATATGGAGGTAGCCTCACGCATAAGAGCCCTCATAGAGGCGGACCCCGACTTCGCCGTGGTTCTGGCCAGGTCCAAAAACGAAACGATGGAGGTGACAAAAAGAGCCCTCAACGCCACGGCACGAATCACTGCAAGGCACAGCAGGAAGATAGCTCTGGCTTTGGGACACTTCTCTACCCATGTGGAGAGTTCCCTCATAGAGTGCTCTTTGAAAAGAAGTATCAACAGTATAGTCACGCCGGCGATGTTTCTGCACAGACTCTTCAAGAGGGCCGCCTCCGACAAGAAGCGCATAGTCCTGCCGGAGAGTTCGGACGACAGGATTCTGCAGGCCGCCGAGATAGCGATAAAAAGAGGCTTCGCCGATATCACCCTGCTGGGAGAGGAAAAGAGGATATATCAGCGTGCCAAATCGCTCGGTATAGACCTCTCGGCGGCGCAGATAGTCGATCCGTCGCAAAGGAGCCTCCTCGAAAGACTCGCCGCCCGCTTCTACGAGCTGAGGAGGCATAAAGGCATCACATATGAGATGGCACAGGATACGCTTCACAATCTGAGCTATTTCGCCACGATGATGATAGCGGAGGGGCTGGCCGACGGTATGGTCTCGGGCGCCACACACACCACGAGAGAGACCGTACTGCCCGCTCTTGAGATTTTCAAAACGAAAGAGGGGATAGATATAGTCTCGAGCCTCTTTTTCATCTGCCTCGATACGAGGGTACTGGTATATGCCGATTGTGCCATCGTCGTCGAGCCCGACTCCGCCAAACTGGCGCAGATAGCCGTCTCCTCCGCCGAGACGGCGTCACTTTTCGGTATTGAGCCGGTGGTGGCCCTGCTCTCCTACTCCAGCGGCGAGAGCGGAGTGGGAGAAGAGGTGGAGAAGGTGAGAGAGGCGGCGCAGATAGCGATGAAGATGAGACCCGACATACCGATAGAGGGGCCTTTGCAGTACGACGCCGCAATCGATCCGGAAGTGGCCGCGATCAAGATGCCGAAATCCAAAGTGGCCGGTCGTGCCAATGTATTCATCTTCCCCGACCTCAACACCGGCAACAATACCTACAAGGCGGTACAGCGCTCCACGGGAGCCATAGCCATAGGCCCAGTACTGCAGGGACTCAGCAGACCCGTAAACGACCTGAGCAGAGGATGCAGTGTTGAAGATATAGTGAGCACCATAGCCATAACCGCCATACAGGCGGCATCTCTATAGAGCCGCGGCTCACTCTCCATTCGGGTGTCCGTACTCCATTTTGGGCTCCGCCGCCATCGGCAGTTCATCGCTTTTGGCGTCCAGCTTGTAGATCGTGGGTTTGGAGGCTTCCTCTCTCGTCCACTCGTCGCTCAAGACTTCGGCCTGCTGCATCACCAGTTTTAGCGCTTCCGCCTGCTTGTCGGGCGGATATCTGTAACGCCGCAGGATGATGCGGATCATATTGCGCATTTTGGCGCGCACGCTCTCGCGCTGTTGCCAATCGACGCTTATGTTTTTTCTCAGCTTCTGTGTCAACTCATGGGCGATCTTTTTGAGCGTCTCGTCTCCCATCTCCCGCAGCGCCGATTCGTTCTCCGCCAAAGCGTCGTAAAAGGCCAGCTCGTCGGGCGAAAGCCCCAGCTCTTCGCCCTTTTTCGTCGCTTCGGCGAAATCTTTGGCCATCGCGATGAGCTCTTCGATCACCTTGGCAGTCTCGACGGTGCGGTTGTGGTATTTGGCCAGCGCCGCCTGCAACCTCTCGCTGAACTTTTTCTCCAGCACGACATTGCTGCGGCTTCTGGATTTGATCTCGTCGCGCAACAACCGCTCCAGCAGCGCCACGGCGAGATTTTTCTGCTCCATATGCGCCACCTCTTCGAGGAACTCGTCGGAGAGAATACCGATATCGGGTTTTTCCAGCCCCGCCAGCGAAAAGATATCCTCCACCCCTTCGGAGACGACGGTATTGTCGATGATCTGCTTGATCGCCTGTGCCCTCTGCCGTTTGCTCTCGGAAGGGGCCGTCGCTTTTTGGATGACCGAACGCAGCGCCTGAAAAAAGGCGATCTCCTCTTTGTAGGGCTTCGCCTCGTCCAGTGTCGCGCAGAGGCTGTAAGCCTTGCTCAATGCCGTCACTTCGTCGAAAAAGCGCTTTTTGCCCTCTTCGAGTCCCAAAATATGGTTCGCCGCCGGTACCAGCAAGCGGTGGGCGTCGCTCGTGTACGCCGTATAGTCGAAACCGTGGAAAAGATCGCGCACGATTTCGAGCCGCTTGAGCATTTCGGCGAAAGCTTCGGCGGTATCGAAGGTGCCTCTCCCTTTGCCGCCCGCGCCCGTATAGGTTTTGAGCGCGTGCCGAAGCTCGTTGGCGATGCCGATGTAGTCCACTACCAAGCCGCCTTTTTTGTCGCGAAAGACCCGGTTGACCCGTGCGATGGCTTGCATCAGGTTGTGGCTGCGCATCGGCTTGTCGATATAGATCGTATGCAGACAGGGCGCATCGAAGCCCGTCAGCCACATATCCCGCACGATCACCAGTTTCAACGGATCGTCGGGCTCTTTGAAGCGGCGCTCCAGCTCCTTTTTGACCCGTTTGGGGTAGATATGTTTCTGCAATTTCTCGTCATCACTCGCCGAACCGGTCATTATAACCTTGATTGCCCCCTCCATCGGATCGTCGCTGTGCCACTCGGGGCGCAGCTCGACAATCGCATCGTAGAGCTCCACGGCGATATGACGGCTCATCGCCACGATCATCCCTTTGCCCTCGATCACTTCGTTGCGTGCTTCGAAATGTTCCACGATATCTTTGGCGATGTGTCCTATCCGCTCTTTGGCGCCCACCAGCTTCTCCAGTGTACTCCAGCGGCTCTTGATGCGCTCCCTCTCCGCAAGCTCCTTGTCGTCCGTCAGGGCGGCTATCTCCTTGTCGATCGCATCGAGCGCTTCCTGGTCGAGCCCCAGCTTGGCGAGGCGGCTTTCGTAGTAGATGGGGACTGTCGCGCCGTCTTGTACGGCATCTTCGATATCGTAGATGGAGATGTAGTCGCCGAAGACCGCACGGGTGCTTCTATCTTCGTTCTCTATCGGCGTGCCGGTAAAGCCGATAAAGGTGGCGCGGGGCAATGCGTCGCGCAGATGCCGGGCGTAGCCGTAGCGAAAACGGCCGCTCTCACCGTCGAGCACCGCATCGAAACCGTACTGGCTGCGGTGCGCCTCGTCGGCGATGACGACGATGTTGTCCCGCTCGCTCAATATCGGAAAATGGCTCTCATCCTCTTTGAGCGAAAATTTCTGAATGGTGGTGAAGATAATGCCGCCCGAAGGGCGCTTGTGCAGCAGCTCGCGCAGCTCGTCCACGCTTTCGGCCTGTACCGGCTCCTGCCCCAGCAGCTCCGTAGCCGACGCAAAGGTACTAAAAAGCTGTCCGTCGAGGTCGTTGCGGTCGGTCACCACGACCAGCGTGGGGTTTTTCATCTCCGCTTGGCGGGTGATCTTGGCGGCGAAACAGAGCATCGAGATCGATTTGCCGCTGCCCTGGGTGTGCCACACCACGCCCCCTTTGCCGTTTCCCTCTTCCGCCGCTTTCAAAACCGAAGCTACGGCGGAGCGCACGGCGTGAAACTGATGATAGCCCGCGATCTTTTTGACAATCCGTTTGCCGTCGTCTTCGAAAAGGATAAAAAAGCGCAGATAATCCGTCAGCATTACGGGATCGAAAAAACCGCGTATCAATGTTTCCAACTCATACTCCAGCAGCGGCCGATCCTTCTCGTCTCGTACCGTCCGCCAGCGCATAAAGCGCTCGGTATCGGCCGTGAGCGAGCCGATACGCGCACTCACTCCGTCGCTGATGACGAGCGCTTCGTTGGTGACGAAGAGCTCTTCGATCTCCTCTTTGTAGGTTTGCAGCTGCCGATAGGCCTGAAAGATATCGGCCTGTTCGTCGGCAGGGTTTTTGAGCTCGATGACAAAGAGTGGCAATCCGTTGACATAAACCACGATATCGGGGCGGCGGTTGCCTTTGCTGCCTCGTATTGTCAACTGCTTGACAATGAGAAAGTCGTTCTTTTCAGGCCGATGAAAGTCGATGAGCTTCACACGCTCGCCTCGTGTTTCGCCTTGTGCTTTAATCTCTACGGGTACGCCGTTTGTCAACATCTCGTGAAAGGCGCGATTGTTTTCGACGAGGCTTGCGTGTTGGGGTTTACGCACTGTCTCGATCGCTTCGTCGATGGCCGCTGCCGGAAGGTCGGGGTTGATGCGTTGCAGGGCGTTTTTAAGTCGCTTACGCAGCAGGACTTCGCCGTAGTCGGCACGCTCTCCGCGCTCATCCGGTACCAGCTCGGCTCCGTGGATATAGTCATAGCCCAGCTCTTTGAACCAGCCGACGGCGAGCTGTTCAACCTGATCTTCGCTAATGGTGCTCACACTATATCCTCCCCGCCCTTTTGTGGTGCACGAATGACCCGCAAATGCTTTTGTGGATCATAAAAGCGAAAATATGATCCACAAACTTGTTTGTGGTGCACAGATGATCCTCAAATCCTATGCCGCTCCCGCTACCAACTCCATATATTTGGCTATATCTTCTTCCGTTTTATACGGATAAATATCGATAAAGTTGTGTTTGAGCTTTTGCACATACAAACCTGACGGATCGATTTGTCCACCGATATCCAAAAAATCGTATCGCTCTTGCGGATTTGTCTGTGTCGGTGTCATCATAATCATCTGGCTTGTGTCGTGTTTCCAACTGCTTCGGCCGAGATTGGAATGGTGCACGATCTCGTTTGCGATATTTTCAATTTCCAGGTCGAATTCGGTGGATTGACATATACGAATATATTTACGAAATTCCGTTTCGACAAGGCGTTTGCTTCTATCAAGTATAAGTTTCTTCTCTTCGATTTTCTCTTCGCTGTGAATTTTATATCCCACATAATCGTCGAAAATCTCATTAACTACCTCATCGGCAGATTTATCCGTTGCGATTTTTCGAGCTTCTGTGAAACGAAAATTATGAAAATAATGCGATTCGTTCGCCAGTTCACCTTTTTGCGCCAACTCGTTCAAATACTCGACAAGGCCGAAAAACTTTTTTCGATCGCCTATAAAGAAAGGACAGTGCAGATGCCTGGCTTCATCGACACTCAAAATACGATACGCCGATACCTCATTTTCCAAAAAAACCCCAGCATAGATAAATTCGTCGCTTATCGTATGCGGTATATAGCGTATGAGTCGGTAGGTATAAATTCGACGAGTTCCTTCACCCATAGATCACCTCGTTCGCCATTCGCATTTTCAGTGTTTCGGCTATTGTGTTTCCGTATTCGTATGTCTCCCACATCGAGGGTATCGATGCGCAAATCGTATCGATTATACTCTCCAATCGCTTTGACTTTGACGGCTTTGCTCTTGCCGTAGGGCATTGTCTCAAGAATGGTTTCGATGTAGAGCATTATCCGTTCCTCAAATACTCCGTATCACCCATCACCTAAAAAGCCTTATTGTAGAGGCGATACTCTGAACCCATAGCGTTTTTTCAGCTTTTTCACTTTTGCCAGCACTTCGTTTTTAGGTGGTGCATACCCTTCTATCGCTTGGGTAGTGCGTATCGTTTGGCGGATTACAGCTTTATTTGCGAGGTTTCTGTTCATTTGTCAGGCTTCCTAAAATCCTTTCGATTTGCACCTTAGAAGAGGTGGAAAGGGTATGTTGTGATTAGTATAACTTTTTAGAGATAAATTGTCAAAGCTTTCCATCTCTTTGCGATAAGGTCGCTGTTTCGCTTCGCACTTGACATAAAAAGAGTCTGGGGCCGCGACTTCAGTCGCGGAATAGGCTTTTGCGGCATACCAGGTTTACCGGCGACTAAAGTCGCCGCCCCTTTTATTGCCTGGATACATCCAACTCCCCGGAGAGAAGTTTAGGCAAAAGGGTATCCCGGGTTTGTTGAAGGGTTTGAATTTCTTTCAAATTGTTTTTAATTTGCATTATCACCGGATATATAATTTTTTCAAATTCTTTTACTATTTCATTCGGTATTTTCGTTGTTTTAATTGCTTTAAATGTTGCGGTGGTTATAGTGTCAAAAACTGCTCCGTGCGTTTTTCTTTTTAACTCATAAGTTAATCGTTTCAAACGAAAATATTCAAAAAATGAAAAATTATTTTTATTGCTAACTGCATAGCAAGATTGGTTCATGGCCATATCTACACCTACAAGTGCCAGTTTTCCCACAGTTCCTCTTGCTGTAATTATCGTTGTATTAGTAGGAATAAGTTTTGTTGAGCTATTTTTCAACCCCTCCTCGGTAATCTTTTCAGAAGTGTCTATGACAAAAATATTTCCATCTTCCGGGACATCTTTAACAGAAAACCAAGGAATATTTCCATTCCAATACGATTTTTCAGAACGCTTTGGCGTACCTCCGCCTGTCAAGCTTATTTCATCAATATAGGGCACGATCTCCCACCCCTTCGGTATCATACCAAGCTCACTCTCTTCGAACTCGTCGGGGAAGAGCTCCAGCACTTCGCGGCTGATGCCCAGGCGTTTGGCGGCGACTTCGTAGTCGGCTTCGGTGCGGCAGGCGGCTTTGGCGTGTACGGGGTCGAAATCGACGAAGCACGATTTGAATATCGCCTGCGCCGTCGCTTCGAGCGTACGGTTCATTTGCCGGTTGAGCTCGATTTTGTCATCGAGAGCGGAAAGAATGCGGGCAATTTTCTTTTGGGTGGAAAGGGGTGGTAAAAAAAACTCATAGTTTGCAATGACATCGTTTTGTACCCTTTGTCGCCCCGAGCTTCCCGTCATCGAGCGAATGGCAACTTCTCTAAATTCCGGTGAAATTGCAAGATAATAAAGAAAATGCGCATCACTTATATTTTCTTTTTCTCTTAAAACTATAAACTCAGTGGAGCCAAAAGCAATTTCATCTTCTTCTAAAAAATCGACAAATGCCGTTTTTCCATTTTCCAAACTTGGTGTAATACGTGCGACTAATGTATCTCCGTTTTTAAATTTGACCCCGCCTTTATACTGTTCGAGGACAAAACTCGTAATTTTTTTCGTGTACGGTTGCAATACTTCCATAGGTACTTTTTTGCCAAAGTCCCTTTTGGAAGCTTTTCACTCGGATTGATGATTGCAAAATCTTTTAATTTGATTTTTTCCCACCCCCTCCAGGATAGTTTGCCCTGTATCACCAACCACTTCATTCAGAGACTGCGATAGA
>OFBY01000020.1_pt1 | contig 27218 bp, 30 predicted proteins | sample 1520751 | NCBI WGS metagenome assembly OFBY01 (sample SAMEA3696450, study PRJEB22514) | metagenome | biome: water; feature: marine; material: hydrothermal vent | place: Pacific Ocean | collected 2014-08-16 | depth 1514 m
TTTTTTTCCTCTAATTCTCTCTTCTTGGCGAGAAGTTTTTCGATTAGTTTGGATGCTTTCTCAGCAGTAATGGTTTCGATATTGACTTTGATGGTTGCTCCGGTCTCTTCGGCAAGCTTCTTTATAAGAGCAATCTGCTTTTCGCTTGCCTTGTTGTTACCGTTACTTTTCTTCTTATCTTTGAATAGTTCGTGTAGCTCTCCTCTATAGGCTTTTCTTCCTATTGAGTATAGAGAGAGAGCCTTCTGTATAGCGTCTGTAACAGAACCTTTTAGTGAATCTCCGGGAGTGTAATTCTCACTCCCTCCGAAAACTTCTTTAGCTGTGGATGGGTCTATGATCCACAGTCTAATCCTTACATAGGAGAGATAACGAGTTTGAATCTCTCCTTTTTTCTTAATTTCAACCGGGGTAACATTGTAGTCTAATACCTGATAACCCCAGTTGTTAGCACCCACTACTTTGTTGAGGGCATCGATAACTGATTGAGGTTTGTATCCATATAGTGTTCTACCACCACGTGCAGGAACTTCCTGAATACCAGAAGTTCCTTCTTTGTCCAAAATCTCATCGATTCGCTGGACTATCTCATTCCAGTAGTCAAGTCCAGTAAATAGTTCTGCTTTCATGGTTTCGGCTTTCATGGTTGCCTCCTGTGTAATGGTTTTTTGGTTTTCAATGGTTTCTACTGCCATGGCACACCTCCCTTAATGGATTATGGTTTAAGAAGTTAATGGTTAAAAAGCAAAGAAAGAAGTAAGTAAGAAAAAAAGGAATAAGGAAAAAGGAAAATGCACCTTTCGGCTTCCTGTTTACCCGCCTGCCATAGGCATACGCCCGTAGGCACAGCGGAGCCTTTTTGGGATATGGAAAATCCCTCAGGCTACTCCCTTTTTCCTTATTCCTGGATTTTTTTGATATTAATGGAGGGACCTTTAGGAGTGTGTATTGGAATGAAGATTACAATGAAAGAAGGGGAGGGAGAGGAGATTGCCCTCGCTCGAAGGAGGGCTAAAGGTGGGATATATGTCAACTACGCCTTCCTTTAATGGATAAAAAGCAAGTTAGAATATTATTTCCAAGTTATGAAACTGCTCTAATGGTTCTAACAATCCTTATTTAACTTTCAAAGACCGTTATCCTAATAATAGTAATAACTTGATGGCATTTTTGTCAAGGGGAATTTGTACCCTCTCTATGCCTATAAATGCTTTTCCGTTTCTATTAAAGCTCTTAATGTTTCTGAATGCGAATGGTCTCACTTCCCAGGTATTGGGAAATTCTTCAAGAGAACCCCAGAGTAAGAATCTCTCATAGAAGGAAAGAGTATGAGAGTAACCTGTGGAAGTTGTTACGGTAACTCTGTCATTCTTCCGTTGAAATATAGCAAACTCTTCATTATTACCTTTTAGAGCTACGCTACCGTTGAGGGTTTTTGCTATTCCTTTAAACAAAGCTTTCAGTGCAAGGTCATTAAGTAAAATTCGGCTCCTCTTTCTGTTTTCTCCATCTGTGAACATTAATGCAGCTGGTTCTTCCTTGGAGTTAGGTTTATAGAGCTCTATGCTCTTCCTACCGTCACGGATTCTGCACATTCTTAAAGGCTCATATTTCTGAAGTATTTCTTCGGGAATTCCTTCCCTTTCTCCTTTTGCAAGCTTCTGAGCCAATTCTTCATCTACTTCCACATATTTCTTTATGAAATCTGGATTACTGTTATTTTGTCTGGTAAGATGAAATGCTGTTTCAAGTAGGGGAATCCAGTTTTGTATCCTGATAGTTCCCTGAAATCGGGACCATCCTTCGGGGTCGTTTTTTACGGCAGAGACTACGTAGCACTCAGCTTCTATCTGATTGGGGTTTAGGGTAACGTTTCCACCCTCAAAAGAGAGCTTAATTGCCATAGTTCAGACCTCCTAATGGTTTTTTGAAGTTTGTGATTCTAAGGCTTTCCCAATTGTGTAAAAGAATCCAAAAAATCCGCATAGAGCTCCTGAATAAATGACTAACTTAGTTATATCTATTAGCTGCCATAAGCCTACAGTCAAAGAGGGAACCTGCATCAGACAGATGCCTCCTCCAGCGTCTATACACGTAGGAAGGCTGTCACGCCATGTATCTAATAGAGGAACCGAGAAGAAAGGTAACGCTATAAGAAATGCGAAAATTGGAAGCAGAAGACGAGCACTATACATCTTTCCTCCTTATTCGTTGAACTCGATCCACTTTTCCCATTCTTCCGTAACTTCAGCAAGCTCTTCTTCTTTAGCCTTTAGCCACATTCTTTCAAGCTCTTCAAGTTCAAGTGTTCTTTTCCACATTTCTTCAAGTGTTCTAATTTCTTCCATCTTAGGCTCCTTTTCGTAAAACTTTGTCTTCACTATTCATTATGAACAGTTGTGTCATAACCGTAGTAGTAAGTCCTATAAGGTTCTACTCCAGCAGCTGCTAAACTGAGTCCGCTTTCGTCCTCGTCGTCTTCATTGGGAAAATGGACATTGCTTTCATTTGCCTCAACAGTAACTTTAAACTCTCCCGGACTCGGTATTTCCTCAATTGAGAAGAAGAGAGATAGAAGAATACCGGGAGAGATGACCAGTCCCAGCAGTAGCCATCCAAACAGCTTTTCTTCGTAAAACTTTGGGATCTGGCAGAATCCAAAAGCCCAACAAGCCAAATATACGGACACTAAACCGATTGCAGTTGCTATCAAACTTTTTATTAAGGACTTCCATTTAAAGCGACTGGCTTCTTTCTCGAATTTTTTCCACTTTTCCTTGAACTCCTTAAAGCTTTCAAGAGTTTTCTGATTGATCATCACCTTCCCATGCTGGATAGCTCCTACTACCAGGTTCCCATCTTGTGAGTTCACAACAATCCTATCTTCCATGTCCTTTTCTTTCTCTTTCCATTCCTCCAGTTTTTCCGCATGCTTTTTGATGAATTCATTCCTCTTTGCGAACATCCCTAAACTTGTGAATAAAGCCAGACAACCGTACATTCCAACTATGGCAATGGATGCTGCTCTTTCAAGTTCCATCTTCAACCTCTAATCAGAGTTTCCCTCTTTCCTCCAGGTATCTAAGAATCCATTCTTCAATGAGCTCGGTTTTGCTCTTGTATCTGTGATCCTCTTTCAGGGCTTCTTCTAACAGCTTTAGTAAATCGGGATTAATTCTTATACTTAAAGTCTTAGTTCTATTTCTTAACAACCTTGCTATCTCGCTTTTTTTCAATTTGCCTCCTTAATTTCCAGTGTTTACTCTTTAATATAAAAAATCCGATTACAAATGTAAAGATGTAACGTCATACAAATTGTGGACTAATTATCCTTCCTGTAGTTGGGCAAGTTATCGCTTCCTATGTGAAGAGAACCTATCTCAAGCCACCCAGGTGTACGTCCTTCATTTATGAGCCTGTCAGCGTCATCTCTATTCAAAATGAAAACTTGAGGTTTGTTTTGTTGTCCTTTTGCTACTATGGTGTAGGTACTGACATCTACTCCTCGAGATGATGCCATTGCCTCTTCAGGAGTTAGATTGCCATCGTGCATTTCTTTTATTATTTCAAAAGTGTACCCTCCCCTCTGGATTATACCCACTTCTCCTATACTAAGTTCGTCCAGAGAGTTTATCTGTTTTACTTGTCCTTCTCTTTCAGCCTTAGCTATCTTTTGGAGTTCCGTTTTGGCATAAGAATAGTTATCGTAGGCAATGATTGCTCCTTCAGCCAGAAGAGCTGTTGTTACGAGTCCAACGGGTGTCTTAACAAAGTTGAGAACGTTCTTTCCTGCTTCTTTAGCCATTTCTCCTAATTTTTCTACTCCCTCTTTATCGAGTAAGGATAAGCCTGAGGCTACAGATGAACTACCCCAAGCTATTTTTTCTAATGTTCCTGTGTTTTCCCAAAGTAGCTCAGCCCTATTTGTTGTTAAAAGATGTTTTGCTTCTTCCGGGGATAGATTCCATACCTTCTGTTTCATTTCGCTAAAGTCTCTAAGGTTATTAGGAGTAATGTTGCCTTTCCCTGAATGGATTCTTCCACTTGTAACTCTGTAACTTCCTTCAAACTGTCTTTCCATAGAATCGAATTCTCTCTGCAAGTTAGAGTGAAGATTATCGGCGACTCCTGATTCTATAGCTTTATTTTCAATTTCCTTTTTCTTGCGTGAGTAGAAATCTTTTGGATTAATGTTCTGATGATTTTTGAATCTTTCAGTGATTTTCTCTGTGAGACCTTTGTTATCTATGCGATATTTCTTTGTGTAATCTTCAGAAAATTCAGTTGCAAGGGTTTCAAAATTTAAAGGATAAAGAACAGCCATCTTGTTAAGGTTTTCGTGTGCTGCTTCCAGGGAAAGTCCAGTTTTTCTTGCGTACCACTCTATAAATCGCTGGCTGAGGTCTATAGAGAAACTACTTCCTTTTTCTGCAAGTAATTGTTCCTGTTCTTCATAGCTTTGGAGCTTGTGAAGAGATGAAGCCACCTTCTCCGAATAAGAACGGGTTTCAGAAAGGTCAATGCTTTTACCTTCTTGCTCCTGATAGCTACTTGCAAGAGAATGAGCTATACTGTCGTTCATTGAAAGTTTATGAATTGCTGAAAGTGCTTTTTCGTAACCTTTAGACTCAGCAAAGTCAGAAATTTCTTTAGTTGCTTTAGTTAGTATTCCAGCCTTTTCTTTGGTTACTTTAACTGTATCTCCCAGAGATGGATCTATGAGGTTTAGTAATTTCCTGATATTACCTTTCTTTGCAGCTTCAGTAAACGCCTTCCTGAAGTTGGCGTCAAACTGGAGTTTCGCAGCTAAGTCATTTGTAATTCTTGTTGCTGTTTGCTTATCTACTCCTAATGCATTTTGCAGGTCGTCTCTAATTTGCTTCATTTCTTTAAGACTTTCAATTTCAGAAGATTCAAGGATTCCGGAATATGTCTTTCCATCTCTATATTGGTCAAGGACTGCCTCTTCAAACTTAGTGAATTCTCTATAGCCAGCCTGGGTGCTCACGCTATTTTCCGTAGTAAGGCTACTGAGCTCCTGGTAAGTTTGGCTTAATCTTTGCGAAATTGCCTTTCTATAATTATCAGAAAGTTGACTTTGGAATAGATTTCCATCAAATCTCTTTTGGAAACTTTGGGTAGCTACTCCTCCATCAAGAGTTGGTTTCTGTGTAATCACTCCGTAAGGAGTTGCATAAGCTTTAATTCCTTTAGTCAGAGCTCCTGTTTGCATCATCCCTTCTATTGATCCATCATGGGACCTGTAAGTTGCAGTTCCAGCTCCAGCTTCCATCGACGCAGAACTAATTCCCTGCATATATGAACCTGCAACCACACTTTCGCTAAATCCTGCCACTGCGGTTCCATAAGAAAGGGACATAGAAGTTGGATTCGCAAAGAGAGAGGAGCGTATCTTGAAACCTTCTCCTATTTTACCTGTCAGGTCATAACCTACCTTTTCTGCAGTGGAAGCCTTTATTCCCTCTTCTGCCGTCACTCCCCCACTAAATCTTGACATCACGCTTTGACCAAGTGAAGCTACTACGTATTCACTACCTTTTAGAAGAAGCCAGGCTATTCCTGGAATGGAGAAGAAACCGATAATACCAGCAATGGCAACGCTATCCTCTATAGTTGTTAGAGCCTTGCCTACTGAATTGATTGTTAGTCCATTCGTTCCTGCAAGGGAAAAAGTTGATTGAAGCTTATATATAGCAGCAACTTTTGTAATTGCATCTACAACTGCAAAAGCTGGATTGAAGAATGAAACCCATGCCGAGAGCTCTACATATCTCCTAAACGCTTCCACGGAAGAACCTGATACAGGAAGAAGGAAGAGAAATGCTATAGTTGAAGAGGCGATAATTATCAGGAAGTTCATTACATTTGCAAATTCAGGAACCAAATCTTTGGCAAGTTCTCCAAGTGCTTTTGCTGAAAAATTAGTTTTGGCTTTTTCCTCTCCAGCAAGGTAAGAAGCAAGGATCTCCCTATTGAACTCCTCTGAATCAGAAGCATAGGATACTACGGCTTTCTTTAGAGCATTCAACGTTGCTGATTGAGCTATAAGAGACTGAACAGAATAAGAAGCTGAAGTAAGTGCATTTACAGAAGCCAAAAATTTGTTGGATAACTCTGTGTAGTCACTAAAGCCAATGAGGTTAGGACTTGATACAACTGTACTTATGAAATTTTCAATTTTTGGTTTCAGAACACTGTCATAAAACTCATCACAATACCACTTTACGCCATCATAGGACATTATGAGTTTAAGAGGAACCTTTAGCTTTCCAGTGTAGAAAAGGTCTTTTTCCTTAACGAAGTCTGTCAGCTGACTTTCGTCCATTGTAGCAATATAAGGAATCAGACATTGTTCATTGTAAGCTTTCCATATCCTTGACGTTTCAACAATTTCATCGGTTGTAATTTCTTTTGTTGAAAGGAAATAATCAAAAGCTCCCAAATAACCAACCTTTTGATAATCAATATCTGAAACATAGGCATTGCTTGCACCGTAAACTATTACGGTTCCAGTGTGAAATGCATTATCTATAAGATTAGTAAGTGTATAGCTCAAAGTACTGAAAAGGCTACTTACAATAGCAACTCCAAACGGAACATCTGTTACCAGGTAGCTCTGACCTAACTTGGTATCGATAATATTTACATTCACTCGTGCAGAATAGAAACCATTGAAAAAGAAGAAAGAAACCAAAAGCCAGCTTGTGAGCATGTTCTTTTTAAACATAGCCTGAAGTGTCCATATAACGATTCCCCAGAGGAGAGCAACCTTAAGGGCGTTCTTAAATGATGCATCTCCAAGTATAAGAACGATTCCCTTGAAAGCTTGAGAGATAAAGGGCAATCCTCCAACTGTATAAACATCAAAAGTAAGAGCCACTACTTCCTCCCTAAAATCTGAAAATGAAGGAAGGTTTTCCTATAGCATCAGCAATTCTTTTATCCACTTCGCTTTTAAGATTTGCATAGGTTTCCCCTAACCTGAGTAATGCTTCCACATTTTTTCTGTATTCCTCAGACTTTTTGGAAAGTTCTCTCTTAGCAAGCGAAATTCTGTCTAAAACCTGATTTTGAACATCTTTAGGAAGAGATTTATCCGCTGTATCTATAGATGCAGCTCTTTGAAGTTGTTCACCAGCCGAATCTATGAATGACTGGAGTGTCAATATAGCAAGATGATTTGCAAAAGCATTAGCATATCTATTGTAAGCTGTATCACCCAGGTTCTTTTTTGTAACAGCTAAAAGATTAACAATGTTGTAGATGTCGCCGAAATAATAAAGGAAAGCTACCTGCTCATTGGATAAAGGAGTTCCACTTAAAATATTGCTAACTATCCCATCAATTTTTTCCTTTATCCTTTGAACCAAACCCTTAGAAACGTTTATTGTCTTATTTTGGTCTATCGTCTTACAAGTCATTACGCCGTTAACCAATTGCCAATTACAGTGGTAACCTGTTATTGTTCCTCCATCCAACAGAACGCTTAACTGGACATCCTTCGGGGGAAGGATCACAGCTTTAATATTTTCAGGGTCAAGACAATCATTACTACTACACGGATTCCCGCTTGAGTCATAAGGTTTGAAATCTATTACGCCAAAATAAGTCGCTATCGCATCGGCAAGGTCTGTGTCTGAACTTCCAAATCCACTGTTGTAAAAGTAGGTATAAGGAAAGTTCCAGTACAGCTTGCTCTTATCAAGATTTTCCTTAATTCTTTTCCACGCTTCGTTGAGAGTGGAAGTTGCCGAGCTCGCAAGACTATTACCTGCTGATTCCGTAGAAGCCTCTCCAAACAATTGTTTACCAAATGTTTGTCCAATGCTTTGTCCTACCAAGCAAGCCTTCGCAAACAGATTTTGCCCATATCTTGCCCATTGATTAAGTTTCGCAAAGGCATCTGCTACACCAGGAAGAGAGTAAATAAGACCTATCATGATTCCCCAGGCTAACGAAGCCCCAGCCTGTTCCAGCATATTCTGGAGCTGGTCAAGATTTAACAGTCCTATCATTCCAGCATCAAAATCCATTCCAGAACAAGAAAGAACTGCCCTTGGAGGTCTAATAGTGTATAAAGGCAAATTCAAAACATCGTTTCTTATCCTGAAAGAGAAAGAACCAAGAGAGGCTGTGGTCATAGTTGGAGACTTGTAGATACCAGGCGACGAAGCATGAACAGTAACCATATTGTCAAGAACATTGTCTATAGATGCACTAACAGGAGTAGAAGCCATTAAGAAAGCTGTCAAGCAGGATATGAATCTCCTCATTACTTCCTCACATCAACAGGTTCACCGAAAAAGCCCTTATAGTTTGGATTGAAATCTTTGAGTTTTAACTCATTTATTGACGCAAGAAACATCAATGTATTTCTTTCGATTTGGTCAAGAGGAGTTAAACCTCTTCCCACTACGGCAGTTTTAATATCTCCATTATCCTTTTCAAAAACAGCAATTAGAGTAGGAACTGACCGAATCCCGTAAACATCAAATAATTGAGGAGCTACTACATTTTTAAAAGGGAGCTTACTATCGATTTTGTCAGAGCTAACTCCTCTTATAGACAGTCCAAGCTCATAGAGGGTAAGAACATTTCTTTTCTCCACCTCACAGTAAGAACATCCTTCTTTATAAAAGAAAATAAATCCAAGCTTATTTTTAAATTTCCGCAGAATTCTTGCGAAGAAAAAGTTCTTCCTCGAGTTATACAAATCAGCAAAGAGAGGAGTTTCAGGATAACCAGCAACATTATAAATCTGTGGACCATACTTAAGGTATGCTTCCCGAAGAGAATAACCTATCGTCCTGAGATGATTAAAATACTTTGCCTGCCACTCCAGGAAAGCTTTTGCAGTTTTTTCATTTGGATTTAACAAGAATTCTTTAACTACCGGGGGAGCATCTGGTCTAACAGGAAACCTGAATCCCTTTCCTGGACTTCTTCCCTTATTGTCTTTCTCCTTTGTTTTCGTTTGCTTAGTAATGGGTTTCAAAACTTTTTGTTTTTGAGGTTTTAATTTTTTCTTCTCTTTTTTTGGAGGTTCTTCGTAAAAAAACCAACCTCTATCTGGCTTATCTGGAGCTCCAGATAAAGCAACAGTAATCGCTAATGCGAGTGAGAACATTTTCTGTACTTCTCCAAAATGATTCTTATCTCATCGAGCTTTCTTGCTATCCTCTCCCTATCTCTTTCATCGTCAACGTACTGAGCTGTAACGGATAGGACATTACTGATAGCCTCGGAAACTCTGTAATCAAAGTTATTTTTCATTAAGAACTGATAGCCTATGTAACCGAGCATAAGTGCTATCAACGTAAAAGTCACAAGGGCAACAACATACTTCACTTCGTTCATAGAGTAAAATATATTTCAATTTAAGTGATAATCAACTTGATTTTAAAGGAGAACACATGGCATCAAGATATGGAATGCAACAACCTTTAATAATTCCAGAAGATCATGATAGAGAGGACATAAGACCTAAAAGTTTAATTTCATTCATAAGCTACGTTCAGAAGTTTTACAACATAGAGAATTACCTCGTAAAACAGGGAAAGAAACTTCCGCCTTATGCTTTTACCATAAAAGATAACCTTTGGGTTCTCGGAATTTCCTTTACTACAACTCTGGTAATAGAATTGTTGTTTTTCACATTTTTCTTCTTCCCACTCTTCATAATCCTCAAAAGTGGCGTATGGCAACCCTTCCCTATAAGCGGATATATCTACTCGATAGTCGTTTACGGTTTCACTTTTCTAACACTCATAATCAATACAGGAATCTACATCTATCTTTCAAGGTATTATTTACCTGAATCCGTAGTTGTTAAGAAAGCTCTTCAAAGTCTCTTTATGGGAAGAGTAACAGCTCTAATTTTCAAAGCCATAATTTTTTTTCTAATTGCCCTTATAATAGGCTCATTTATCTACGACCCAAGAGGTTGCAAGCTTATAGCCGAATTTCTCTCTGGACTACCACTATTTAAAAATTACTCTGTTGAATACCTCTACAACAAAATAATGCAAACGGAAAATGTAGCCTATATAGAAACTTACATTGCAACTGGCATCTTTCTTTTAACAGCTGGACTTACATATCTGCCACTTATCTATAAAGAACTCCTCCACAGAACATCTCGCATCTTCAAGTATGATAGGGATGTATTCAAAAAAAATGCAACTCACGTTGGATGGGGATTTGAGCTTGATCCGAACAAAGACTTTAAGATTAAGCCACTTTATCTTTCTGAAAAAACCACAAACGTTCATACAGGAATTCTTGGAACAACAGGAACAGGAAAAACAAAATTACTCACATACTTTGTAGAGCAAGATATAAGAAAAGGACACGCTGTAGTAATTATCGACCCTAAAAATGACGGGGAGCTCCTTGACAAAGTAGTCCAGGTTGCCCTGGAAGAAGGAAGAATAAGAGATTTAATCTTCATATCTCCTCTATATCCTGAATTCTCTGCAACAGTCAACCCTCTGGCTTATTACTACATGCCCGAGGAAATAGTTAATCACATAATATCAGGAGTTAAATCAAGAGAGGAATACTTCATCAACATAGCCAAAGGAGTCAGTCTCGGCGTAGTATCAGCTCTTAGAATACTTCATAAGAACAATCCAGACTTCAAGTTTAACTTTGCAACCATAATGAAATATACATCTCGTGAGGGACTTGAAAGACTCGCTGAAATGCTCGAGGTTCTAAAGAACCAGCTACCTCCTGAAGAAAAACACGACGCAGAGATAACACTCAATAACATCAAAACTATACTCGAGTATCCACCGGATTTCTTCTCGAAAGTCGCATCAGGTCTCTCAATCGTTCTGGCAATTCTGACAAGTGAAAACATAGGGAAAATCATAGGCAACATAGGAGAGAACCACTTTGTGAGGATGATTGAAGAGGGAAGACGTCCTATAGTTGTGGTTCAGACAGCATCAATGATGGTAAATCAGACCTCAGGAATAGTTGGAAAGGTAATTCTCTCAATGATTCAATCCCTATGCGGTAGATTCGCCGCAAGAAAAGAAAAGTTCAAATATCCCCTTAAGCTCCACATTGACGAAGCTTATACCATGTTCTACGACGGAATAGAGAACCTCTACGATAAGGGAAGAGGCGTAGGGCTCCACATATTTACCTATTTCCAATCAATAGCCCAGGTTTATGCTTCTGTAGGAAAAGACAAGGGTAATGCCATACTTGACAACATCAACAACTGGATATGCTTCAGGGTTTTAAAGTTTTCAGCAAACTATATATCTGACCTGATAGGAACAGTTGATAAATATAACTTAATTTTCAACTCCTCTAACGACTACACTGTTACGACCGTAAGAGCTCCACTTGTAGAACCTGAAATGCTAACAAACCTACCTGATAGAACTTTTGTAATGTTTAAGAGACCAGAAGACAACAATATCTATCAAATATCAACTAACACATTCTTAGGAAAAGTTCCTTTCATTCCAGAACCTTACATTAACGTAAAGCTTCCAAAAATGAAAATACCAGGTATAGAGGAGAAAATAGCATGAAAACGGCATTTTGGATTGGTAGATTTTTATTCTTTCTATCGTTTCTATTAGGAACTTACGCTACGTTTGTTCTCCTGATGCCGTTCCATTTTTTTGTAATAGGACTTTTCTCCTTCAGTGGTTATCTTCTCCTTGAAATTGCTTTAAAGAAGTATCTACAACAAAGACCTCTTATTAAGAAGAGAGAAATTGCATTAGCAGAGCTATCATCTTTATGGACAAATCAAGAAACTATCCAGGCTTTAAAGAACGAACTCAAGGAACTCAAAGAACTTGTAAAGGAAGCTAAAAAAGTCAGTGAATCTCCAGCTCTGAAAGAATATTTCGGAAAGATAGACGAAGAAAAAGCCGAAAAAATGATAGATGATCCTGCAACGATAGAAAAAGTAGTAGAAGAAATTACTCCTCCACAACCATCTCAATCAGAAGATTCTCCAGAACACGAAGAAAAAGAAAAATCCCAGGTAACCGAAGATAAAGATAAAAAACCCGAAGCTTTAAGTGAGGAAGTGAAAAAACTATTAGAACTTTTCCCGGAAGAAAAGGACTACATAAACACAGCAGTGGTCAACCTCCCTACCGAAAAGCTTAAGGAAGTAATCAAGATGTATGAAGCAATAAAGAATCTTAAACCTTCACTTCCATGTCTAATAAAGGCGCTTGAAGAAGAAAATGAATGCAGGATAGCTTACGAAGCTGAGAAGCTCAGGAAAAAATTCAATCCCGAAAAGTTTATCCAATTTGTAGAAGAACTCGTTAATAAGGAAATAAACCTTGAAGTCGATGGTAAGATTTTTAGATATATAGCTTTTTCACATAAAGACTGCATATACGTCAATCCTATCCTGTTAAAGCAATACTATCCAGACCCTACTGTAAAAGAGAAAGTCTTAGCTTACCTTCTCAAAGACTATTTATGTCCATCAATTAACTGGAAAGCAGGTTTCATAAGGAGAGGTTTCGCAATTAAGTTTCCTGGAGGCAAAGAGTTTAGAGTTCCCTTTATAGCACTAAAGCGAAGTTGCTTCTCATCAAACTTCGAGGATTTTGTGGAGATAAGTCCTTGAAACAAATAGAACTACTGATACCTGCTATTGCTCTTTACGCACTTGCAGGTCTTTTCTGGATACTCTATAAGAGTGATAAAGCAAGAATAGAGAAAAGAAGCTTTTCCCTTGACCTTAGCCTTGAAGATTTACCCCAAAACAGTAATAAAGAGCTCTACGAACTTCGCTCAGAAATAAAGAAACTAAAAGACTCTATCAGGATATTACCGAAAGAACCCAAAGAGAAAGAAAGCAAAAGCGAATTCCTCACAAGAGAATTTGAGGAGCTCTTCAGCCATATTCGAGGTAAGCTCAAGGATGAAAACACATTAATGGCTATAAAATCCTTAATGCAGTTTTTAGAAAGTAAAGGCAATGTTCCCAGCATCGCATCTTTCCAAGGAGACAGAGAAGCTAAATATTTCAGAAAGATAAAAGCTGGAGCTACCACAACTTACGACTTACTTGCCAAGGTATCCCTTAGAGAGCATACTTTAAACGTTGTTAAGGAAATCCTCTTCCTTCTTGAAAAAGAATATGGAAATCATAGCTATGTTCTACTTCCACAAGCTCTATTTGCTGCTTTTGGTCATGATTTGGGAAAACTCCCGGAATTCAGAACAGGTGCTTATGCAACATCAGACCATCCCGAAATATCAGCCATTGCTATTAGAAAATGGCTCAACAAAAGCTCTCTGTCGGAAGAGGAAAAGGAAAATGTAATTAAAGCAATCAAACTCCATCACTCAAAGCCAGATGAAAAACTTGGGCAGCTTCTTAAAAAAGCAGATGAAAAAGCCAGAGAACACGAAACTCTAAAATATGGAATCTTTGCATCTCCTTTACTGGAACTGGAAAAGGACGGAACCCTACCAGTAGAAATTATTGTAAGACTCCTTGAAGAGATATGGGAGTTCATAAATGTTAAAAAACACTTCAAGGGAAAAGCCCTATACCATGCCTTTACCCGAAACAACATAATATTTTATGACCCTGACATTGCATCCAAAGCACTCAAGGATATGGGATTTAACAATCTTCCTGAAGATGACAAAGAAATTAAACTCCTAATAGATAAAAGCTTCAGAAAGCATAATCTTGTATGGGAAAAAGTTAAAGAGGGATATTACTGCATACCTGTAGATATAGGTAATAAAACTCTGTACTTAGGAGCTCTGAACCTCACTAAAGTTGCAGATTTTCTCGGCAGATTAGCCTCAGAATTACCTCAAACTCCTAAGTTGGAATAGCCATTTCTGATTAGTCATTACATATCTTATCTTCCTTGGACAGAACTATACTTTTTTCTTCTTCTTCTTATTCTTTCTTTAACTCTGTGCTTCACCTTAGCAATAAGATGTTCAATGTGCAGTGGAAACTGCCCATTTTCCTTCATAGGAATCTTAAAGAAAACTTTAACTAATCTTCTGACATCCTTAATGTGTGGAAAACAACCATGTTTATCATAGTAAGACGAATAATACTCCTCAAGCCACCTTTCCAACTTGGATTTTTCTTTCTTCCTCGCTTTAAGAACTCTTCGGCAAGCCCTTTCTATATCATCAGTATGATAAAGCTTTAGAATCTCTACAAGGTCTTCAAATTTCTGCCTATTCTTAAGATAAAGCTTTATATCCTCCAATTTTAGTTCCATACTTCCTCCCATAGGAGAACAGGATACTTTTCCCTCACAACTTCAAGTAATTGGTAAATATAGGACTTAATCTGACACTGTTCAAAAACGTGCCTGGCATATTTAAAATTCATGTCAGACACAATTCAAGAAGAAAACTACATAGTAGTTTTATACTACATACCTACCACATCCAGCAGGGTAACTACATAAAAAACTGCATACTATCTACTACCAAAGTGACCATATACCCCATGGTACTTTATCAACTTTTGGTACTCCTGGATTTTATAGTTACCATAGTAACTATATAAACTTAAGTTCCCAAAATATCAAGGTTACTTTAGCAACTAAAGTTATTTGGTCTATATAGAAACTTTGGTATAATAAGGTAACCAAAGTAACCTTATAGGAGGAAGGGCGATGAAAGAAAACATTCTTTTGGCAACAGACATTGGTTATGGAGACACTAAGTATGGCTTTCTGGAAGACGGAAAGCTTACCGTCAAAAAATTTCCTACTGCGATTGCAAGAGTTACAGGAAGAGATAGTTTTGGAGACTACATAGAAGAAGATAATGAACTGATAGCTTATCAAGGGAAAAACTACTATGTAGGTTCTAAAGCTTTAAACTATCCAGATAGACTCATACCTACCAGAACTCCAGATTTTAATTTAACCTACTCTCCTTTGATTCTTTACAAGATATTCAAACAGGAAGACCTCAAACCCAGGATGGTTTCTCTTTCTCTCTCAATAGGAGAATTCAAAAGGAAAAAAGAATCTATGAAGAAAATATGTTCTAAATTTTTCGTGAATGGCGAATACTTTGAACAGGAAATATTTGTATTTCCCCAAGGAATAGGAATCTGGAAGATAGCAGGTAGCCCGCAAAATGCCATTGTAATAGACATCGGTCATAACACAGTTGACGTTCTCTCAATAAAAAATGGGACTCCGGACAGAGAGCTCTCCTTTGGCATAGACAATATGGGAACCTCAAACATAGCTACGGAAATAAGAAATTTCATTTTTCAGAAGTTTAATGAATTGATTACAGAACATGAGGCAAAAGAAATTCTCTCAACTGGTAAGTTTATGCTCTACAGAAAAGAGATACCGCTAACTGAAATGGTGGAAGACCTCAAGAAGGAGTATTCCGAGAAAGTCCTTAACTCCATTCTCCAGCATACGTCTCTTAAAGAATTTTTCAAAAGAGCTGAAAAAGTGATACTTGCTGGCGGAGGTGCTTACTTTTTCAGCAAAGAAACACAGAAGGAATATGGCATAGAGATACCTCCACGACCCGAATTTGCAAATACTGAAGGTTTCTTCCAGATCCTATCAGAGATTAGTGGAGGCTAATTATGAAAAGAGTTTCCTACTCTATAAAACTTCATATTCCAGAATCCCTTTATGAAGTTCTCAAAAACAATGTTGAACATAGATTGCCGAACAAAAACTTTGTATTCAATGAATTTGCTGAAGCTCTTGTTACAGCCTGTAACCACGACAAGGAAAAGATAGCACAGGTCTTAAGAGAGATATTTCTTAAAGGTCTTAACTTTGAAGTTTCAGAGCTCAAAGTTGAAATAAAGAAAAATGAACCTTCCCGTTATCAAGATGCAAAAGAGAAGGAAACGAAGGAAAGTAATCACACGAAAGAAATCAACCCAGAAGATATTAAGAAGCTTGAAGAAAAATTCAACCTTTAGGAGCTCCCCTCTTGGAGCTCCTCCTCATTATTTCATTAACATCCTCTTGGGATTCTCCTATCTTCAAAAGTTCCTCGGCATTCTTCCTGACCTTTACTTCAAGATAAGATAGCAAACGGTTCACTCCTGCCTCTCCAGACTCCAAATAAGCAGCTGCTAAAGCCGATAGTGCAAGTCTCAAATATTGAGCAAGAGATAGGTCAAATCTTTCAAGGATAAATCTATCAAGCAAAACTATTCCAGGTTTGTGCCTCGCTGAAACATTAACTATAGGAGTACCTGTAACAAGTCTATCTATAACAGCCAACTTTTCTTTCTGAGAAAGACTTCTGAACTTTTCGATGAAGGCTTCAACGTCGTCATCGAGTTTTTTAAGCTTTTTCTTTCCCATTAGCCTTCAAGCCTCCTATCGTCTTTAGATTAATTAGAATTCTTTAGATTAATTAGAATCCAAATCTGGAAAGTCTTGAATATTGCATAAAAGAAAAGAAATCTGATAAATGCGTAAAACTAAAGCATTTAAATCTTGACAGTCACTATAAGCTCGCTTATTTTAAGTGTAAATTAAACAGATATAAGTGGAAAATGAATGAATCCATTTAGAACAACATTAGAAACACTAACGCACAGCTTGACAGGTGGAATAGGACTACTCGCAATGGGATTTTTAGTAATGACTACTTTTATTGGCTTTAAAGAACGACTCGTGCCTCTGGTAGTTGTAAGTCTATTACTTGAAATTACATTAGGAGCAATGTTTTTGGTGAAATGATGATTGATACCACAGCTGTTCAACCTTACGAAATCTATGGAATAGCTGTAGAAAGAATTACCCACAACTATGCTTATCAGACATGTCTGGATTGCAAAAAACCTTCTCTTCCTGTAAAAGACAGAGAGTTACCACATCCAAGTAAAATTGAATGCAAACCTGTTAAATTTACTATAACTGACCACATCACTGTTTTTTTCGATACAAACAGCTCAGAGCTCCACAGGGAAGAAAAAGAAAAAATAATGAAACTTTTGGAATCTTTTCATCCAGAAGAAATAGAGGTAATAGGTTATACCGATAGACATGGAAGCAAAGAATATAACAATCAACTTGCACTGAGAAGAGCAAAAGCAGTAGCAAAAGTAATTAAAGAACTAACAAATGCAAAAGTAAAAATTAAAGGCTTTGGAAAATGTTGTTATCAGTCATACAAAGACTGTTACAACAGAAGAGTAAAAGTAATAGTCAAAAAAAACATCCTTTATAAACCAAATCTGGAGGTGCACTGTGAAGCTGAGTAAAGCAGATGTAGTAGTAGCAGCCTTGATTATTGCTGTGTGTGCTGTTAGTCCAGCATTCGCCGCAACGGATCCATGGTCTAACTTCTTCACCCTAATGAAAGATTGGATCACTGGAAACCTGGGTAAATTTCTGGCTTTACTCTCAGTGTCCATTGGTGCTGGAATAACACTGGTAACGCACAGGTTCCAGCCCCTCGCTTGGTCAGTCATTATTGCAGTCGTCCTGGGTGGAGCTGTAGGACTGGCTAAGCTCTTCTTTAGTGCCGGGGGAGACGCATTCGGAACAAGCTGGTAAGTTGATAAAAAACAAGGGGGCTCTCGCCCCCTACAAATAAGGAATGCCAGATGAAAGATAGAAAAAACTACCCAATCCCTAAGTATTTAGATGATACCCCAGAAGTAATAATTTTTCCAGTCGATGAGTTTCTTGTCTTTACATTTTTGTTTCTCCTGACCTATTTCATAAACATTCCCATGTTCGTTTGCCCGCTAATTGCACTACTGACCGCTTTTCTTTACCACAAAGCAAAGGAAGGAAAACCAAAGAACTATCACATGTTAATCCTTTACCAATTAGGTCTAATCAAACCTGAAGGAATACCAAGCTCAGTAGTAAAGGAGTTTCAAGAATGAAAAGGGAAAAAGTAAACATAAGCTTTCAGGCGGATAAAGACTTAGTTGAAAAAGCTAGAAGAATTCTGAGAGAACGAGAACTTTCTCTCGCAGGCTTCATAAGACTAAAACTGAAAGAATTAATAAACCAAGAGGAAGAGAATGGGAAGCAAATACATTGAGCTTTGGGAAAATCTAAAGGAAAAAAATAGAACTTTAGTAATCGTAATCGTTCTTTTAATAAGTGTTATTTTCATTCTCCTGCAAGGGATTATTTACTTAGCAACACATAAAAGGATTACTTTATATGTTCCAGGAGCTCCATACGCCATTTCCGTTCCAGGTTACGAATTTGCAATCTGGTGGGCAAGATATTTCGTGTCATTACTTGCAAATTTCAATTACGAAACAATAGATGGGAACCTTGCCGTCCTCAACGAAGTAATAGACCCTGAGCTCAAAAAGGAACTCTTGAAACAGGCAGCAAAAATAAAGAAAAACCGCATCTCACAAGCTTTCTACATAATAGAAGGTAGTTGGGAAGTAAACAGGAAAGAAAAAATCGTTAGTGTTAAAGGGATAAAAAAGGTCTGGATAGGAGATAAGCTGGTAGAAGAATCAAAGAAAAAGCTTGTTCTTAAGCTCAGATTCGAAGGTGGACGGTTTATCCTGGAGGAATGGAGATATGAAGATACCATATAAAGAACTTTTCTTAGCAATATGGGTAGGCTTAGGTTCTGCCTATGCAAATAGTATAGTGGAATATTCCGGGGAACCGGTTATCCTAACGGTTTCAGACAAGGTTGCTAATGTGATTAACTTCCCTGAACCAGTAAAAGAAGTATTTTCTTCTTCAAAAGACCTAAAAGTAAACTTTGCCCAAGGAAATACAAAATTAGTAGTTTCTGTTCCAGATAAACCTGTCGATTTAATTGTTTTCACTAAAAGTGGGAAACTATACACCCTAAACCTTGATCCTGCCCCTCTCCCAAGTCAGGTAATTACAATTGTTCCCAACAAAAAGGAAGTCCAAAAGAAAGAAGCCAAACTTTTTGAAGAGAAAAACGATTATGAAAGTCTGATAGCAGAACTTATTAAAGCAGTAGCTAACGATTCTCCACCGCAAGGATATGACGTTCAACCTTTCGAGAAGACCCTTGATACACCTGACATCATTTTCACTTGCGAAGCAAAATACACAGGCTGGGAATATGCCGTTTACAAATGTGTAATGCTCAACAAAAGCAATAAAAAGCTATGGCTTAGGGAAACTTCCCCTTTAATGAAAAGAGTCTTACCAGAGATCACATCTCAACCATGGAAATCTATAAGAGCAATCTCGTTTGAAAGAGACATTCTCTTTCCAAAAGGTAAAGGAGCTTGGTACTCAAAACTTTATGTAGTAACAGAAAACCCTGAAAGCACATTAAGTGCTATCTACGACAGAATAAAGAGGTAAGAATGGCTAAGGAACCTCAAACACTTGAAGAACTTGAAAAGAAGAAGAAAACAAGGGTCATCTCTGCTCTGATAATGATCCTCGGAATTGGCGTATTCGGAAGTCTCGCCTTTTCTATATACGACATGATAAGAATTGCCAAACAAATGTCCAAAAAAGAATCAACAAAACCCAGAATTATCAGCAAAAAAGAAGTAGAAAAAGGCTGGAAGGATATAACAGAAGAACGACTTTCTGACCTTGAAGATAATCAAAGAAAAGTAAGAGACATACTTCAAAAACTTCAAAAGAATCAAGAAGAATTGTTTAAAAAGTTCCAGGAGATTGAAATTAAATTAGGAGAAATTAACTCAAAAACAAGGAGCTCCACGGTACAACCTTCCCACATTCACAAAGCTCAAAACAAAAAGCTTCCAAAAGAAAGTTTGAAAGAACTTGCACCTCCACCAAAAACTTATATAAACTCACATAAAACTTTCGAGGAAAAGCTTCAACAGAAAGCTCCAGAAGAGAAAAAAGAACCAGAGCTCATAAAATTCACTCCAACTGAAACAAGCCAAGTTCAAGAACAAGAGAACGAACAAAAAAAACTGAAACTTAAAATCCCAGTCGGATTCGTAAGAGGAATAACACTCACAGGACTTGACGCTCCAACATTTCAGTGGGGAATGCAGAATCCACATCCGATTCTTATTTCCCTTGAAGATAGAGAAATTCTTGCCAACAATAGAAAACTTAACCTAAAAGCATGTTTCATTCTTGGTTCTGGATTCGGCGAAGTAAGCTCCGAAAGAGCATACATAAGACTCGTAAAGATTTCTTGCATAGGAAAAGATAACGGTCTATACGAAGGAAAAGTAAAAGGCTGGCTCATAGATGACGATGGAAAAGTGGGGTTAAAAGGTAGGCTTGTAACAAAACAAGGAGCCTACCTTTCCAAAGCTCTTATAGCTGGGTTCCTGAGCGGTATTTCCAAAATTCTACAAGCGGGTGCTACAACAGTTTCAGTTTCTCCTCTCGGAACTACATCAACCATCAGCCCATCCAAAGCTACCAAGATAGGAATATTCGCTGGAACCGGGAATGCAATGGATAGACTTGCAAGGTTCTACGAAAAAATGGCAGAACAGATATTTCCTGTTATAGAGATAACTCCAGGAAGAAGGGTTGTCGTCTTACTTGAAGGGGGAGATGAAATATCAAAGGGAAATGAAATAACACTCGATCCAATTGGAATACTTGGAGGTTTAAAGTGAAAAGAAAATTACTACTACTTTTAACCATAGGATTCATAAATACCGCATCGGCTACAACGCCGAAAGAAATAATGAATAATCATCTAATACAAAAGGCTGGAAAGGTAGAAAGTGTCAGGAATCTTGGAAATTTATACGAAGTTGTAATTAATCGTTCCTATCATAAACAGATTCTTTACGTCACGAGAGATGGAAAATACATAATAGCAGGTGCTCTATTCGATAGCAAAACAGGCAAAAACATAACTGCCCAAAGAGAGAAAGAGATAAACAGGATAAATTTAGCTGAGCTTCCCCTTCAAGATGCAGTTCATATCAAATTCGGAAAAGGCGGCAGAAAATTGATAGCTATAATAGATCCTGAATGTCCATTTTGCCGCCGTTCTTTCTCATATCTCAAAAATAAAAACGTTGATTTGTATGTTTTTTTCATGCCTCTATCATTTCACAAAAATGCACTTAACTGGAGCAAAAAGATTTTATGCTCAGAAAATCCTTCAAAAACTTTGCTGAAACTTGAGGAAAAAGGAGAAATTCCTACATGCAAAAAAAACAAAGAAAAGGAAGCCGAGAACCTATTAAAAAAACACATCCTAACAGCTCAGCTAATAGGTGCAAGGGCAACTCCAACATTCGTAACTTCCGATGGCATCAAGATAGAGGGATTAAATAGAAAAGAACTTGATTCTTATCTGAAGGAGAAGAAATGAAAGGAAAGTTCTTAGCCATGTCCTTAGTACTAATTACATCTTCATCCTGTGCAAGCCTAACGGTAGGACATGAACATTTCAGGTGCGAAGGAACCGATAAAGGCGGTATTTGTGCTCCAACTCATTATGTCTATCAACATAGAAAAGAACTCATGAAAGAACAAAAGCCAGAAACCTCCGGACAGAAAACAGCGAACAATCTCTATCAAGAATATAAAAAGCTTGAACTAAAGGATTTCACACTCTATAGACCTGCTGGAATTCCTCAGAAACCTGTTAGACTCGAAGAACAAATACAGAGAGTATATATCTTTCCTTATCAAACTAAAGACGGTAATCTAATAGAGGGACATTACATTTATACCGTAGTCAAGCCTGCGAGATGGCTTTACTTCACGGAAGCCCCACTGATTCAGGTTCAACAAGTTAAGTCTCCAAGACCAGAAAAACCTCTCAAACCTTCCAAATATGACAGAATCATAAGGAGCTATCTCCATGAAAAAGCTACTAAGCATAAGTAGTGTAATGCTGATATTTCCAGCAGTAGCATACAGCAACGAAATAGTAGGAATTCAAGAACTTAAAGAGGCAATGGTCTTTATGCTCCAAGATATAGAAAACTTAGAAAAAAAAGTAAAGTTTCTCCAAAAACAAGTTAACATGCTGCAAGAAGAAAACAAAAACCTAAAAGAAATAATCATTCGCAACTCACTACCATCAATCTTCGCTGAAGGAAGATTAAGCGACTACCTACTTTATACTGGAAGTTTCAGAAGTCTAAAAGGAGCTTTAAGATGGAGCTCCAGATTCATAGAAGAAGGTGAGGAACCTATTATCGTATCCTCAAGAGAAAAAGCATTATTCTCTGTAGTTCTACAATGCAACTCCTATGAAGAATGTAAATCCTTGAAGAAAAAATATGGAGGATTCATATCCCACAGAAAGAATAGAGAAACCAGCAAAATACTTAACTTAGTCAAACTTTTCAAAAAAGCTGAAGAAAGACTTAAAAACCAAAACTTCACAGTTATTAATGGGATTCATTTCTTCAAAGTCCAAAAAGATGAAAGGGAAATAAGACCTTATCCTCATTTTAAAACAGAAAACGGCTTCATAGTAATGAAGCTGGAGGGAATTCTATGATAGGTAAACTCTTGGAAAAGGTATTTTTAGGAGGAACACCTTCATACGATGAACCTCTCGACTTAAAAAAGATTCGTTACTTTAATGAAAAAGTCTCTTTGAGCGACTTTATGACATATCAGTTCTATTCGGAAAAAGATAAGCTCTATGAAACACTTACAGGTTGCGGTTTCATACTTGAGGTTGCTATCCCAGAATATCTGGGAAACAAAAATGCAGTCGATTTTGAAATATTACTTAAAGAAACCTACCCTCCTGATACCATAATAACCTTCTTTTCATTTGCATCAGAAAACATAGATCCAATACTGGATTTCTATCTCCAGAATCACATGCACCGTCCAAAAGTAAAACATCCAGAAGTTTTAGAGGAAATAGTTAAGAGTAGAGTTGAATATTTGAAAAAGGCTTCAAGGAGCTCCCTATGGTCAGACATGCAGGCAAGACCAAGATGGATAAAAAACTATTTATCAGTTTTTATGCCGTGGGGAAACGACCTTAACAAAAGCTGGAACACAGCCAAGAACATAGCGAGAAGAACAAGAGCTCTACTTTCGAACTCAGGATACCATCCACGAGACGTAACTCCAGAAGAGTTCATTTCAACTTTGAGAGAGATTTTCGTTCCAAACTTCCGGGGAACAGCTTCCCATAATCCTCAAATGCCAATTAGAAGACAAATAATTGATAAGGAAACTCGCATACGAATTGACATAGACGATAATGAATTTGCGGATCTCCACTGCAAAAGAGGAAAGGAAGAACATTTCATAAGAGTATTCCACATAAAAGGTTTTCCAAGACAAATAAATCTATGGAAGTTCAGCAACATCATTTTTCCATACGATCAGCCTCAGAAAGAGAAGTTTCCATATCAGTTTGGCATCATTATGTCAGTAAGAATAAGGGACAGAGAGAGGAGAAAACAGGAACTGGAGAAAAAAGCTCAGTGGAACATTCATCAAACAGACAATAATCCCCTGGCTAAGTTCTTTCCCAAACTCAAAGAAAAGAGAATGTATGCCGAATATGTCCTTGAGTTGATAAATGAAAATAAATTACCTCTGGAGGGAGTTCTAACATTCTTTACAATGGCTCCAGATAAAGAATCTCTTGACTTTTACTCAAACGACATAATTCAAGCTTTCACAAGCGAAGGATTTGAAGTAACAAGAGAGATAGGAAGTTCCATAGTTCCAACTCTTCTTGAATATCTACCATTGAATCACATAGAAGAAAGGAGAGAATTCCTAAAGAAGGACTCCACACTTTTTGACGCTAACATCGCATCCTTGATCCCATTCATAGGAGCCGTTTACGGAACCAAAACACCTGCAACCATATATCTCGACAGAAAGTTCAACATATCCTTCTATGACTTATTTGACTCCAAAACAAACTACAATGCAGTAAAAGTAGCTACCTCTGGCGGAGGGAAGTCTTTTAGTGAAGGAGATTTCCACGTACAACACTTATCAATGGGCAGAGTAATTAGAGTGATAGATATAGGATGGTCCTACAAAACCCTCTGTGAAGCTATTGGAGGAGAGTATATTGAACTCTCTGAAGATAAAAAACCATGCTTCAACCCATTTACCAATGTAATCACAGATGAAAGCGGAAATATCCATGAAGACGAAATGGAAAGCCTTGTCCCTCTTATAGGAATTCTTGCAGGAATAGATGTCTCCTACCAGATAGCAACTGAACAGGATAACGTCTTTGCAAGATTTGCCTCAGCAATAACTATGGCTATCAGTCAAGCCTGGAAAAAACACGGCAGAAAAATGGGAGTTAAAGAGGTCGCAGATGAATTAAAGAACATGGAAGACACCACAGGAGAAAGAATACCTCAAAAACTCTACGAAGCCCTTAAACCGTTTGCTTATGAACCAAATAAAGCCAGGTACTTCAACGGCACAAATAACATTAACTATTCCCTTGATTATGTCGTCTTAGAGATGGAACAGGTTGAACAAAAAGACGTAAGGCTTAAAGGAGCTATCCTGCTATCCTTAATTCAAAAAATCCTGAATGAGTTCTTCCTTGCTGAAATTAAAGGAGACAGAAGGAAAAAAATACTGGTAATTGATGAAGCATGGTCTTTGCTTGCAGATATGGCAGCTGCAAAGTTCATGGAAGCAGCTGCAAGAAGATTCAGAAAGTATGGATGTTCTCTTGTAGTAATCACTCAGGGAATAGACGACCTTTTTAAATCCCCAACAACCCAAGCTATATATGCCAATGCAGCCCATTTAATTTTACTGAGACAGAAACCCGAAATCCTACAGAAAGTTCTTGAAGAGAAAAAGTTAGTTTTGTCAGAGTTTGCAGAAGAGATTGTCTCAAGCCTACACACACGTCCAGGTAAATATTCAGAGCTCTACATTAAAAGTGACGACCTCGAAGGAGCTGTTAGACTTGTAGTAGATAAGTTCTCCTACTGGATGTTCACAACCCATCCAGATGATAAGAAAAAACGTGAAAAGCTAATGAAAAAATACAACCTATCCCTGTTTGAAGCATCCCGCATACTTGCAAAAAGAGAAAGAATAGGAGAGCTACTTGTCAAAGCAGGAAAAATAACGCCAACCCAATTGAAGTATGCCCTTGAGATAAAAGAGAAATATCCGGCGAAAAAAATAGGAGAAATCTTGATAGAGATGGGAGCAACTACAAAGGAGGTAATAGATGAGGTTCTTGAAAAGTGATAGAATGAATTCTAATTCAAGCTTGAGGAACCTGCTCCTCTGGCTGCCACCAGAGGAGCGGATCTGTATATCCGCAATCGGATTAAGGAGGCAAAAACTATGAACAATGTTATTTTAAGGGAAAATATAGACTATTTCAACCCCGAAAAAATTGAAATTCGGCAGTTTACTTCTGGCTTCTGCCGAATGCCAGATGCCCTCTTCCATATCCCTGAAGAACTCGAAATCAAAAGTTGGAAAGCAAGATTCATAGTAGGGTTGTCTTACCTTTATGCTTTGAGCTTCGGTAAAGGAAAAGCACTAACAACGAAAAAAGAATTAATGGAAATATTACAAACCAAAAGCTCCAGTGTTACAAATGCATTCATCAACAAAGTCAACGAACTATCTAATTTGCTTAAAGCCAAAGCTGAAAAAGCAGGCATTCCTATCGAAGGAGGAGAACTTATAACACAAAAAGGGAGAAAAGGCGGAACCCAATGTTATCTAATAGACCAAACCATTATAGCCGAAGCTTTCAGACATAAAGTCAACCACGGCGGGACATTTGCTTTCTACAATATAGCTCTCCTCCTTCCAATTTCCGCTCAGGCAAAAGCCGTTTTGCTCTATCTCCACCGGAAAGCCAGAGGTGGAAGTCTTCTCGACGGAAAAGCTGAAGCCTCTGTTTCAGCAAGGGAACTGGCACAGATTCTTGCGATAGGAACCGGAGGAGGAAGACTGAAAGGCTATCTCTTAGAACTTGAAGAAGCTGGAATAATAGAAAAAACATCCCGAAGAAAACTCAAATTCAGAATAACCAAGCTGGATGAATGGAATAGAGAAGCTCTACTCAATATCCTACATAACTGGAAAGGACATCCATTCCTCAAAAATTGGAAGTTCCCGATTGAGCCAATATCTCCCCAGGAAGATTGCAATGAAAAAAGTCCAATAGGGCGACAAAAAAAGTCCAATAGGGCGACAATAACAGATGAAAAAAGTCCAATAGGGCGACAAAAAAAGTCCAATAGGGCGACATATAGGAATAAGAATAGGAATAAGACAAAAGAAAGGAATAAGTCTATGGAATACGACGCCATATATAACAATGGCGGCGGAACAAAAAACAGTATGGAATCCCTTAACAGAAGAAAAAGCGACAATAAGGAAACTCCTTCTCTAAGTAAGCCTGACGGCTTAAATCTAAAGAGTGACGAGCGGAAGTTAGATAAACCTAACATTGCTGACCGTGTGGACCAGAAGGAGCTGGAGAAGATAAAAGAAGTCTTAAGAGTAATTTTGCCAGAGCTTAAAAGAGCTTATCCAGAAATTTTTACTTCAGAAAACCTGAAAATATTTGAAGAGTTATATGCTCCAGCACTGAGAAAAATTTACGGAGATGAGTGGTTGGCTTTAGCAGTTATGTATGAGTTGTTTAATAGAAAAGCGCCTCAATATGGCTATTCAAGGAAGGTCAATAAGAATTTCTTAGGTTTGCTGATTTCGTTTGCTTTAAAAGATTCTTCATCGGATTTCTGGGAGTTCTACAAGAAATTCAGAAGAGTTTTTGGATTAGGACTTCAGAAGGTTGAGAATGTAGGACAGAAAGAACAACAAGGAGAGCAATCGGAACCAGGGTTATCTCTTTCTGACCTGAAAGAGTTCTTCAAGAGAAAGTTAAAAGATAAGAAAACCATTTACACAATGTTTATAGAAAATGGCATTAAGGCTTTAGAGAAGGTTGGTGGTAAGTGGGTTGTGAGATGTAAGGACAGTATAACGAGAGATTATGTCTCTAATAACTTTATGGATTTCCTTAAGGAATTTTTGAAGTCTGAAAACATAGAGATTGAGGGGGCTTAGATGGAAAGGAAAGGCTATATCTATTTAAATGAGGTCAAGATCACCGGGAGACTTACGGATGAGGTGAACTACACGAGATTTGAAGGAGAAAAAAATGGTAGTGTTGCGGAATTTACTATTGCTCACAATCGTAGATGGAAGCCGAAAGAGGGCGAAGACTGGAGGGAGAGCACAAGCTTTTTCAGGGTTAAAGCTTATAACGGACTTGCCGAGAAGGTG
>OFBY01000023.1_pt1 | contig 26125 bp, 29 predicted proteins | sample 1520751 | NCBI WGS metagenome assembly OFBY01 (sample SAMEA3696450, study PRJEB22514) | metagenome | biome: water; feature: marine; material: hydrothermal vent | place: Pacific Ocean | collected 2014-08-16 | depth 1514 m
GAAGGTAAAATACCTCTTGTAAAGCCTGGAAGCAGGAATATTCCACTGAAATAGGCGGTCTTGTATGAAAATCTTTAAACCTTTTGAAGTTATAAGGGAAGAGCTGGAAAGAGCTGAGGAGTACTCAAGGGAACTCCTCAATTCTAATGTCAGGTTCATTCTCACAGCTGGTGGTTATATTCTTGATAGCGGTGGAAAGAGGGTAAGGCCAGGACTTACAATCATTTCTGGAAAACTTGTTGAAGCTCCTCTTGAAAGATTAATCCCGGTAGCAACCGTTATGGAGTACATGCACACAGCTACTCTTCTTCACGATGATATCGTTGATGGTGCAAAGCTGAGGAGAGGAAGGTTATCAGCAAATGAAGTCTTTGGAAACGACGTTGCAGTCTTAGTTGGTGACTACATGTTTGCAAAAGCCATTTACATCCTTGCAGTTTACGGTGGAGACGAGGTTTTAAAGGTTGCAGCCCAAACTGTTCAGGATATGGCAGAGGGAGAACTCCTCCAGCTTGAAAAGATTGGAAATATCAACCTTACAGAGGAAGAGTACTTTGACATAATTTATCGAAAAACTGCCTCACTTCTTTCAACCTGCTGTGAAGTCGGTGGAATCCTTGGCGGAGCAAGGGAAGAGGAGAGGAAAGCTCTTAAAGACTACGGTAAATTCATCGGTTACGCATTTCAGCTTGTCGATGATGCCTTTGACTACATATCTGATGAGAAAACAATTGGAAAACCTGCTGGAAATGACATTAGAGAGGGGAAGGTAACCTATCCTCTCCTTTCAGCACTGAAAAAAGCAACAGAATCTGAAAAAGAGAGAATTTCCCAGGTTCTATCAACCGTTGAACCAACTACGGAACAAATCGAATCTGTAAGACAATTTGCATTTGAAAAAGGCGGAGTCAAAGAAACAATTAAACTTGCAAGAGAATACGTAGAAAAAGCAAAAGAAGTTCTCAACGTCTTTCCAGAGTCACCTTTAAAAACTGCCCTCTTTGAAATTGCAGATTTTATCGTCGAAAGAACCTATTAAAGATTTTGTTAGTCCTTAATGATTTTATAAAGCATTCTTGGTTCTTACACAAAATTATTGACACAATCAAAGACAAGCCGTGGAAACGGCTATAAGTTATATTGAGAAGATAGTTCAACTCAGTGGATAACCGTATCTGGGGGGCTTAAAATGGGGTATACGCGAGAGGAGTTAAAAGAGTTTATGCTCAAAGAAATTGAAATAATACAGGACATCATCAAACGTATGGCTTTCAACTCTTTCATGATGAAGGGATGGACTGTTACTCTTGTTGCTGTAACTCTGCTACTTAAAGGTTCAGAGTATCAGGTTTTTATAGCTTTCATTCCTTTAATTGTCTTCTGGTATTTAGATGCTTACTTCCTGTGGCAGGAAAGGCTTTACAGGAGGCTTTACAACTGGGTGGTTCAAAACAGGATGCAAACAGAAGAGTTTTTGTTTGACATGAATGCTTACAGGTTTAAGGATGAGGAACAATCTAAATTCAGGATTATGTTTTCCATTACTTTAGGATGGTTTTACGGTTCCATTTTTGTTCTCACATTGATTTATGCATTCTTCTTGTTAGGGGGAGTCGGTTAAGTGGCAAGGAGAGTATTTTTCAGTTTTCATTTGATTTTTTAAGTTCTTTTTCTTTATCGTTAAGTAACCGAATGTTGTCAGATGCTCTTTGTTCATCTTTTACCCCTTAGTATCTGGGTTATTTTACTAAGAGTGGAATGTTTTAAGTAATCACCTAGAACTAAGTCGTCGTAGAGTTCTTTTAAGTCTGTCTCGTATTCCTTCACAGATTCTTTTAGTTTCACTGTCAATGGGGACCTCCAGAACGACAGAGTTAGCTGCCAACTCAGCAGATTTCCACTCGTTCCAGGCTTTAAATTTATTGATTTCATAAACGGAAACAACCCTGCCAGAAGGTTCCATAACGACTGCGAATCTGTTTTTAGAACTGAAAAAGATGATTTTGTTTATCGGATTCTTTGGGTTTTCTACCAGAGCTATCTTGCTCCTCTTTCGTTTCAACATTGCTAAACAAATTCTTATAGCCTTCGAGAATCGTTCTTACCTGAATTTGAATTCTCTTTACCCTGTCCATTCCTTTAACCTCTGTGACAATGACAGGAACAATATAGTACAGGCACCGGGAGAGGGAATCACGTTATTCAATGCACTTAACCAGCAGATCTGCAATATGGAATGATTGGATGGATGAATCTATTCTCTCGAGGCCTTCGGCGATGTTCATTACACATCCAGGACATTCTGTAAGAACTGCATCACTTTTGGTTTTCTCTATGTTCTTTGCCTTTTTAATCTGAATTTCTCTTGAAATTTCTGGATGAGAGAGTTTAAATGAGCCTCCCATTCCGCAGCAGTTGTCTGCCTCTTCCAAACTGGTAAACTCAACGTTTCCAACAACTTTTAAAACGTCTAATGGATAGTTCCTTGGGATTTTCTGTCCTCTAACAATGTGACAAGGATGGTGCCATGTGACTCTTATTTTCTTTGGAAATTTCCACTTACCTACTTCTTCAATGTTCTCAAAGAGAACTTCTATCAGCTCTCTTGATTCGTAGGGAAGTTCTCTGTATTCTTTCTTCAAAATGTGTCCGCAGGTTGCACAGGCTGTTACTACAAAGTCAACATCTAATTTTTGTAGCGTTTTGAGGTTTTTTTCTTTCATCTTCTCAAATGTTTTAAGGTCTCCTGAGAAAAATGCTGGAGCTCCACAGCAGTGTTGATCTCGGGGAACAAAGACTGAGTATCCAAGAGCGTTTAAAACCTTTACAACGTTCATTGCAGTTTCTGTGTAGAAGTTGTTAAACATACAACCTGCGAAGAAGACTGCTTTTCCCTTTTCAGCTCCTTTTGCTCTGTACCATCTATCTTTATCATTGAAGGGTTTGGACTTTATTTCAGGAAGAAGAACCTTTCCAAGTCTGGGAACGTTTATTAAGAGCAGTCTGTTCTGTGGACTTTTTGAACTTTTTGTAAAGAGTTTTGTTAGGGGAGCTGTTATCTTTCCAGCAGTCTCAAGGAGATTTCTGTTTGAAAAGAGCATAACCGCCGCTTTTTTTTCTGGTGGTAGTCCAAACTTCTCAACTGCAAGAGCTCGTGCAGAAATGATTATCTTTTCATAGTCAACCATTACCGGGCAAATCTCTGCACACCTGAGGCAAGTTGTACAGAGGTTGAAGAACTCAGCAGCCTCCTTGTCAAGCTCAACCTTTCCCTGGTTTATCATGTTTGCAAGGAAGATCTTACCTCTGGCAACAGAAGGCTCTTCATGGGTAACGTTGAAGACAGGACAGACAGTCCTACAGGAACCACAACGGACGCATCTCTCTATAACTTCGTTGTTGATACCAAGTATCTTCTTTCCTCTTTCTTTCTCTGTCATCGAGCTCTCCACAAATCAGGAAAGGTTAGCTGTATAAATTTATGAAAAAAACTGATAATTACTAATTACTAACTAACGGCAGTTCTGGAAATGTTGGAACTTATTTAAGTGGATTGGAGGTTACTCAAACAGAACAAGCTTAGAGTTGAATATAGGTCCTTCTACGCAGCATCTTTGATAGCCTTTTGTTGTCTTTACAGTGCAACCGAGACAGGCACCAACTCCACAGGCCATTCTCCTGTCAAGGGAGAGAAGACATTCTACGTTAAGTTTTTCTGCTATCTCTTTTACAGCCTTTAGCATTGGCGTTGGTCCGCAGACAAGCCATTTGTAGTCTGTGTACTTTTCAAGATCAGTGGTTACAAAACCTTTCTTTCCGTAACTTCCATCTTCTGTGTAAACTTCAAAGTCAATGTTGTACTTCTTCAGGAATTCGAGTCCGGATAGATTTTCGCTGTTTCTCTCTCCGTAAAGGAACTTTACCTCTTTTCCTTTTTCAGAAAAGATCCTTGCAGCGTAAAAGAGTCCTCCAATTCCAATTCCACCTGCAATGAAAAGGTACCTTTCACTGTCATCTTCAAAGTAGTTTCCAAGGGGCAGAAGAACGGAAACTTTTCCTTCAACCTCTGTCAGGAGTGCAGTTCCCCTTCCATATACTCTGTAGAGAAAGGAGACTTTATTTCCTTCAACATTAAAAATTCCCAGAGGTCTTCGAAGGAGTGGATCAAACTGCTTTTTATCCCTTACCTGAACCATTCCAAACTGACCAGGCTTTATCTTTTCCAAGGTCTCTTTATCAACTTCAATGGTTAGAAGATAATCTTTGCCTGTAATGTGTCTATTTTCAACTACTGGAAACTCCATGCTAATCTCTCTTAAGACAGACTTTTCCTTCTGCAATTTCCATGAGAGCGATAATTGTCTTCTTGTGGTCTTCTCCTTTTTCGTCCTTTCCAAAGGTGTAGGAGTCAACTGTGTAAAGGTGTCTCGCTCTCTTTGCCGCTACGTGGACTGTTTCGTAGTAGTTCCCAATCTTTTCAACAACCGGCTCCAATGAAATTCTCTTAGACATTTTTAGCCTCCTTTAAAAGCTTCAAAATTTCACTATCTTTTACGATTTTTTCAAGCTGGCTTTTGAGTCTTTCAGTTCTGCACTTTTCAGCCGTAATGATAGACCTTAATTTCTCAAAGGCAACCTCAAGAAAGTCATTAACCACAAGGTAATCGTAGTAAAGAGCTTTTTCTATTTCACCTCTTGCTATTCTCAATCTCTTTTCTATGGTTTTCTCGTCGTCTGTCCCCCTGCTTCTCAGTCTTCTTTCGAGTTCAGTCAGGGATGGGGGGAGAATGAAGATGAGAACAGCTTCGGGAAGGTTTTTCTTAACCTGAAGAGCTCCCTGAGTGTCTATGTCAAGAAGAATGTCTTTTCCTGCTTCAAGAGCCTCTGTAACTTGACTCTTTGAGGTTCCATAGAGGTTTCCATAAACCTCAGCCCACTCTAAGAAATCTCCTTCTTCTATCATTCTTTCAAAGGTTTCTCTATCAACGAAAAAGTAGTCCTTTCCGTTTATCTCCCCCGATCTTGGTTTCCTTGTTGTATAGGAGACAGAAAACTCCATATCCGGGAAGGCTTTCAATAGCATGTGACAGAGCGTTGTCTTTCCTGTTCCAGATGGAGCTGAAATAACTATGAGAAGTCCTTTCAATTTTTCTGACAAGGGAGCCTCCAGCTATTCAACGTTTTGAACCTGTTCTTTTATTCTTGCTATCTCTGTTTTTATTCTAATAACAGGATCTGTTATGTCTATCTCTTTTATCTTATTCCCCAGAGTATTAATTTCTCTATGCATCTCCTGGCAGAGAAAGTCGAGAGTTTTTCCGACCGGTTCAGTTGAGTTTAGGAGTTCCCTGAACCTATGGATGTGGGCGTGGAGTCTTGAAATCTCCTCTGAAACATCCTGTTTTTCAGAGAGGAAAGCTACTTCTAATTCGACTCTCTTTTGAAAGTCTTCCGGAATTTCCTCTCCAGAGAGGAGTTTCTGTACTTTTTCCTTTAGCTTTTCGAAAAGCTTTTGTTCTATTTCCTCTATCTGAGGTTCGAGCTCCCTGAGAATCTTTTCTATTGCTTCAAGTTTCTCTTCAAAATAGGCTTTGAGCTTTTCTCCCTCTTTCTTCCTTGCTTCATCTACCTCTTTAAGAGCACACCTAAGAGCTTCAAAGAGAACCTCTTTGTACGGTGTGACGTCCAATTCTTCTCTCACGAAAACATCTGGAATTGAGAGGAGATCCTTTAGCGATACGTTAATCTTTTTTCCAGAGAGGGCTCCGATTCTATTGGCGGCTTCAATGTACTTCAGTGCCTCTCCGTAATTTATAGCCACTGGAATTGTTGCATCGGGAGAGAGTCTGTAATGGATATGGAGATCAACTTCTCCTCTCTTTATGTACTCTCCAACTGCTCCATTGATGTCATTCAAAAAAGGATTAAAAACTCTTGGAATTGAATATCTAATTCTGAGAGCCTTGCCGTTAAGTGTTCTTATCTCAACTGTTATCTCTATCTCCTGATTTGACTTTACACACTTTCCAAATCCAGTCATGCTCTTCAAGATACACCTCTACTGGAAGAACTTCTGATTTATTTTGATCGTTGCTTTCTGTCTCAGGAGATTTACAAAGTTCTGGTAGTTACTCTCCGTTTTGGCGTTAAGTATGAAGTTTTTAAGCTTTTCCATTTTATCTTTGTCTAACTTATCGACTGTCAGTTCTGTAATTGGTTCGAAGACTCCAAATCCGTTTTCAAGAGCTATCAGGAATTTCTTCCCTTTATCTCCCATGAAGAGAATCTCGACATCCTGAGGGTTCACAGGCTTAAACTGGTCTAAAAGTTGTTCTCTACTGATGAATTCTGTCTTTTGTTGAAGCTGAGAACCTTTTTTTAGAAACTCCTCTGCAGCTTTTCTTGCCATTTCGAGGGCTTTTCTCTTTTTAAGAGTTTCCTCTATCTCTTTTCTGACAGCTTCAAGTGGTTTTACCTTTTCTCCCTCTTTCTTAAAGAAAACGTAGTAGTTGTTCTCATCGCTGTAGAAACCAAAGTTCTTTCCTTTGAACTTTTCGGAGATGAGCTTTTTGTCTGTCACTGGCTGAGGATTGAAACTGTTTAGCTCCTCTGTTTTGCCAGTCTTTGCCAGATTGTAAGCCTTTCTGGCAAGATCCTCTGCGCCATTCTCTTTCTTTGGTATCCGTAGCAGGAAGTACTGTTCTCCCGTTTTTTCACGGAACTGACTCAGGTTTTTCCTGTAGAACTCTTCTATTTCTTTTTCTGAAACTTCTGGTTTAAAGTCCTTGCTCAGGAAGAGTTTGTATTTGAACTCTCTCTTTCCAAAGGTCTTCCTGTAAAGGTTCTGGAGTTCAAATTCTGTAACTGATGGAGACCTGTTGACAACTGCCATAAGTTTTTCAATCAGCAGGTCTTCTCTTACCATTTCTTCGAAAACTTGAGGAGAGAGTCGGTTTGCTTTTAGAAATTCCCTGTAAAGTTCTTCAGAAAACTTTCCATCTTTTTGGAAGATGGGAAAAGCTCTTATCCTTTTGGCTACAGCCCAGTCGCTGACCTTTATTCCCTCTTTTTCGGCTTCGTCAAGGAGGAGCTTCCTCGTTATTAGTCTCTGGAGTGTAGCAATTTTCACGTCCTTATCAGGGAAGATCTTTCTGTAATTTTCTCCAAACTGCTGCTGGAGCTGGTTTACAAGCTGGTTGTACTCGCTGTTAAACTCAATCAAATCTATAGATCTGCCGTTTACAGTTGCTACTTCATTTCCAGAGGGACCGGACACAGATCCTCTTCCCCAGACCAGAAAGATTGTGCCTACAAAAGATGCTGCCACTATCCAGAGGGGAATGCTGAAAGCCTTCATGTTTTTCCTGATTTTTGAAAGCATAAATCCTCCGCTTGCAATTTTATAAGAGAGATTTATACTTAAAATTGAGATTTATCTCAACCTTAATTATCTCAGGAGAGTTCTTGGTGAAGAAGAGTTTCAAAGAAACACGATTTGAAATGAAACCTATCTTAGAAAAAGCTGAAAATCTAATTAAATCAAAAAACTACAGGAAAGCTGTTGAAGAGCTTGAGAAATATAAAAATAAGATAAGGCATGTTGATTTTTATCTCCTTCTTGCTGAAGCCTACGAAGGGCTTGGAAATAAGGAAAAGGCTGAAACCTACTTTGAAGAAGCAAGATTCTTAGATACAGAACTCCGTTCAAAGGAAAAACTCCAGAGGGGAGTTTCTCTTGTAGCTGTAAAAAATTTCAGAGCTGCAGAAAAGGAACTTCTTGAGTCTGTCAGATTGAATCCATTTGAAAAGGATGCTTACCTTGAGCTTTACAGGCTATACAGGGAGATGAGCAACCAGAAAGAGATGGTTAAAGCCCTTGAGAGCCTTATGACTGTGGATCCATATAGCATTTTTCCCTACTTGGAGCTTTCGAGATTTTACGGGATAAGGAGACAGTTTAAGAAGGCAGAAAGGGTTCTCCTTTCGGGTATCTCCATAACCGATTCCCCGGAGCTTCATTTTGAGCTTGGAAAACTCTACGCTGAAATGGGCAGAGTGGAAGAGGCAAAGGAGGAGCTCTCTGAAGCCTGCAGACTGGACTTCAGGAATGTTGAGTATAGACAGAAACTTGCGGAAGTTATGGTAAACAACGAGGAGTATGAAGAGGCTCTGGAAGTTGTGATGTCAACACTGGAGCTCTTTCCCGATGCGGTTTATGTGATTCAAAGTGCTGCGGCTCTCTACGATCTCCTTGGGAAAGAGGAACTTGCTGAGTACTACTACAGACTTGCAGTCTCAAAGTCGGAAGGGTTTGTTAGGGAAGATGCAATGAAGCTCCTTTCGGAATTTTTAGTTGAGAAGGGAAGGTTTGATCAGGCTGAGGAGCTTCTGAAGGAAATAATTGAAAACACGGATAACATCTGGATTCTTCTTGACTCTTTCTCTGAGCTGGCGATTCTTCTCATTGATCAGGAAAGGTTTAAGGAAATTGCTGAAATTGGTAAGTTCATCTTAAAAAATCCTGAACTCTCGGAAGAGGAGTATTGTGAAATTGCAGAGATAGTAGCAGATGCTCTCTATGAGGAAAAGGAGTACGAAGAGGCTATGGAATACTACAGGGAAATTGTTGATTACTCAAAGGATGAAAAGTTGATAAAGAGGGCATACAACAAGCTGAGGGAAGTTGAGGAAATAGAATCGCTGGAAAAGATGTTGGAGTCTTCTTAAGTTTTAAAAAAGCACTTTACAATTCCACTTCTCTTTGCTAAATTTCCTTTTGCCTTTTGCCACCGGTGAAACAGTTTATGAGGAGGTTGTCTTAATGCCAGTAGATAAAGACATTAAACAGGAGATTATCAAGAAGTACGGGTTCCACGAGAAGGATACAGGTTCTCCAGAGGTTCAGATTGCAATTCTTACAGAGAGGATTAAGAACCTGACAGAACACTTCAAAGTTCACAAGCACGATAACAACAACAAGAGAGCTCTTCAAAGACTTGTAGGTAGAAGAAAGAAGCTTCTCAAGTACCTCAAAGAGAAGGACTTTAATAGATACCAGAATATTGTTCTTAAGCTCGGTCTTAGAAAATAATCTTCTGGAGGCGTTCTGCCTCCGTTTACTTAACGTGAGTAATCTCTCCACAATCACTCCTGCTAATCTAAACTTTAACTTCCTATTTCCTTATCTATTGGGAAACATAGAGACTTTCCTTTCCTGAAGGAATTGGGGGATTTAGCATTTATAGAGTAAACTAATAGAGATTTGTGTCGGGTTAGATTGTGTTATTATTTTGCCAGAATTGGTTTTGTTTTCTAAGTTTAACTTCAACAAAACTTGGAGGGTAAAAATGTCTATATCTGAAGTTGCTGGAGAGGTTGGTGGAAGACCTCTTAGGTTTCAAACGGGGAAGGTTGCCAAGCAGGCTGATGGTGCCATTATCGTTTCTCAGGGTAATACAATGGTTCTCGTTACTGCTGTTATGAGCGATGAACCGAGGGAGGATGTTGATTTCTTTCCTCTCCTCGTTGAGTATAGAGAGAGAGCTTATGCTGCGGGAAAGATTCCTGGAGGATTTGTAAAGAGAGAGGGGAAGCCTTCTGATGAAGAGGTTCTTAAGTCGAGAGTTATTGACCGCTCGATAAGACCTATATTTCCCAAGGGTTTCAGGAATGATGTTCAGGTTGTAGCTTTTGTCATTTCTGCCGATCAGGAAAACGACCCTGCGGTTCTTGCGATAAATGGTGCTTCAGCAGCTCTTCACATTTCTAAGATTCCCTTTGAGAAACCTGTGGGTGCTGTAAGAGTTGCAAGGGTCAATGGAGAGTTTGTGATAAATCCTTCTTACGAGCAGCAGCAGGAAGCAGATATAAACCTTGTTGTTTCTGGAACTGAAGATGCTGTTGTAATGGTTGAAGGCGGAGCAAAAGAGGTTCCAGAGGAAGAAATTCTGGATGCCATAGAGCTTGCCCACAAAGAGATTAAGAAATCCATAAAAGTTCAAGAGGAACTCAGAAACCTTGCTGGTAAAGAAAAGTATGCGTTCATTGCTCCATCCCTTGATGATGATACAAAGGCGAAGATTGAGAAATGGGTCTTTGAGAGGATTGAGCCAATTATTACGATTCCTGATAAACATGAAAGGCGTGAGAAGTTAAGAGAGCTCAGGGAGCTTATGTTTATTGAGCTCAACATTCCTGAAGAAGAGCAGGCTCTTGCAAAAGAGGCTTTTGCCGAAGCTGAGAAGAAGTTTGTAAGGCAACTGGTTCTTGAAAGAGGTGTCAGGATTGACGGCAGGAAGCCCGATGAGATTAGACCTATCTCCATAGAAGTTGGACTTCTTCCAAGAGCTCACGGTTCAGCTCTCTTTACAAGAGGTCAAACACAGGCTCTTGTTACAACTACACTTGGAACACCGGAAGAGTACCAGCTTGTTGAAGGTTTAATGCCTGAAGAACAGAAGAGATTTATCCTTCACTACAACTTCCCGCCGTTCTGCGTGGGAGAAATTGCACCTCTGAGAGGGCCAGGAAGAAGGGAAATCGGTCATGGAGCTCTGGCAGAGAGAGCACTTGCTCCTGTTATCCCTGATGAAGAGGAATTCCCCTATGTCATAAGGGTCGTCTCAGATATTCTCGAATCGAATGGATCTTCTTCAATGGCAACCGTCTGTGGTGGTAGTCTCTCACTGATGGATGCAGGTGTGCCCATAAAAGCTCAGGTTGCCGGTATTGCGATGGGTCTCATCATGGAAGGCGATAGGTTTGTAGTTCTTTCCGACATTCTTGGAGATGAAGACCATCTTGGAGATATGGACTTTAAAGTTGCTGGAACAAGAAGGGGTGTTACTGCAATCCAGATGGATCTGAAGGTTAAAGGAATAAGCCGTGATGTTCTCTCAAAAGCTCTTGCTCAGGCAAGAGAGGGAAGGATGTACATCTTAGATAAGATGGATTCTGTAATCTCTGAGCCGAGAGAAGAAGTTTCACCATTTGCACCAAGAATTGTTTCAACAAGAATTGAGCCTGAGAAGTCCAGAGATCTTATAGGACCTTCAGGAAAGACAATTAAGACTATCATCGAAAAAACGGGAGTTAAGATAACAATTAAAGAAGATGGAACTGTTCTGGTTTCTGCTCCGTCAGAAGAGGCGGCAGCTCAAGCTCTGAAAATGATAGAGGATGTTACAAGGGATTTGGCAATTGGAAATACTTATCTTGGAAAAGTTACAAGGGTTGAAAACTACGGAGCGTTTGTAGAGCTTGCTCCAGGAAAAGTAGGTCTCATCCACATTTCAAAGCTTCCTCCTGAAGTGAGAGAAAACATTTTTGAGAATATCAAAGTTTCAGACGTTATTCCAGTTAAGATTATTGAGTTTGATCAGATGGGAAGACCAAAACTCAGCCGTATAGACGTTACTCCAGAGGAGGAAAAAAGGCTGAGAGAGCAGGGTGGATTCTACGCTGAGCCGGAGAGGGGTGATGAGTAACTGGGCTGCTGGTTGGGTTTATTCAAAAGGTTTGACGTTGGAATTTGACGATAGATTCTTAGATGTTGCTGTTAAGATTTACAGCTACTCCAAGGGAAAGCTTGAAAAGAGGGGAAACAGATTTTTCCTCTCCCTTTCCTCCTATCCAGAGGTTAAGGAAATTGATCTCTCATTTGTGAGAGGTGTTTTTGAATCTTCTGGAAGCTGGGGAAGTAAAACTGTTTTTGTTCCTTTTGTTGAGAAATTTAAACAGGAGATGAAAGGGCTTCTTTCCTATTTTTCTCCAGTTTTTACAGAAGAAGGGGCTTTTCTTACCGGTGAAAGTGCCGATCTCTTCATTCATTCTCTTTACGATGAAGATACAGAAGAGAGATCAGAGTTCTTCTTTGAAAGATATCTGTCAATGCTCACAGGAGAGATATGGGAGAGAAAATCTTTTAAGGTTTCTCTCGAAGAGGGAGCTATTGCACCGTTTAAGAAGAGAATTTCTGACAGCGGTTGGGATTTGCACCTTGTAAAATTGATAAAGAAAGAAGGGAATCTTTACTTTTTCGATACAGGTGTAAGAGTTGCTCCACCGCCAGGTTTCTACTTTGACCTTGTTCCAAGGTCTTCTATCTACAAAAGCGGTTTTGTCCTTGCGAACTCTGTTGGAATAATAGATATGACCTACAGAGGAACGATAAAAGTTCCGCTCATAAAGGTTGATTCTTCAAAACCTGACCCAGAACTTCCCTGGAGAGCGGTTCAACTGATTCCAAGGAGATTTTTCCCCCTTGAAGTTGAACTCTCAACTTCCCTTGATAGGACAATCAGGGGGGAAGGAGGGTTTGGAAGTACAGGTTAGAGGTGAGAGTTGATACCGATAAAAGATATCAATCCAAGCAGTTCTGCTCCAGTTGTGACGATTTTTATCATTATTATCTGTTCGATTGTATTCATCTATGAGCTTATGCTTGGTCCTTACAATGAACTTTTTCTTAGGATGTTTGGAGTCATTCCCTATGAAATTATTCGTGGTGTGGATATTCCACCACCAGATCCGCTTACACCATACGGCAATTTAATATCCTACCAGTATCTCCATGGAGGTTTTCTCCACATATTTGGTAATCTGCTTTTCCTCTGGGTTTTTGGAGACAATGTTGAGGACTATTTTGGAAAGCTGAAGTACTTTATTTTCTACACTCTCTGTGGAATAATAGCTGCTCTCATACAGGTTGCAGTTTATCCCGATTCAAACATTCCCCTTATTGGGGCATCTGGTGCTATAAGTGGTGTTTTAGGAGCTTATATGCTTCTCTTTCCAAGGGCTGGAGTTGTTACTTTAATCTTTATCTTTTTCTTCATAGATGTTGTAATTCTTCCTGCAGCAGTCTGGATAGCTATCTGGTTTTTCATCCAGTTTGCAAGTGCTCTTGTTTCAATCAACCACCTAACGATGGGAGGAGTTGCCTGGTTTGCTCATATTGGTGGTTTCCTGGCGGGGGTTGCTCTTACTGTCCTGATTGGTCCCCGTAAGGGAAAAGAGAGGGAAAGAGAGATTTTTGGGTTGAAATACTAAATAGAAGAAAATAGCTTTAATGTAGTTGCAAATAGTTTGCAATAAGGAGGAAGCTTTGGAAAGGGAAAAGCTTTACATATTCGATACCACTTTAAGAGATGGAGAACAGACTGCTGGAGTTAACTTAACGGTTGAGGAGAAGGTTCAAATAGCAAAGCAACTTGAAAGGTTGGGAGTTGACATAATAGAAGCTGGGTTTGCAATAAGTTCTCCAGCAGATTTTGAGGCGATTCAGAGGATCTCTAAGGAAGTTAAAAAGTCAACCGTCTGTTCACTTGCAAGGGCTGTTGAAGCTGATATTAGAACTGCCTGGGATGCACTGAAAGAGGCAGAAAATCCCAGAATACATACCTTTATTGCTACATCTGATATTCACCTCAAGTACAAACTGAAGATGACAAGGGAAGAAGCTTTAAGGAGAGCTGTTGAGGCTGTAAAACTTATTCAGGATGTAAGTGAGGGGAGGGCAGAAGTAGAGTTCTCTGCTGAAGATGCTGGAAGGACGGATCTCAAATATCTCTATGAAGTTCTTGAAGCCGTTATTGAAGCTGGAGCCAGGGTTGTAAATATTCCAGATACTGTTGGTTATGCTATTCCTGATGAGTGGTATGAGAAGATTCTTTCAATTAAGGAAAATGTCCCAAACATAGATAAGGCAATAATCAGCGTCCACTGCCATAACGATCTTGGACTTGCAACTGCAAACTCTTTGATGGCTGTTAAAGCCGGGGCGAGACAGGTTGAGTGTACTGTTAACGGCATTGGTGAAAGAGCCGGGAATGCTGCAATGGAAGAGATTGTTATGGCAATAAATGTAAGACGTGATCAGTTTTCAGTCTATACAGATATAGATACAACTCAGATTTACAGGACTTCTCAGCTTGTAAGCAGATTGACCGGAATGATGATTGCAAGGAACAAGCCAATTGTTGGTGAGAATGCTTTTGCTCATGAATCCGGAATTCACCAGCATGGGGTTCTTGCAAAGAGAGAAACCTATGAAATCATGAAGCCTGAGGATATTGGTCTCAAAGAATCAAAGATTGTTCTTGGAAAACACTCTGGAAGACATGCCTTTAAGAAGAAGCTTGAGGAAATGGGAATTTTACTTTCTGATGAGCAAATAGAGGAAGCTTTCAGGAAGTTTAAAGAACTGGCATCCCGTAAGAAGGAAATTTATGATGTTGATATTGAACTTATCGTTGAAGGTCTTGATGGAGAAAAAGAGAAAAAGTTTGAGCTCATTTACAACCAGGCTGTTAGTGGGGAAGGGATTATTCCTTCTGCAACTGTAAAAATAAAGACTCCTGAAGGGGAAAAGTTAGGTCTTGCAGTTGGAAATGGTCCAGTAGATGCGACTTATAAAGCCATTAAAAATGCTCTTGGTCTTAATGATGAAATTCAGTTAAGAGATTTTAAAATACGAGCGATGACTGCTGGAACAGATGCTCTTGCGGAGGTTTATGTGACAATTGAAGGCGAGGGTAGAAGGGTTAGCGGTAGAGGAGTTGATTCAGACATTGTGAGAGCTTCAGCTCTGGCTTTTCTTGAGGCTCTCAACAGGTTAGAAAAGAGGAAGTCAAAACGGGGTTAGATGTGAGAGCTTTTAACCTGAGGGAAGTTAAAAATCTTGGAGCTGGTATTTCTCTTTGCGTTTTTCCTCCTGTACATTTCCATATCTGCAAGGTGAATCGCATCGCTTATGCTTATAGCATCATCAGGAATTACAGATATTCCATAACTGATGGAGATGTTAAACATCGCAAGGGCTTTTTCTATTTTTCTTTTTAAGTCCTCTAATTTTTCTTCAATTTCTTTTTTGTTAAATTTTTCTCTTCTTAAAAATACAAGAAACTCATCTCCTCCAATTCTTGCAACGTAATTTCCCGCAAAGTGTGTGGAAATTATATCTGCAATGGTCTTAAGAACTTCATCTCCTCTGCGGTGTCCGTAATTGTCATTTACTTCTTTGAAGTTATCGAGATCAATGTAGATAATTATTGCTTTTTCGTTCTTTTGTTTGGTTACTTTCTCGGTTTCCTTTTCAAGAAGTTTAAAAATGAAGCCTCTATTAAAAAGACCTGTGAGGGCATCATATGCTGCAAGTTTCATTACCAGTTTGGTATCTTCGTCAAGTTTTTTACTGTACAGATGGAGGAAAACTCCTATAGCGGTGTAAGGGGCAAGGGCTAAAAGTAATTCCTGGTAAGAGTAGGCGATTTTCAGAAAACCGATACCGCTTACTACGGCTGTAAGAATTATGATAACCTGAAGTAGTATTTCCCAGATAGTGGCTTTTTCAGTTTCAAGAATTGAGGATGCAATAACAGGAAATGTAAACGTCCAGAATATTCCTGTTCTTTCGGTACCACCATCAATAATGAGTCCCAGGTTTGCTACTATTGTAAGTATGAGCACCAATTCCTGGAAGTAGTTTTTAATTTTACCCTTTATGTAGAGAAAGAAGAGTACAAACCAAACTGTACCAATGGCAAATTCAAAAAGTGCCATGTTGACTTCGTGCTTCATAAAGTGAATAAGGGTAAAGAACATTAAAAGAGAAATGGCAATAATAGAGATTATCCAGGCATTTCTCTCCTTGAATTCCTTGGCACTGTTGAAATAGGTTTGTAATTTCATAACGTTCCTCTTTCATCGCATTAAAGAGAAATACGGCCGATTATAACATAATCTAATACCATTGTATCAAAAAAACAACTTATGCGAATTCATTTGGAGAGTATGAAAGGCTATGGCAGTTTTTATAGAATATAGAGTTCAGAATTGTTGTAAAAACCCATGTGAGGTAAAGTCATGAGAATAGTAGATTTAAGAAAAGAAGGCTGGGAGAAAGATCCCGAACTCCTTAGAATTAAAAACAGAGGTCAGGGGCTGGAAAGCAAATATGCCCAAAGTGTCCTTGAGATAATTGAAAACGTCAGGAATTTTGGAGATAATGCCGTATTCTCTTACGCGAGAAAGTTTGACAGGGTTGAGCTTACTCCAGAAAATGTCAGGGTTGCTGAAGAGGAGATAGAGGAAGCCTTTAAGAAGGTAGAACCAGAAGTTCTTGAAGCCATAAAGGTTGCTGTTGAGAGGGTTAGGAAGTTTCACGAGTATCAGAAGGAAAACTCCTACTTTGTTACAGAACCGGGAATGGTTCTTGGACAGAAAGTTACACCCTTAGAGAGTGCTGGAATTTACGTTCCCGGCGGAAAAGCCTCTTATCCATCTTCTGTCATAATGAATGCAGTTCCTGCAAAGGTTGCGGGTGTTGAAAAAGTTGTGATGATCACTCCAGCCATTGGTTCCTTAGAGGTTAATCCTTATTCACTTGTAGCTGCAAGGCTCTCCGGGGTTGATGAGATCTACAGGGTTGGTGGAGCTCACGGGGTTGCTGCAATAGCTTTTGGAACTGAATCAATACCAAAGGTTGACAAGATTGTTGGTCCTGGAAATATCTACGTTGCCCTTGCAAAGAAGTTTCTCTTTGGAACTGTTGATATAGATATGGTTGCAGGTCCCAGCGAGATACTTGTAATTGCAGATGAGTCTGCAAATCCAGAGTGGGTTGCTGTTGATCTCCTTTCTCAGGCTGAACACGATGAGCTTGCAGGCGCTTTCCTTGTTACTCACAGTGAGGAAATTGCAAAGAAGACAGTAGAGGCTCTAAAAGAAAAACTGAAGGCTCTTAAAAGAAAAGAGATTGCGGAGAAATCCATTGAGAATTTTGGAACTGTCTTCATTACGAGGGATATTTACCATTCCTGTGAAGTTGCAAATGTAGTGGCGCCAGAACACCTTGAGGTTGCGACGAAAGAACCTTTTGCTCTTCTTGACCACATAAAGAATGCCGGTGCTATATTCCTTGGACATTATACCTGTGAATCCTTAGGGGACTATGTTCTGGGACCGAACCATGTTCTGCCAACCGGAGGCAGTGCAAGGTTCTTCTCTCCCTTAGGAGTTTACGACTTCATTAAGCGTTCTTCTGTTCTCTACGTCAGTGAAGAAGGGTTTAAGCAGGTTTCAGAACATGCAAGAAACCTTGCCGAGTGTGAGGGGCTTGAGGCTCACAGACTTGCAGTTGAAGTGAGAGAAGCAATAAGGATACCTATAAAGGTAGAGGAAAAGGTTTGAGAGAGGTAGCCTTAAAAGAAAAGATAACTAATTTAAGAGAACTCTTTAAACTGGTATTTGCATTGTTTTTTGGAGATTTAGCTGGAACTTTAAGTATTCTTCGGTATGACGGATTCAACCTGCTATCTTTTACAGGGATAGTGAGTCTGCTCTGGCTGGCACTGGCACTGTTTGTCGTCTGGAACAAAATGGAGTATTACTTAAATCTTCTGGAAGAGGACAAAGATGAAAATCACAGTAACTGACATAGCAATAGTTGTTACTTATCTAATAGCTCTTATAGGGCTTACGTCAGTAATCTACATAGCTGTAAGAGAACCAAAAAAGAGTAAGAGGTAGTAATGAAACATCTCATTTCTGCAGAGGACATTTCAAAGGAACGGTTTCAGGAGATATACAGGCTCTCTCAACAGGTTAAGGAAGCTCTAAGAGAAGATAGGAAGAAGTTTACAGTCCTCAGAGGCAAGTGTGTTGTGAATCTCTTCTTTGAGCCCTCCACCAGAACAAGGTCTTCCTTTGAAAAGGCTGGAAAGTTCCTCTCAGCTGATGTTATCAATATAACCGCATCTGCAAGCAGTGTTAAGAAAGGGGAAAGTCTCATAGATACACTGAAAAACCTTGATATGATGCATCCGGATGTTGTTGTTCTGAGGCATCCGTGCGAAGGGGCTCCCTATACAGTGAAAAACTACATCAATGCTTCGATAGTTAACGCTGGAGACGGCTGTCATCAGCACCCAACTCAGGCTCTCCTTGATGCAGTTACTTTAATTGAGCACATGGGAAGTCTTGAAGGAAAGAAAGTTACCATAATGGGAGACATTTCCCACAGCAGAGTTGCAAGGTCTGACGCGATACTCTTCAGGAAGCTTGGAGCAGAGGTTTTCATCTACGGACCCTCTCCAATGATGCCAAGGTTTCCGGAAGCTCTTGGTGTAAAGAAACTTTCCTCTTTTGAGGAAGTGGCTGAAATCTCAGACGTTGTAGTTCTCCTCAGGATTCAACTTGAGAGGCAATCGGCTAAGAAGGTTTTTCCTTCTCTTAGAGAGTATGCGGAGCTCTTTGGAATGAACAGGAAAAAACTTGAAATGCTCAAAGCCAGGACTATTATCCTTCACCCAGGACCTTTCAACAGAGGAGTGGAGCTCAACAACGATATTGTTACTTCAAGCCGTTCTCTCATATTCCAGCAGGTTGAAACAGGACTTGCTGTCAGGATGGTTGTTCTTTCGCTGCTTTGCGGAAGACTTGAGAAGTTGAAGGAGGAAATTGCATGAGAAAGTTGATTACTTCTGGAATTCTTCTAACGGCAGGACTTTTTATTTTTAGCTGTTTTGAAGGTGGTGTTCTGAATAGAGATCTTGTTTTTAAAAATAAAAATGGAGATGTTGTATTTAGTCATGTTTACCACGTAAAGGTAAAAAAGCAACGTTGTTCTTTCTGTCATCCAAAACTATTTAAGAAAAAATTTGGAATGGACAAGTTTTCAATGGAGGATGTCTGGCAGGGCAAGTACTGTGGTGCTTGTCACAACGGAACGAAAGCTTTTGACGCTAAAAATCCAAAGAACTGCTCAAGATGTCACAAACAAACTGAAAAAGGGGAAGGTAAGTAATGGCTTCTCTTCTCATAAAAGGCGGAAGAGTTGTTGATCCATCTCAAGGCGTAGATGGACAGTACGACATTCTAATTGAGAACGGAAGGGTTGTGAAAATTGAAAAAAACATTTCTGAAACAGAAGCGACTGAAGTTTTAGACGTTGATGGGCTTATTGTTTCTCCGGGTTTTATTGATCTTCACTCCCATCTAAGAGATCCCGGGCAGGAGTGGAAAGAGGACATAGAGACAGGCTCTCAGGCTGCTGTTGCAGGAGGGATAACCTCTGTCTGCTGTATGGCAAATACGGATCCGGTTAACGATAATCCTGCTATTACTAAGTACATTATCGAAAAGGCTGAAAAGGTAGGACTTTGTGATGTTTTCCCGGTTGGTGCAATAACAAAGGGACTGAAAGGAGAGGAGTTAGCAGAGATAGGTCTTATGGTGAAAGCAGGTGCTGTTGCGATTTCGGATGACGGTGAAACACCGAAGGATGCGAAACTTTTAAGAAATGCAATGGATTATGCAAGAAGTCTTGGAATTCCCGTTTTCTGTCACAGTGAAGATAAGAGCCTTTCTGCTGGTGGACATATGAACGAAGGTTTCCTCTCTAACTACCTTGGAGTTCCGGGAATGCCGGCAGAGGCTGAAGATATCGGAACAATGAGGGACATTCTAATAGCGAAGCTGACCGGTGCCCACGTTCATATCTGTCACGTTTCAAGTAAAGGAGCTCTGGAAATAATAAAGAGAGCGAAAGAGGAAGGAGTAAGAGTTACATGTGAAATTACTCCTCACCACTTTACTCTTACTGAGGATGCTGTAAGGAGTTTTGACACAAATGCCAAGATGTGTCCTCCTTTGAGAACAGAGGAAGATGTAAAGATGTGTAAGGAGGCTTTGAAAACAGGAATTGCCGACGTTATAGCAACAGATCACGCTCCTCATACAGTTGATGAAAAGATGGTAGAGTTCTGTCAGGCACCTTTCGGGATAATTGGATTTCAAACGATGTTACCCCTATCTCTGAATCTTGTTAGAGAAGGTTACATTTCTCTTTTCCAGCTAATAGAGAAAATCTCGACAGTTCCTGCCAGAGTAATAAACAAAAAGGACATCGGGACACTGAGACGAGGAGCTCGAGCCAATATCGCAATTTTTGACCCTGATGAGGAGTATGTTTTCACGAAGGAGATGATTAAATCGAAGAGTTACAACTCTCCGTTTCTGAATGAAAAGTTAAAGGGAAAAGTGAAATTTACAATTTATAATGGTAAAATAGTGTATAAAGATGTATAAAGGGAGTCTATATGCAACATGGTCCAAGTTTTTTTGATATATTCTGGCTTTTAATCATTTTCTTTTCCCTCTGGCCTATTTTCCAGCAAAAAAACCTTGAATGGGCGAGGTTTCGTCTCATCAGGGAAGTAGAGAAAAAAAGAAAATCAAGAGTAATAACGATGATTCACAGGCAAGAGAGACTTGCCTTTATGGGTTTTCCTCTTATGCGATTCATCACAATTGAAGATTCTGAAAGAATTCTAAGAGCAATTAGAATGACTCCCGATGATATGCCAATAGACTTAATAGTCCACACTCCAGGTGGACTTGCTCTTGCTGCTACTCAAATAGCTTCTGCTCTCGTTAAGCACAAAAGTACTGTTAGAGTAATAGTTCCTCACTATGCAATGTCTGGTGGAACTTTGATAGCTCTTGCTGCAGATGAGATAGTTATGGATCCAAATGCTGTTCTGGGACCCCTTGATCCACAGCTTGGGCAGTTTCCAGCTCCTTCAATTGTGAAAGCTTTGAAGACAAAGAAAGGTCAACTGAAAGACGAAATGCTCATCTTAGCAGATGTTGCAGAAAAGTCGCTGGTACAGATGAAAAATACGATCCTTAGAATCCTTACAGCCAAAGGGTACAGTAAGGAAAAGGCAGAAAGGGTAGCAGATCTTTTGACTTCTGGTTACTGGACTCACGATTATCCGTTAACCGTTGATGTGATTAAAGAGTTGGGTCTTAACGTTTCAACTGAAGTACCAAAGGAAGTTTACGATTTAATGGAGCTTTATTACCAGCCTACGGGTCAGGCTGCTGTTCAGTATATACCTGTCCCGTATGGAGAACCCAAAAAAGGAGAGGTGCCAGTAAGGAAACCCCATTAGGAGTGTAAAGTGTTTAAGGTAGGAGACAAAGTTGCCTGTCCACCTCATGGTGTAGGTGTTATTGAAGGTAAGGAAGAGAGGGAGGTGGGAGGAAAGAAGTTAATATATTTCAGAATTTCTCTCATTGGAAAAAACATGTCTATTTTAGTTCCCGAGGCAAGTATTGAAAGTTCAGGAATCAGACCTATACTGTCTGAAGAAGATATAGAGGAAATATTTAAGTTTTTATCGGAAGTCCCAACGAACATAAGTGAAAAGTGGACTGTGAGACACAGACTTAACGTTGATAGACTCAAAACGGGCAATATAAAAGAGCTTGCAACTGTTGTCAGGAATCTTTCCTACAGGTCAAAGGATAAGGAACTCTCTTACTCGGAAAAGAGGATGTTTGAAGAAGCTTTTGGAAAGCTTTCTGAGGAGATAGCCCTTTCCTTAGGAGAACCTGTAAAAAAAGTCAAACAGAGGATAAGGAAAATCCTCAGAGAGGTTAAGAAATCGTGATACTATCAAAGTTTCTTGGAGGGTTTTTCTTATTCCTCCTCTTTATTTCAATGGTGATTTTTAAGAATTACGGTTTTACTTTGACTCAATCCCTCATAATAGGAATTTTCATTACTGCTGCATCCTTCCTCTTCTACGAATTTGTAATGAAGAAAAGGCTGAAAATTAGAACGATTATCCTTTTTTCAGCAGGTTTCTTTTTAGGTCTTTATATTGCAAAGGGAATCACGCTTTCTCTCTATTCAATATTTGCAAATTTTCCTTATTTGCAGGAAATTCTGTTTATAACTCTTCCGTACCTCTTTGGTTTTAGTGCTGTAGAAGTTGCAAGGAACAGACCTCTTTCAGAGCTCCTCAAAGAGGAACAGGGGCTTTACTGTACTCCAAAGGTTATCGATACCAGTGCACTAATAGACGGTAGAATAGTTGAGATAGCGAAGATAGGTTTTATTGAAGGGAAAATAATTATTCCAAGATTCGTTCTTGAAGAGCTACAGACCCTTGCGGACTCCACTGATCCGATGATAAGAACTAAAGGAAAAAAAGGTCTTGAAATGGTTTCCCAGCTAAGGACCTTAGATAAACCTCCGGTAGAAATCTACGAAAGAGACATTCCATGGATTAAGGACGTTGATTCAAAACTTGTAGAACTTTCAAGAAGATTGAGGGCAAAGCTGATAACTACGGACTACAATCTGAACAGGATTGCATCCATAAAGGGGGTTGAAATTCTCAATATCAATGATCTTGCAAATGCCCTTAAACCTGTTGTTGCAGTTGGGGAGGAGCTTGTAATTTTCCTTGTCAGAGAGGGTAAAGAGAAGAACCAGGCTGTAGGGTACCTTGATGATGGAACGATGGTTGTTGTTGACAACGCAAAGCATTTGATAGGTCATAGGGTGAAAGTTCTTGTAAATAATCTGCTTCAAACATCTTCAGGAAAGATAATCTTTGCAAGACCAAAAGAGGTTGTAAAGTGAGATTTGCCGTTATTCCTGCTGCTGGTTCAGGAAGAAGATTTGGCGGAAAAAAGCAGTTTTTTGAAATAAAAGGGAAACCGCTCATTGAGTACCCATTGAAGGTTTTCCAGAAAAGCGAACTGATTCACGGTATTATCCTTGTTCTTCCTGAAGAAGATCTTGAATTTGGTGAAAAGCTAAAAGAAAAGTTCCCTAAAATAGTTAGAGTTGTAAAAGGGGGAGAAGAGAGGCAGAGCTCCGTTTATAGAGGTCTCAAATCGATAACTGAGCCTGTAAAAGAGGTTCTCATTCACGATGGAGTGAGACCGGTTATTTCAGCAGTAATGATAAGGGATCTTGTTATCTCTCTTTCAGATTACGATGTTGATGGAGTTATCTTAGGAGTAAAGCCGAAGGAAACTGTAAAAGAGGTCGATTCTCCTTTAGAACCCGGGGACTTCTTTGTTAAGAAAACCCTTAATAGGGATAATCTGATTCTGGTTCAGACTCCACAAATCTTCAGCTTTCAGGTTCTCCTTGAATGTCATGAAAGAGCAAGAGAAGAAGGCTTTTTTGCGACCGATGATTCGGCACTCCTTGAAAAGTACGGTTACTCTGTCGTTGCAATTCCTGGTGATTACACGAACATAAAAGTCACCACCCCTGAAGATGTTGAAATAGTTTCTCTTTTTCTATCCTAAGAGTCTATCAAGGATTATTGCTGCTGCTGATCTGACAGATAGGTGGTTGTAGTCAGTTGCACCTCTTATGGGTTCTAAGACATAATCTGCGCTCTTTATAAATTCTTCTGTAAGTCCCCATCCTGTTCCGAAGCAGATTATTACGTTTTCTCCAGATTCTATTTTTTCTCTCAGGCTTCTAAATGAGATGCTGTTTTCATATTCTCTTGCAGATGTAACAACGACCTTAGGTTTTACTTCATCTTCTTTTTCTATCTCTTCGAGAACATTTTCAAAGTAGGGAACGGCTTTTACAAGTTTTAGGGCTTCCCATCTTTTTGGATTGTATTCCCTGCCGTGTCCGCCCTGCCAGAATGAGAGAAGCTTGTTTGCAAGCCAGAGATGATTCTCTATCGGTTGAACAATAAAGTACTTCTTTACTCCGTAAGTTCTTGATGCTCTTGCAATGTCATGGATATCAAGGGTGGTTAGAGATGTTGCTACCACTCTTTTCTCTTTGTTGTAAACAGGATAGTGGAGAAGGGCAACGTACACAGCCATGGGATTCTCCAGGTTAAAAATTGGTTTGTGAAGGATATCAAATTTTTTTTCTCCCTTTTGCAAGGCGATCTGCAATGAAAATAAGCGGTAGATAAACTAAAAGAAGTTTTGGAGCAAAAGATAGAACAACAGCACTACCAATGAGAGCTCCTCCCCAGAAGAGTTCCCTCTTTTCTATGGAAGCTTTATCTTTGGTGGGTCTGGTTACAATTTCAGGGATAGCTTCCAGAAGTTCACCGTAAGCCATCAAAAGGTTTACTGTTTTTCTCTTAACTTCTTTTGCTACCATTCCTGGAGCAAGCTTTAGAAGGTAAGGTTTGAGTATTGGTGGAAGTCTGAAGTCCTCCAACAGGAGCCGTGCTATTGATTCTGTGTGGGCTATTGTTTTCATTAAAATTACAAGTTCTTCCGGCAGAACAATTTTGAAACGTCTGGCAGCAGAAAGCTCCTCGTAGAAAAGTTTCTCTGCATCTATTTGTGAAAGGGGTTTGTTGTAGTATTTGTCAAGAAATACAAGTATTTCCCTTTTTAGCAAGGGGATGTTTATCCCCTCAGTGATTGCTCCGATTCTTTTGAGAGCTCCAACCATGAGATCGGGATCCTTGTTCATAACACCTATTGAAAAAGCAAAGAACGCTGAGAGCGTGTCCGGTGAGAGCCTTCCTACTATACCGAAGTCAACAAGAGCAAACCTTCCATCCTCGAGAAGAAAAATGTTACCCGGATGGAGATCACCGTGGAAAACACCAAGTTCAAACACTGTTCTGTTGACAATTCTCACAAAGTCCTTTGCCAGTTTTTCTCTCTCTTCTGGCGATAGTTCTCCAACCTCGTTTAGTTTTTTTCCTTTGATAAACCCCGTTACAAGGACGTTTCTTCTTGAAAGTTCCCAGATAACTTCAGGGATGTAGAGAGAAGGCTCTTTCTCTGAAAACTTCCTGAAGAGCTCCATATAGGCTGCTTCTGTTGAAAGATCCAGTTCTTCAAGGAGGACTTTCTCTAATTCTTCGACGATTTGCGGGATTCTGAACTCCCTGAAAAAAGATATAAATCGAGAGAGAATCCTTACGCTTGCTCTCAGGATTTTCATGTCCTGTTTAATTATCTTTTCTACGTTAGGTCTCAGTATTTTTACGGCTACTTCCCTTCCATCTTTTAGTCTTGCCCGGTGAACCTGAGCAATAGAACCTGAACCAATAGGGGTATGTTCAAATTCAACTATATGTTCTTTGAGATACTGGCAGCTTTTCAATATTTCCTCCAATGGTTCTGGAGGAACTCTGTCCTGAAGTTTCTCGAGCTCCATGATGTATTCGGCAGGAAGGATGTCGATTCTCGTTGATAGGAGTTGTCCAACTTTTAGATAAGCAGGTCCCAGTTTTTCAAAGGCGATTCTAAGTCTCACAGGAGGAGGATAATTGAGGAGGAATCTGTATGGAAAGAAGAGGGAAAAGCCGATTAACTTTACCACAAATCCTGGAACATATCCGGCAAGGTGCTCGTAGGCACAGAAGTAGAGATAACCTACGAGCTGCCAGAATCTCTGCAAAAAACCCATTATTGATTGTTTTTCTTGAGGTTTTCTATCTCTTGTTTCAATGCTTCTATCTCCTTCTTTAAGGATTCCAGTTCTTCACGAGTTACGATATTTACTTCTTTAAGCATCTTTCCGACTTCTTTAACTATGTCTTCTTTCTGTTTCTGGATATTCTTCTTCAACTCCTCAATGAACCTTTTACCCTCTTTTTCTGAGAGTTTTCCCTTCTCTTCAAGCTCTTTGATCAGTTTTTCCACCTTCTCTGAGACAAGAGAAATGGCTCCTATCTGAAGAAGGGCAATTTTTTTGACAAGTTCCGCAGGGTTCTTCATGGTTTCCTCTCTGATATGATTTCATTATAAAATTTAATGCAAACTCTGGAAGAGGGAAGGCGTTATTGAAAAAACTCTTTCTGATTGTTGTTTTCCTGTTGCTAACCGGTAGTGCGTTCCCCTCTGAAATACCGGTTCGTATTACTGCAGAGAAACTGAGTGGTAATGTAAACGTAAAGGTTACAGCTGAAGGGAACGTTGTCATAACCTATGAAGATGTTGTGGTCATAGGGGATAGTGCTTTTTATGATAGGGAGAATGGGATTTTAAAGGTTTCTGGTAATGTCGTTATAAAAGAGGGGGAAGTTGAGCTTCACTGTCAGAATCTAATTTACGATCTGAACACCAAAAGAGCAGTTCTCGAAAAAGTTTCGGGGAAAGTTTCACCAACGGACTACATTAAAGCTGATAGAGTGGAGAGGATTTCTGAAAAAGAATGGATTGCTTACGATGGTGTGTACACTCCCTGTTCTCACACCTGTCCTGACTGGTCTGTGAAGGCAAAGGAGTTTAAGGTTTTGCTTGGGGAAAGTTTTAAAAGTAAGTGGGCTTCTTTTCGGGTAAAAGAAATTCCCATCATAGTTACTCCTTATTTGAG
>OFBY01000027.1_pt1 | contig 24206 bp, 20 predicted proteins | sample 1520751 | NCBI WGS metagenome assembly OFBY01 (sample SAMEA3696450, study PRJEB22514) | metagenome | biome: water; feature: marine; material: hydrothermal vent | place: Pacific Ocean | collected 2014-08-16 | depth 1514 m
GACTGAAGTCGCCGCCCCTATAAAGAGACTTACCATCGTAAAGCTATGTTTTGGTGTTTCATACTCTCGTATGCATTCCCACCGAGAACAGTGGGAACGAGAGGAAACGCAATAGTCACCCTCAAAGCTTGTTGAGAGCGGCATTCAGAGTGGCTTTGGCTCTCTTTTTTTCTATCTCGGGATCGACCTTCTGTAGATATTCGACTGCGGCGAGGTCATCTCCCCTTTTTCTGTTTTGGCGAGGCTCGAGGGCCTCTATAAGTACGGCTTCGAGTGCGGGAATCAGTTTTGCGGCGCTGTATGATTCCGGCAGTGCGCAAATATCTCCCTCTTCCGAGACAGGCAGGAGACCGAACCATGAAAATCTGTCCCAGCGAGCAGAGAGGCGGTCTATGGTATGTTCGTACAACCTTCTGCCAAGCGCTCTATCCGTAGTCCTGCCCACATATATGACCTCCCGACCGTCATAGAGCAGATAGATGCCCAACTGCCTGTTGAAATCTACAGTCATTGCTCCAATCTGCTGCATTCCAAGCAGTTTCGGGCTGCTACTCCACTCTACCGCCTCTCTGCGCCAAAACATCCCGAAAGAGCTGATGATTTCATACTGCTCCTCCCTCTCGTCGCTATCGTCACTACGGCCGCTTTCACTCTTTCGAGCATCTTTGCTACTCTTTGAACGCAAGGTGAATGTACCTTTGGATACCCTGATATATGGCGATGATTCGCCGTCGTGCTTGATGGATGAAGAGATATGGGCATTTACCGTCGCGCCAGGGGTGGCCCCTACACTCTTTCGCAATCCTTCCGAAACGATTCGTTGTGCAATTTCGTTGTAGTGAAGCGCTTCACCCGATGAACCCAAGACCCTCTCGATGGCTTTTCTCCATGTCAACTCTGACATCTCCCTATCCTCCTATACGAATCAAGTTTTGCTCACCCACAGCATCTTGAATCTATCTCCCATAATCGTCGGGGCTATGAGGGTCTTGATTCTCTCCGCCTGTTTGAGATAGTTTCGATATGAAGTTACGCCGGCGTACTCCTGCAGGATATCTATAATCCCGAAGCGTATCAGTGCGCGTGCCTGGGTTTCGTAGATTCGCTCCTGCATATCGGCCTTTGCGAAAGCCTCGCACAGATGTGCGAAATTTACATCGTAGGTGATGTCGCTCTTTTTGAAAAGTTCCGAAAGTTTCAACTCCTCGTCAAAAAAGGGAAGGGTTTCATGCCCCTTGTATATCCTGATAGAGAAGTCGTTTCTTGCATACTTTTCACCATAGTCGAAGGTTACGAAGTCGATGACGGGCGCCGTTTTGGAGATTGCCCGGGCAAACTCCTCGTAGCCGACGGCTATTTCACCTCTTTTCAGAGAGTGGGAAGATGCGAAAGTCTCGAGCCACTCCTCGGCCTCTCTCCAGACTACCGCCTCACCCTCGATATATGCCATTTTTCCTTCGTAATAGAGCTCACACTCGAAAGCATCGAAAATCTCGTTGGAGACGAAATATATATAATCCGCACTCAAGTCCTGCGGGGAGGAGAAGTGCTCTATCTCCACCTCGGCACCGAAGCGCTCTTTGAAATAGTCTCTCTGTACCTTCCTGAGCTGGGGCATACGCTCTATGACAGCGAAACGCAGACTCCCTATCAGAGAGGGGTCTCTTTGATATATCCACTCTATCATATCCGCAAGCAGATATCCTTTGTGCGCCCCTATCTCCACAATCATACCGTCTCTCGAAGCTCTGCCGCTTTCGAGAATTTTCATGAAATTTTCGGCTATAGCAGCCCCGAAGAAGCGACTCGTACTCACCGCCGTATAGAAGTCACCCTCTCTGCCTATATCTCTGAAGTCTCTGTAGTAGCCCTCATCCCCGTAGAGCCACTCGTACATATAGCGGGAGAATTTCATTCATTCACCTTTTCATAGAGTTTGAGCAGTTGAATCTGCTTCTCCAGCTCATACACCTGAGCATCGAGTCGTGCCATCTGCATGGAATTCTTCAGTGTATCTATATCGAGTTTCGTTTTCGAGCCGGCACGATAGAGCTCCTGCGTACTCTTGAGCAATTTGGAGTATAGTTTCTCGTCCGAGCGTGCGAGAGCTATCTTGCTCTCTATGAGAGAGATGGTCGTCAGGATGGTATCGTATTCGTTTTCGGCCTCTTTGCGTTTCTCCTGCAACTGCACCATCGATTTGAGATACTCGACCCTCGATGCCTCTATATCCTGCAGAGAGTTTATGTTTATCGGCATACTAAGACGCAGACCCACGCGATAGTAGGAGTCGGAGTAGTCTTTCATGGAGATATCGTAATCACCCTTCTCATCGTTGTAACTGCCGAAAACGGAGAGCGATGGAAGATATTTGGAAAGGGTCATCGAGCTTTCGTAGTCTTTGCTCAAAGCCTCCAGCCTCTCCCTCTCTATCTCCATATTGGATGCGAGAAAGCTCCTCTTCTCTATCAGTTTCAACCTGGGAATCTTCAGGCTGTAGGGGTCTTTGTCGCTTAGGAGTCTGAAAGAGTTCAGCAAAGAGACCTCCTGGAGTCTCAAGCCCAAAAGCGAAGTTTTGTCTCTGTTTCTCTGCAAAATCGCCTGGTCGAGAAAGCTGCTGTCTATGATTCCGGCAATATACTGCTCTTTCTTTCTCTTTATGTCTATCTCGTCGTTTTCGACCAGCAGTTGCAACTGCCTTCTTTGCAGTTTCAGTTTCTTAAGCTCCATCAGTATCCTGACTGCCTCTATGACACTCTTTCGTCTGGCAAGCTCGATATCCATGGAGTTGGCCCCCTCGAGTGCCGAGGCGTATTTGATGGCGGAGTAGATACCGCCCGATTTGAAGATGGGCTGGTCCATAGATATGGTGAAGATATCGTTTCTGCCGTCTCTGCCGAAGGAGTTGGAGGTTCGTGAAGTACTGTAGTTGAGCATGAGCGGAGATATCCAGCTTTTGCGAAGGATATCGCTTCTGAGACTGTTTATCTTCTCGCTGTAGTCGAAGAGCCTGTTTTTCGGCTCACTGAGATGATTCTCTATCACACCTCCATAGGAGAAAGACAAAGGTATCAGAGGGAGGAGTCTAAAGAGTAGAGAGAGCTTTTTCAAAACGCTTGAACCCTTCATCCATCTCCTCTCTGTCGATAGTCAGAGGCGGGAGAAAACGAACGGTATTTCTCCCAGCTTTGAGAATTATCAATCTCTCGTCGAAGGCCTTTTTTACGACGGCACTCTGTATCTCGGCACTTTTGGCTCTAAGCCCTCTCATGAGTCCGAGCCCAACCGCACTGTCGAAATACTCCGGCATGGAGAGGGATACTCTCTCGAGATAGGAGCTGAAATACTCTATACGCTCGGCCAGCGCTCCACTCTCCTGCTCTCTTTGCAGAATATCCATGACACTCAGTGCGGCGGTCGTACTGAGATAGTTGCCGCCGAAAGTACTTCCGTGGTCTCCGGGCTCGAAGATATCTTTGAGCCTTGTCATAGCCACTCCTATAGGAACTCCTCCTCCGAGCCCTTTGGCCAGAGTGATGATATCGGGCTCTATTTCGTAGAGTTGCGAAGCGAGAAACTCTCCGGTACGATAGACACCTGTCTGTACCTCGTCCACGATGAGCAGAAGTTCCCTGCTTTTTAGAAAATTGCAGAGCTCTTTTATCTCATCTCTCTCGAAGGGCTGTACACCCCCCTCTCCCTGTACGAGCTCTATCATCACCGCTACCGTTTCGTCATCTATGGCTTCATAGACGGCATCTACACTCTCTACATAGGTAAATCCGTCGGGATATGGCGAAAAGTCATCCTTGTGCATCGAAGCCTGTCCTGTGGCCTTGACCGTAGTTATGGTCCTGCCGTGGAAGGAGTGTTTGAGCGTTATCACCTTGTATCTCTTCCTCTCGAAACTCTTCTCACCATATTTTCTGGCTATCTTCAGTGCGGCCTCGTTGGCTTCCGCTCCCGAATTGGCGAAGAAACAGCGCATATCGTAACCGCTCGTCTCCACTATCCTCGCGGCAAGTTTCGCCTGCGGCTCGATAAGCTGCAGATTCGATACATGTATAATCTTCGACGCCTGCTCACAGATGGCACGGCTCAGCCGAGGATGGGCGTGACCGACACTGTTTACCGCTATTCCGGCCGCGAAGTCTATATATTCGTTTCCATCCTCGTCATAGAGTCTGGCCCCCTCACCTCTTACGAAATTCGTATAGTTTCTGGCATATGAGCCCAGCACATATTCTCTATCCAACTCTTCGAGATTCATCCGTATATCCTTTCACGATTTTTCCCAATTCTCACCCTGCTTCGGCTCTTCTCAATACCGACTCCACGGAAAGACCATATATGAAGACCAGCTCTTCGAGGATGGAGGGCTCTATGAACTCATCCTTGAGCGCCTGTGCCACCAACTCCACTCTCTCTTCGTTCGAAGAGCTGTTTCTCAGTTTGCGCATGAGATCGACTATCTCTAAATTATAGCGATAGGCTACCATATAGAGAGTCTGAAGATCGTCCGGGTCTATACCGTTGTCAGTCGCCAGAGCGTTGGCCTGAGCGCTACTGAGGGCTTCTCTCGCATAGAGATCGACTATTTTGGCTGCTTTGCTCAGATAGCTCCCCGCCTTGTCGATCTCGTCCTGAAACGAAGTACCTTTCGGAAGATATCTACTCATCATACAGACTATCGACGGGCGTTCTCCCTCCGCAAGATCGAATTTGCACTCTGCATAGAATTTCGCCGATGGCTCCATCCTACTCTCTATGAGGTCGAGTACCTCATCTATGACCGTCAGAGGCGTACCCGGATATAGATGCAGACTCAAAGCCACTGCGGAAGCGCTCTGAAGCTCCCAGTGCTTTCTGACCAGATATAGAGCGGAGTCTCTGATGTTTCTGGACTCCTCTTTTACGAAAAAGCCGTATTTTCCCCTCTCTATCAGCTTCCGGGGCTCCTCCTCTGTGAAGATGATATCATCGTCGTTTCCATGCCCGAAAATATCCTCTATCATCTCCAGCGTCTGGGAAACGGATATGGTGACGAGCGAATCCCTCCGTACTGCTACCGGTACAATCCCCGTCGTTAGCAACCGTGCAGAATACTCATCCGCCTCGCCCCCTCCGGGATAGACCAGCATAGAGTATTCCGGCCGGGCGGAGAGTCCGACAACCTCGTTCACCAAATCCTGCGTCAGTGCGGAAGAGACCATTACCGATATCGTATCTTTCTGCGCGATTACGGGGATATTCGAGATATCGGCCCTGAAGGCTCGCTGCGATATTGTGTTGCCGCACGCCTCTATAGCCTGCATCGCTTTGTTGTCCAGGGCTATGAATCTTATATCCATTCTCTTCTCACTTTTTCAATATTGCGGCTCTAAGCTCGAATCCGGCCATACTCGTATAGCCGCTGTCGGATAGAACGAATCGCTTCTGCTCGTCGTAGTAGAGCGTAGTGGGATAGATTTCGACTCCGAATTTGGAAGCCAGGGAAGAGTCCGCATCGGCTATCACGGGAAAATCGACCCCTCTTTCATGCATCCACTTCGAAAGTTCGGCGGCCCCACCGCTTCCGACGGCAACCGTAAGCAGTATTATATCTCTATTTTTCGACAAATTCTGCAAAAGCTCGAGCTCCTCTCTGCAGACAGGGCACCAGACACCCCAGAAGTGCAGGAGCACAACCTTCTTCCCAGAGAGGATATCGGAAACGGCCGTACCATCTATAGTCTCTCTGCCGGATAGAGCTTCGAGAGGGGGAGCCTCATGCGGAGCTCTCAGATATCCCGTTATCGAAGCCGCCGCCAATACGACGAAAGCCCATATTGCAATCTCTCTCGAGAGTTTGAGCATCCTACTTTTCAAATTCCACTCCCGCCAACTCTTTGCAAAGCTCCATAAAGGCCTCTCCATATCTTTGTGCCTTTATCTCCCCCACTCCGTGCAGACTCAGCAATTCATCCATATCGCTCGGAAGTTTCACACTCATCTCCTTCAGAGTACGGTCGGAAAAGACTATATAGGGCGGTATCCCCTCTTCCCTCGCTATCTCGCTTCTAAGCCTGCGCAGCCTCTCGAAACGAAGCTCTTCGAGAGTGGACGGTTCGGCAAAAGATCCCGCCCTTGCGGCCCTCTTGCGCCTCTTTTTGAGTCTGCTCTTTCGGATGAAGACCTTCCTCCTGCCTTTGAGGATCTCCACACCGACGGATGTCATACGAAGGCCTCCATATTCGTTTCTCTCCAGTGCCTCCATCTCTATCAGTCTCTCAGCCACCGCACTCCACTGCACCTTGTCGTACTCACTACCTATGCCGTAAACGGAGAGGGTATCGTGTCCTCTCTCCTTTATCCTGCGCTCCGAACTTCCCCGAAGAATATCGATTATATAGCCCATACCGTATTGCTGTCCGCTTCTATATACGGCGGAGAGCCATTTGCGTGCCGCAGTACTTATATCCTCTTTTAGAATCTCCGGCATTTTACAGTTGTCACAGCTACTTTCGCAATTTTCGATTCTCTCACCGAAATAGCGTGCTATATAGGCATGACGACACTCCTCCCCTTCGGCATATCTCATCATCTCTCTCAGCTTCTCGTAGGAGGCGCTTTTGTACTCGGAATCTTCGAGCTCGTCGATAAAAGCCTTTTTTCTGAGCATATCCGAGGCGGAATAGAGGAGCAGCGTATGAGAGTCGAGCCCGTCCCTGCCCGCTCTTCCTATCTCCTGATAGTAGCCCTCTATACTTCCGGGCATGGTGATATGCACGACGAAGCGGATATTGCTCTTGTCTATACCCATCCCGAAGGCTATCGTAGCCACCACTATCCTCACCCTGTCCGCAACGAAATCATCGTAAACAGCCCTCTTGTGCTCCGTCTCCAAACCTGCGTGAAAGGCCGCGGCACTATAGCCGTAGCTGCAAAGCTCACGGGCCACACTCTCCGTACTTTTACGAGAGAGTGTATATACGATACCCGATTCCCTCTCTCTGCCTTTGAGAAAATCGAGCAGCTGGGCCATACCGTTTTTCTGCTTCTGCTCGACCTCGATATGGAGATTTTTTCTAAAGAGCGAACCCCTCACAATCAGCGGATCGACAAGAGCGAGCGTATCGACTATATCTTTGCGCACCACTTCCGTAGCGGTAGCGGTAAAGGCGGCTATGGCCGTGCGGGGAAAGAGTCTGCGCAGGATATCGAGCCGTCTATACTCCTCTCTGAACTCATGCCCCCACTGACTCAGACAGTGAGCCTCGTCCACGACGAAAAAGTTGATATGCAGTTTCGAAAGCATGGCTCTGAAATATTCGCTCGCAAGCTTCTCCGGAGCTATATATAGCAGTTTCGTCTCTTTGCGGAAGAGTCTCTTCTCTATCTCTCTTATCTCCTCCATACTCTGCATGGAAGATATCATCTCAGCCTCTATGGAGGCGGCCTTGAGGGCACTCACCTGATCGTGCATCAGAGCCAAAAGCGGCGATATGACCACGGTAACTCCATCCATCAGAAGGGAAGGAAGCTGATAACACAGAGATTTACCGCCGCCGGTGGGGAGAATCATCAGCAGGTCGCGTCCAGCCATGATTGCATCTATGGCCTCCTCCTGAAACTCCCGAAAAGAGTCGTAGCCGAAATATCTGGAGAGTATATCGGCTCTTCGCTTCTTTTGCTCCTGCATCTTCTTAGATACTCTCTATCAGCTCACTACAGAGTTCGAAACGGTTGTGTGTCATTAGATGCATTTTCGGATGGAAGGAGTGTATCTGCGTAAATATCCTCTTGGAGAGTCCAAGCCCCACCTCTCTCTCCTTCTCCTCTCCATCCATTGCAGCGAGATTCATCTCGTCTATAATCTCCTTGGGTACGGTAATGCCCGGGACTTTGTCCGCTATGAAATTGGCAGTTGCGGCTCTGATTATCGGAAACTGCCCCAAAATCAGCTGTGCATCCTTCGCCGTCTGTCTGATACTCATACTTTTGGCCTCTTCGAAAAGTTCCACCAACTCCATAGCGTTTTGCAAATCGAAAACAGGCTGGCTGATTATCGCTCTTGCGCCATAGTCGAGCTTCTTCACCATTCTCTTTTGCAGTTTCTTCATATCCTTGGCATAGGAGTTGCTCACCGCAAAGGGGTAGATGGGTTTGGGCGGCGGGTCGAGAGTCTTGTTGGAGTAGTCCATACCGTTGTTGAGACGGTAGATGATACTCAACAGCAGTGTGGAATCTCTCTCCAACACCCCCTTTACCTCCGGCTGGTCGCTCAGCTTGGCCGGGTCTCCGGTAAGTGCCAGTATTATCCTCAGATCGAAATCGTTGGCACCAAGCAACTCCGACTGCAAAGAGAGTTTGTTTCTGTCTCTCATACTCATGGTGGCGATAACCGGTTTGCCAAACTCCTGCTGCACTCTCACGGCGGAGAGTATGGATGACATCTTCAATCTCGCCAGCGGATTGTCCGTCACACTGAAACCGGCCACCCTCTTATCGAGTGAAGTGGCAGCTATCCTATCGAGTATCCCCCGCATCGAAGCACCGTGCGGCGGTGTTATCTCGACGGTTATAAAAGATTCGTCGCTCTGCAGCTTCCTACAAAATTCATCGAACATATCCCTCTCATCCTCCACTTTTTCATTCGCTGGCATTTTACCCAAAGTAGCCGCTTCAAGCCGTATAAAACAGTATGACTCACCCGTTTTCGCGACTCTCAGACTCCGCTATTTTCGGACTCTATGGCCGGGGAGGAGCCCTGTATCTGCTTCGACTTCACCGCCATGAGAGCCTCTTTGAGCTCCTTTTCGGCTTTTTGAAGCTCAGCCAGAGCGCTCACTCTGGCCTTCTTGCCCTCTTCGGCTATCTTTAGAGAGTCGTTGAGAGTGGCTATGAGCGTATTGTTCGCCTTTTTGATACTCTCTATATCGAAGACGCCACGCTCCATCTCTCTTCTTACCTCCGCATTCGCATCTCTCAAACCTTCCGCATTCTTCTCGAGCAGTTCATTGGTCAAATCTGCCGCACCCTTGACAGCTTTGGCGGCATCGTGACTTCTGAAGATGGTTATGGTCTGTGCCAGCTGGTTTCTCCAGAGAGGTACCGTATTTACAAGGGTCGAGTTTATCTTGTTTATCAGAGATTTGTCGTTCTCCTGTATCAGCCTGATACTCGGCAGGGCCTGCATAGCCACCTGCCTCGAGAGGCGCAGGTCGTGGACCCTTCTCTCTAGGTCGTCTCTGAAACCGTTGATCTCTCTCAGATTCTGTACAGCGCTCATATCTCCGCTTTCGGCCAACTCCCTGTATTTGGGGATTGTCTGCCTTTCCAACTCTTCGAGCTTTCTCTCGCCGGCTTCGATATAGAGCTCCAATTCTCTGAAATATTCGAGATTGGCCTCGTATAGTTTATCGAGCGCCACGACATCTTTCGTGAGCCTCGCTTTGTGTCTCTCCAGTTCGTTGGCTATCAGATCGAGCTGGTCTCTCACCTCTTCGTAACCCTGTATGAAATCTACCAGAGGTTCACTTTTGCCCAGGAGCTTCTGCCACCACGACACCTTTGCGTTGGGGTCGAGAGAGTCCATATCGAAGCCCCTGATCGTTCTCACCATGGAGTTGAGAGACTCTCCGGCAGCCGCGAGATCCTTGTTTTTGACTCCATCTATCATTCTGTTGGATATCTCGTCGAGTTTTTGCTGGGCTTGTGCACCGAAATGGATTACCGAGCTTCTATCCGCCGGGTCGAGCAAGGAGAGCATCTCTTCGACTCTTCTCTTCTCCTTGCCTGCCGATACGGGCGGCTGTGCACTCTGATTCTCTATCGTACTCTCCACCAGCTCTTTGAGATCGTTTTTACTCTTTTGCATCTTCCACTCCTCTTTTCATATATTTTTCAACTCCTCCTTGAGAGCCTCTATCTCCACTTCGAGCTCGAAATGCTCATCGGCTCTGAGTCTCTGCGCCTCCGCATCGAAACGCTTCTGCAACTCTTCGAGCATATTGCGAAGATTCATCTTCGTATCCTCTCCTATGCCGCTCTTCTCTATGGAGATATATTTCTCTACGACACTCTCCACCCCATCCACATAGACGACGAGAAATCTTCTCGCTCTCCTGACGATGGAGGGGTCGCTCTCGATATATCCGATTATATCCCCTGCCTTCAGGGCGGATTTCTCGACCTCTCTTCTCAATACGGGATCCGAAATAGCTCCGGCATGTTTCTCGAGGCTCTCCACCTTGCCTCTGGCCTCTTTGAGAGTCTCGAGAAGTATATCCGTATCCATACCCGTCTGCGCCGGCACTTTGTCTCTGCGGGGATCGACTCCGTAATAGACAAGCATACCGACAAGAGCGAGTATGGAGACGAAAATGGATTCAAACAGATTTTTGTGGCCTACGATATAGCCGAGATAGAAGATTCCACCGGCAAGCACGAAAGCGGCCACACCCTTGTAGGGAAAAGGGGCTTTGGCTATCTTCGCCTCTTCATACACTATTGACTCTCTTATCCCTCTGCTCGCAAGAGATGCGGCCAGAAAGAGAAGCGCAAATCCTCCCAGCTTCATCACGAATTTCAGATACTCCGCCGCAAAAAGGGAGTAGATTACGGATATGAAGAGGGGTAGCAACATCACATATATAAAAAGTGCGCCTGTCTTCGCTCGTATCATATTCCCCAGCTTTTCAGACTTTTTCATACTCTTTTCCTTCTTCAGAAACTGGCCGATATGGCCCAGCCCATAGCGTATAGCAGAAATATGAATCCCAACACTCTAATCATCGCAACTCCTCCATATCTTTGCCGACGAAACTGTCCACTCTGCTCTGATATTGGGGCAGATTGCCCAAAAAACTCTCCAGAGAGTCCAAAACGCCGGCGAATACGACAAAAATAACCGAAAAGAGCGACAGAATCAGATATATTTCGATTTTTCTATCGCAATTCTTTTCACTCTCCAATCTTCATCTCCCCGGCTATGAAGTGCGCCACCGCATCTTCGTCGTTGCTTCTTTGCAAAACTATATCCGCACGCCTCTTGAGCTCATCTATCGCATTGGAAACGGCTATCTTCCTGCCTGCATAGTCGAAGAGACCGATATCGTTGTGGCTGTCTCCGAAAACGGTAGTCTCTTCGGCGCTAAGCTCTTCTATCTCTTCGAGTTTCTGCAGTGCGTGCGCCTTGTCTCCATGCGGATGCAGTACCGTGACGAACCAGCAGTCTATATATGGGTCGTCCGAGCGTTTAATCTCTATCTCATCCCCCAGAGTCGCTCTTAGCTCATCTTCGAGTATAGCGCTTCTCTCTTCGTTCTCCATAAAGACCAGTTTCAGGTTTCTATCCATAGCCCGACTCTCACCCATCTCTATCACCCGTCTGTCGTTGTGAAAGGTCGAAAGCAGCTCCTGCTGATAGATATTGGGCCTTTCGGGATAGACGAAACTCTCTTTGCCATCCTCTTCCAGCCCCACGATAAGAGGAGAGGATGATATGGAGGCTCTGGCTATGGATATAATCTCCTCTCCAAGCTCCCTGTCAAGAGCGTTGAGATGGAGAATCTCTCCATCCATTCGGGCTATCATGACACCATCGAGCAGTATCATGGGCTCTCTCATATCCAGAGCTTTCAGCAGTCCGCCGACACCGGTGAGGCTGCGGGCCGTAGCCACTGAGAGTCTTCCCCCTGCGGCCACAGCTTCGTTCCAGACCCTGAGACTGTAGTCGCTTATGCTGAGGTCACTACGCAAAAATGTCTTGTCCAAATCGCTGAGATAGAGATGCTCAAAAGCCATGGCAAAACCCTTTTTCAATATCCGTTTTTTGGAAAAAGCTCTTCATCTCTACGATAGACTCTCACTCTGCAGAGAAAGAGTCTCTATCCGTGCCTTCACTCTCTCGAGAAAGACTCCGATATCCGGAAGATTCAAAGATGCCTCCCGTTGTCTCTTCCCCCATAGCGGCTCCGGGAAATAGGAGTCGTTGACAAAACGCGCCATGATATGCCAATGGACTCTGGGAAGATAGTTTCCGAAAGAGGCTATGTTTATCTTGTCGGCTTTGTAGTACTCCAGCATCTCCCTCTCTATGGAGTCGATGATGGTGTATATCTCCAGTCTGGTACCTTCGGGTAGCTGAGACATCTCGCGATATTGGGATTTGTGATAGAGTATGAGCCATGGAATCTCCGCTTCGTTCACTTTCAAGACGAAATCTCGACTCTCCCACACTACAGGACTTTCACTCAAAATCACTCCTTCGTATTCTCTCGCTCTCTATCTGAGGCGAATCTTTCTCTCTCTCCCCAACCTGTATATAGTGGAGGGTCTGTGGCTCTTTTTCAGTGGATAGATGACTATATCTGCCACAGCAACGGCAAACTTTTCCTCATACTCCTCACCGCTTCTGTTGGCCGAAGTGCTGTATGCCCAACCCAGCCTCTCTATGAGACGCCGATGCTCACCTCCATTCACCACCCTGTATGACTCTCCGTTGGGATAGATATATGTGGTGCGGGCGGCCCGCCTGAGCTCTTTTCTGAATTTCGAAGGGACTCTGACTCTCTTTTTGAGTTCTTCGAAGGAGGGCACGACGGTGATATAACGCTTACCCTTTCGCTCTCCTTTTATCTCGTCGAGTCTCTGCGCATCTTTGGAGACGAAACCCACGGTGGTATCTGTCGATGTCAGAAAAACGGGGCTCTTGGCTCTCTTTTTCATAAGACCGTCGCACCCTCCTCAGGCGAGATAGTCCTGAATCGCTTTGGGCTCCAGCATACCGCCACTCTCCTGAAGCTCTCTGATGGCCAGTGCGCTAGCCCTGGCGGCGGCTATGGTGGTGAAATATGCCACATTGTTCGCCAAAACCGATTGCCTTATCTTTTTGGCATCCTCTTTGGATGCCTTGTTGTCGCTCGTATTGATGGCGAGTGCAATCTCTTCGTTCTTTATCATATCGTCGATATTGGGGCGACCTTCACTTATTTTGAGCACTTTTGTAGAGGCTATACCGGCCTTTTCGAGAGCTTTGTGCGTTCCGTCGGTGGCCACTATCTCGAATCCGAGCTCGCTGAACATGGCCCCTATCTCGCCCGCATGGGGTTTGTCTATCTCTGTAAGAGAGATGAAGACTTTCCCCTTCAGAGGTATGATGTTTTTGGAGGCGAACTGACTTTTGGCGAAACTCATACCGAAATTGTCGCTGATACCCATCACCTCTCCGGTCGATTTCATCTCGGGTCCGAGTATCAAATCCGAGCCCGGCAGTTTGTTGAAGGGGAATACCGCCTCTTTGACCGCTATATGGTTTTTGAGTATCGGCTCCATCGGTACGCTTCTGTAGTCAACGACCTTGAAGGTATCGTAATACTCCAGGGCCTCTCTGAGGGAGCCGTTGACCATGACTCTGGTGGCGACTTTCGCCAGGGGCACACCCGTAGCCTTGGAGACGAAGGGTACCGTTCTCGAAGCTCTTGGGTTGACCTCTATCAGATATACCTCACCCTGATGGATGGCGTACTGTATATTGAGCAGACCGACAACACCGAGTTTGAGTGCTATCTGCATGGTCTGCGCTTTTATCCGGGCTACGATTTCGGAATCTACCGATACGGTAGGCAGAGAGCAGGCACTGTCTCCGGAGTGGATACCGGCCTCTTCTATATGCTGCATCACCGCACCTATATAGACATCCCTGCCGTCACTTATGGCATCTACATCCAACTCCACGGCATTGTCGAGAAACTTGTCTATCAAAACGGGGGATTCGTTGGAGACCTGAACCGCTTCGTCCATATACTCTCTGAGCTCGGTATCGTTATAGACCGTTCTCATCGCACGCCCGCCCAGAACGAAACTGGGGCGCACAAGTACGGGGTAGCCGATTCTTTCGGCTATGGCGATAGCCTCCTCCTTGGTAAAGGCTGTACCGTTGCGGGGCTGCTTGAGCCCCAACTCCTCTATGAATACGGAGAACTTCTCCCTATCTTCGGCCAAATCTATCACCTTGGCGGGCGTACCGATAATCTTCGCCCCTATGGCCGTCAGGTTTTTGGCCAGTTTCAGAGGTGTCTGTCCACCGAAATGGACTATGACGCCATCGGGCTTCTCGGTCTCTATCACACTCCTTACATGCTCGAAATCTATGGGCTCGAAATAGAGTACATCACTCGTATCGTAATCGGTCGAAACCGTTTCGGGGTTGCAGTTGTACATTATCGAATCCATCTGCATATCTTTCAAGGCGAAAGCCGCATGTACACAGCAGTAGTCGAACTCTATCCCCTGCCCTATTCTATTGGGACCGCCCCCGATGACCAGGACCTTTTTTCTGTCGAATTGCGGCTTTCTGCCCGCATCGGGAAGCTTCATTACATTGCTCGTCGAGTAGAGGTAGGGGGTGAGGGCTTCGAATTCGGCCGCACAGGTATCGACTTCGTTGTACTGCAGAGCGACACCGAGTCTCTCTCTGGCAGAATAGATATCGCTCTCGCCCAAATCCAGCCCATCGTTGCGATTTATCAACTCGGCCAGCATGGCATCGCCAAATCCTTCGGATTTGAGTTTTCTCATCATTTTTTCGTCGTTGAGAGTCTCTATCCCCACGCTCCTCTCGGACTCCACGAGCTCTTCGAACTGATAGAGGAACCATCTGTCTATCCTGCTAAGCTCATATATCTCATCCACACTCCTGCCTCTTCTGAGTGCCTCCACGATATAGAGTATCCTTTCGGCATTGGGACGCCGTATCTCTCTTACGAGAGTCTCGTCGTCGCAATCGATACGCTCGAAACCTCTCAGCCCCGTCTCGAGAGAGACGAGAGCCTTCTGGAAAGACTCTTTGAATGTACGGCCGATACTCATCGCCTCACCCACGGACTTCATCGCGGTAGTGAGTGTCGAGTCGGCCATCGGGAACTTCTCGAAGGTGAATCTCGGGACCTTGGTCACGATGTAGTCGATAACGGGCTCGAAGCTCGCCGGCGTACCGGTGATGTCGTTCTTTATCTCATCGAGCGTATAACCCACAGCCAGAAGAGTCGCCACTTTCGCTATCGGGTAGCCCGTAGCCTTCGAAGCGAGTGCGGAGGAGCGGCTCACCCTCGGATTCATCTCTATGACTATCATCCTTCCGGTCTCGGGATTGACACTGAACTGCACATTCGAGCCCCCCGTATCGACACCTATCTCCCTGAGAATGGCGAAACTGGCATCTCTCATTCTCTGATACTCCTTGTCCGTCAGAGTCAGAGCGGGAGCTATGGTTATGGAGTCTCCGGTATGTACTCCCATCGGGTCGAGATTCTCTATAGAGCAGACTATGATGCAGTTGTCGTCTCTATCCCTGATAACCTCCATCTCATACTCTTTCCAGCCAAGGAGGGACTCTTCTATGAGTATTTCGCTGATAGGACTCGCCTCCAGTCCACCCCTCGCTATCTCCTTGAACTCATCCATATTGTATGCCACGCCGGAGCCCCCGCCCGCAAGCGTATATGAAGCTCTGATTATCAAAGGAAAGCCTATCTCCCTGGCCGCCGCGACAGCCTCGTCGAGATTGTATGCATATTTCGATATCGGCAGGTCCATACCTATCTTCTGCATAGCCTCTTTGAATGCCTGTCTGTCTTCACCCTTCTTTATAGCCTCCGGATTGGCACCGAGAAACTCGACACCTTCGAGCATACCCTTTTCATACATACTCATGGCCACATTCAGAGCCGTCTGCCCACCCATCGTCGGAAGAATCGCGTCTATCTTCTCCTTTTCGATGATTCGGCTTATTATCTTCTCTTCTATGGGTTCGATATAGGTACGATCGGCAAACTCGGGGTCGGTCATTATGGTAGCCGGGTTCGAGTTGATCAGGACAACGCGATAGCCGAGCTCTTTGAGTGTCTTTGCGGCCTGGGTACCGGAGTAGTCGAATTCACAGGCCTGGCCTATGACGATGGGACCGGACCCTATCAAGAGAATATTCTTTATATCTTCGCGTTTTGGCATGGATGGAGACCTCTCTTTTTAGTCGGATATTATATCGAAAGAGGATTGGATACGGCTTGTGGAGGGTGGAAGTGACGATTTTTCGCCGAATCGAAAGCTTCCTGCACAGTGCGCCGCAAACGCTTCGGGCACGAGACGAGCGAGCGAAAGAGAGGCCGCCTGCCCTATCGATTTTGCTGGCAAAAAGAGAAGTCAAAGCGCTATTTTTTGCACTTCTTTTCGAGAGGCTGAAATCGGAGTTGCGCTCTATGCGAGATTCTACCGGCGACTGAAGTCGCCGCCCCGGAGAGTGTTGTCTCTGTTCTGGGGCCGCGACTTCAGTCGCGGATTTGGCATTGGAGTCCATACCGCTTCACCACCGCCAAAGGAACAGAGACTTCAGCCGTTACAACATGATACTTGCTGTTATTGCTCTTTCTGCGAGAGTGAATCCTCCTACTCCGAGACTGTTTCCTTACCGATTTTCAGGACTCATTACAACATTCCCGCCAAAGCATTCAGTGCATCGTTCAAAGCATCGACACCTTTATCGATCGCCGATGCATCTTTAAATTTATCCACAACTTTCTCATAAAACCGACCTACTTTTTCAAGAAATGATCGATCTTCAGTTGCTTCTTTACTTAACGCTTTGGCCTGATCGGCCAATTCAATCTCTCCCTTTTCGCGCAAAGCCTTCTCGATGTGTTTTAGATGGACGGTAATCTCACCGATCGTTTTTTTGTCGATGACATTATGGTTCCCTATGGCAGCATCGCCCTGTACATTCAATTGCCCTATATGAATCGTCGCCATTTTGTGCTCCTTTCTAATCATGTTTTCTATCGCCTGTTTGGCCTGTTCCGCATCCTCCATCATCGCCATATCGAGCAACAAACTTTTGCCCTTTTCCGTAATGCGCTTGAAGAGTTTGGCCGAAAGCATGCGATCCGATGAGCTATGCACCAACAGACGATTGAGATAGTAAAAGATCGTTTGCAACAGATAGTAGCTCTCATCTCCCTTCACTTGTATGCGAAAACGCCCCTCTTCCACCGTAACAAGGGCATAAATCGCATCGTCCAGCACATCGAAGAGCATCACTCCGCTGCGCCAAAGCAGTTCGCGTTTTCGTACATGATTTTGCGCCAACGCCACAAAACGGAAAAAGAGATCGTCGGGCATATTGTCGATATAGAGAATATACTCGCTTGCACTATCGAGAGGGTAGTTTCCACCGTTTAACGCTTCAGGCTCGTCAATACTCACGGCATGCGGAAAAATCAACTCTTCATAGTGTTCGTGACTACGGATCGCCCAGCCGTAATTTTGAACGATCTCAAAAAGCGTATCGATACCGGTATCATCGTAACGGATCGCCTCCGCATTTTTTTGCTTTCTATACCTGATACGACCTTTTTTGTCGATATAAACGGTTTTACCCTCCCATAAGATGGATTTGAAATCGTTTTTGGTCAAAATTCCCTGTTTTAAACGGGTCATATCGCTATTGATAAGCCGATATACCCCGTAAGTAAGCCAATGTTTCTGCCAGACGAATGTTCGCTGCTCTGTCAACGGACGCGATGTTAACGACTCGATGGGAAAGATATATCCCAGCCCGTAAAGCAGTTCGATCAATGTTTCGACCGTCCACTCTCCTGTATTACTTTTCTTTGAAAGCTCTTGAGCGGTTTGCACCAATGCATCGCGACCTATCAATGCGCTTTTGGCATCACGATACTTGGTATGCAAAGCCGTAATCGTATGAACGGCTCCCTCTTTTTTGATCGTTTCTTTAAGAGCATTTCGAAAACGCTCGAAATGATTGTCTTTTCTATCTTTGTTCGAAAGCGCGTAAAAGTCCATCTCAAAAACATCGCCGAAGCGTCTTTGAAGGGTATTGCGTCGAAAAACGAACCGTTCTTTCTCTTCCGAGTTTTCTACGAATGTATATACGATCAGCACTTTCGATTTGACGCCACTGCCGATACGGCGACGCAATTTACTCAACCATTCGTCGGGCTGTTCGTCGGCACGGGCATTACAGACGATAACGAAGATAGCTTGTCTATTGAGAAAAAAGTTGTGTGTCGAATGCATAATCACCTGCCCGCCAAAATCCCAAAAGTCGGTTTCGATCCCTTCGACGGTATCGCTGCGTATCTCGATACGCGGTGTCGCGTCGTACGCTTGCAACTTACCCTCCGGGTTCAAAAAACCTTCGAGCAGACTGCTTTTGCCCGCACCGCCGTTGCCCAGCAAAAGCACCCGCGCTCGCTTTTGCGCTTGTGTCGCTCCTTCGATAGACTCGCGAAGCAGTCTCAAAAACGGAGTGATGGTCATAATCGACCCGCTCTCAAGCACCTCAACCCACCGTCTTGCAATGATCTCTTCCTCTTTTTTGCCAAGTTTGCCCGTTACAAACCGATCGAGAGGATAGAAAACTTCCGGGATTTGAAAATCTAATGTATATATACCCCCAATTCAAACCATAAGTGCAATTTCTTGGAAGAGGTCGTAAGAGGGGGTTAACCGGGACTTGGTTATCCTCTGATTCGACCAAAAAAGAGAGGAATTGTATGAGTTACACCCAGTTAACCCTGAAGGAACGATACCATATATCAGCTTGCCGTAAGCTCGGATATAAGCAGAAAGAGATCGCATTGGAGTTGGGAGTTTCCCCTTCGACCATCAGCCGGGAACTGCGTAGGAACCGGAATGCGCAAGGACATTACGATCCGGAGTCGGCCCAGATCGAGACAAGGCTGCGTCACCGCCATAAACACAAATATACCGTCATCACCCCGTCGATCGAGCGTTATATCCGTTCGAAGTTGAAAGTGGAGTGGTCTCCTGAACAGATCGCCGGAAGAATGAGAAGAGAGAGGGGAGAGAGTGTCTCCCATGAGACCATCTACCGTTTCATCTATGCCAACAAGGCAAGAGGAGGAAGACTCTATCAGGCTCTGCGGCATCGTAACAAGTCATACCATCGGCGGGGAGCCGCCAAGGATTCCCGGGGTAAGATCCCCCATCGTATCGGTATCGAGGAGCGTCCCGAGGTGGTGGAGAAGAAGTCCCGGATCGGAGACTGGGAGATAGATACGGTTATCGGCAAGGGGCATCAGGGAGTCTTGGTGACTCTGGCGGATCGGAAGTCGAAGTTTGCTCTGATTGGGCACTCTTTGAGCAAGGAAGCCGAACAGGTCACTTGGGTGACTCTGGAGCTGCTGGAGCCGTTCAAACAAATAACCCATACCATCACCAGTGATAACGGTAAGGAGTTCGCCAAACATCAGGAGATTGCCAAAGCACTGGAAGCCGACTTCTATTTCGTCAATCCCCATCATTCCTAGGAACGGGGGCTCAACAAGCGAACACCCCATGTCCACGAGGCGGAAATCGCCGAAGCGCTCCGGGCGGTGGAGAAGCAGATGGCAACGCTCAAAAAAGCGGGCAGAGTGCGACGAATCGGTAGCGCACGCAAGGGGCACTGGGAGGTTATGGAATGAAATTCAATCAAATCTTGGCTAAACCACTATATCATTTCATGGTGTAGTATGCAAATGGTTTTGGCATCACCATTATCAACAGGATTCGGGCGTTGATTAGACTGTGAAAGATACAGAAATACTCCATAGCCCAAAAAACCTAAACCTTCCCACCTACACCTCTGAATTTTTCGACAAAAGCAGAGATCTTTCGGAATACACTCTGCTTTTTTGTTAGGTATTGTGGATTAAGCGGACTCATTTTGGGCAGAATCTCATTAAGTTCCATTCCGTTTTCACTGGCGTACTCTCTTTTGAGCGATACGGTGATGTAGCGTCTAGCTGCCTCTTCATTGAGGCTCTCTGTCCGGATGAGCTCATCGGCTTCGCGTTGCTGTTCGCTCTGTGCAAAGTGGAAAAAGGCATCGATGATACTTGGCTTGTCTGTAATCGTATCCAAATCGGTCTGGTTGATGAAGTCGATGATCAGGCTCTCTTTGGCACGGTTGCCAAGACTGGCGCGGATCAGGCGTCGTACCTCTTCAACCAGGGCGGCTTTGTCTTTTGACTTTTTGTGATGCTCGAAGATCAGCTCCAGGATATAGTCCAGATTGATCTCCTGTGATTTGAGTAGGTCTACCTCGAACACCACATCGTTCCAGTCGATCTCGGAGTCCGCCTGTGTATTGGCAGCCTTTTCACGGCGGAGCCAGTCACGGATATCGTTGTAGGTGGAGCGGTAGTCCTGTATCAGACGCTCCGGCAGTACCTTGATCTGCATGAGCATCTCCAGATCGTCATCGCTCAAGTAGTGCTGTGCCTTGAATGCCTCCAGAGCCTGCGGGTCACTCCTGTCTATCGTCTGAAGCGCCTTCAGGCTGGCAAACTCATCATAGTTCTGCAGGATATTCTCGACACGCAGGTACTCACCAAAGAGCTTGACGAATGCTTTTTTCTCTTTTTCGGTCACGATCTCATCGGGGTGCGGGAAGCGCTCTTCCAGTTCCGTCACGACCTCCAGATATCCGCGTCTGGCTTCACCGGTCAGTTCATCGGTGAAGCCCTGCATATAGGCCTGATAGCTTTTTTCGAGTACGATGTTCTTCGTATTTTTGTCCCCAAAGAGAGTGATCGCATCGATGGTTACCTGTTCCAGATCACGAAAGGTAACGATGTTGCCGAATGTCTTGGTGGCATCGTAGATCCTGTTGGTGCGCGAGTAGGCCTGTATCAGGCCGTGGTAGCGCAGGTTTTTGTCCACAAAGAGCGTATTGAGTGTTGGGGCATCGAATCCGGTCAAAAACATTCCCACGACAATGAGTAGGTCGATCTCTCCCGCCTTCATCTTTTTTGAGAGGTCTCGGTAGTAATTTTGAAACGATTTGCTGTCAACGTCGAAACTGGTTTGAAACCGTGCATTGTAGTCCTCGATGACGGCTGAGAGAAACTCTTTTGCGCTGCTGTTCATCGCTGAGACCTCGAATCCTTCATCGGGAATCTCCCCTATGGCATTTTGCTCTTCGTTGGCGGCATAGGAAAAAATCGTTGCGATGGTCAAGGGCGTATCACTGTGAGCCTGCAAGTTTCGAAACATCTCATAATAGAGCTTGGCCGCATCGACACTGCTGACGGCGAACATGGCATTAAAACCTTTGGCGCCAGCCTGCAGACGGTGTGTCTTTTGGTTGAAGTGTTTCAGGATGTACTCGGAGATCTCCCGGATGCGTTCAGGGTGCAGGAGTGCCTGTTTGTTCTCCAGAGTGGAGAGTTTTTTCTCGTCCTGTTCCGTCTCGATCTCTTTGAACTTCGGGCGGACATCGTTGTAGTCCACTTTGAACTTCAGGACTTTCTCATCGCGGATCGCATCGGTGATCACATAGGAGTGCAGCTCTCGCCCGAAGACACTGGCGGTCGTCTCAGCACCTAGGGCATTTTGCGGAAAAATGGGTGTCCCAGTAAATCCGAATTGGTAGTATTTTTTGAACTTCTTCCGCAGGTTCTTCTGCGCCTCGCCGAACTGACTTCTATGTGCCTCGTCGAAGATAAACACCACCTGCTTGTCGTAGATCGGCAGGTCGTTTTCGCTCTTCATGAGGTTGTTGAGCTTCTGGATGGTGGTGACGATGATCTTGTTGTCATCTTTGTCGATGTTGCGTTTGAGCCCGGCGGTGCTCTCCGAGCCGTTGACGCTGTCGGGCGAGAAGCGTTGGTACTCTTTCATCGTCTGGTAGTCCAGGTCTTTGCGGTCGACGACAAAAAAGACCTTGTCGACAAACTCCAGCTCGGTTGCCAGCCGTGCGGCCTTGAAGCTGGTGAGTGTCTTGCCCGATCCGGTGGTGTGCCAGATGTAGCCGCCCGCTTCGGTGGTGCGCCACTTCTTGGCCTCATGGGCGCTTTGGATTTTCCACAGGATCCGCTCGGTCGCGGCGATCTGATAGGGGCGCATGATCAACAGCGTATTGTTTACATCCAAAACTGAATAGGTCAGCAGTACCCTCAGCAGGGTGTGTTTTTGGAAAAAGGTCGCGGTGAAGTCTTTGAGGTCTTTGATGGGGGTGTTGCTTGATGTCGCCCAGTTCATCGTAAAGTCGAAGCTGTTCTTATCCCGCTTGGTGGTGTTGGCGAAATAGCGGGTATCGGTACCATTGGAGATGACGAAGAGCTGCAGATAACCGTAGAGTGAATGGGAGGTGTTGAAGCTCTCTTTGCTATAGCGGTGCACCTGGTTGAACGCCTCACGGATAGCCACGCCGCGCTTTTTGAGCTCGATCTGCACCAGAGGTAGGCCGTTGACCAGGATGGTAACATCGTAGCGGTTGGTGTGTGTGCCGGTCTGTTCGAACTGCCGGATGACCTGCAGAGTGTTGCGTGCGATGTTCTTTTTGTCGAGCAGATAGATGTTTTGGATGCGGCCGTCGTCGAAGACGAAGTCGCAGATGTAGTCATCGTGGATTTTGCGTGTCTTATCGATACTGTTGTCGCCGGGTTTATCCAGATACTCCTCGACGAACCGTTGCCATTCGCCGTCTGAAAACACTACATTATTCAGCGTTTCCAACTGTGCTCTGACATTGGCGAGCATCTTTTCGGGGGTGTTGAGTTTGGGGAGGTACTGGTAGCCCTGATTTTTCAGGTCGTCGATGAGCTCACGCTCGAGCGCATCCTCGCTCTGATAGGATTCGTTGACCATTCCGATCTTGGTGTATCGGTCCAGTACGATGAAGTTCCTCGATTCGACGATGGGTTTGCCGTACTCAAGCATCTGCCTCTACCTCCAACCGAAATTTGTATTCTCTACTCAAAAATTCAACAAGTTCACCTAATTTTTCTTTATCATTCTCTTGTGCCTCAGCAATTTCTTCACCTCCATGTGCTGAGTGACTAGAAAGATTAAGAATGCGATTGAAAAAAGGGTCAGGGTTGCCATTGGCATTTGTTGGTAAAAGTTCTGTCCAACTATTGTATCCCAGAAAAGTTGCTGTTTTTTCAAGTATGTTTCTGAGAAAACCAAAATGATATTTTTTTATTTGGTTATTATCAATAGCTTCCTTAATCTCAAAAAGTAGGGATAGATGATACGAAAATGGTGTATTATTTCCCAGTTCGGTAAGTTGAAAACTTCCATCGCTTCTTTTGACTAAACGATACTTTTGTGAGTGTTTAGGTTTATAGATCCACTCCTTTGTTTCAGCCTCAGGGTCTTTACATAGTTTATTATTAAATTCATTGGATAAGACATTATAAAACAATGGATTATGTGTCGTTATGATAAATTTTAATTTGGATTTACTTGATTTAACTAAATTAGCGATATCAACTGCCAATTCAATTAAATGATTATCATCAAGTGAGCTTACTGGATCATCTATAAAGACATATTCTATGTTATCGAAAGTATCGTTGTCTTCTTCTTCTAAAACCTCGACAACTTCTTTTAACAAAGCATAAAATATACTCCATATAAAATTGCTCTCCTCTCCTTTTGAGATTTTGAGATTATTCAAATTATCGTCACCACCTCGTTCTAATGAAAAGCTTACCTCAGAAAAAAATGTATTGAAGTTCGGTGTTAATTTGAGACTTGTATAATGCTGAAAGTAATTTACAATATCTCGCTCTTTACCTTGCTCGAGAAATACCCATTTTGTAAAAGCGTTAGGGTGTATCTTTAATTTTCTCTCTTCATCACCATTTAAGTCATTGTCCCAATAAAATAAATCTTCAGTAAAAGCACTATAATAAAGAATCTTTTTTTGTGATAGTTCTGAATGTTCAGAACTATCATCTTCTTCTTCATCATGGGTTGTTTCAATCAACTTTTTAAACTCTCGTGAAAGACGGGTTTTCCCCATTCCATTAAATGCATAGATAAGTTGGACTTTTTTAGGGGAAGCTTGTAGTTGCTCTGCAATTTCTCTTAATGTATTTCCCATCTTATACCTCTATATCTCTGGTTTTGGAAAGTTCAAAAGCAAGTCACGATAATACTCATACTGCTTTTGGCGAAGCTCTATTTCTTTTGGCAAACCTTCGCTTATGGAGTTTGTGAGGGTGTCGAATTTATCTAAGATAGCTACTATCTCTTTTTGTTTTTCTTTTTGATCTTCTTCTAAAGGATCAATTCCTTGTTCTATCATCTCTTGCCATTTGGTTTTTATTTCTCTTGCTTTTTTTAGATTTATTTCTGGATATTTTCCAAAGCTTGTTAGTTTCCTTTTGCCATTAATTGTATATCTAAAC
>OFBY01000033.1_pt1 | contig 21878 bp, 19 predicted proteins | sample 1520751 | NCBI WGS metagenome assembly OFBY01 (sample SAMEA3696450, study PRJEB22514) | metagenome | biome: water; feature: marine; material: hydrothermal vent | place: Pacific Ocean | collected 2014-08-16 | depth 1514 m
TTTTTGGAATCATAACATAATTTTATCTGTGAAGTGGGTGATGAAATTGTCTTCGGCGGGGAGAGGCAGTATAATGCAATAGGGTTCAAGCTACAGCTCCTCCAAGGTGGTGAGCTTAGTTATCGGTCAAGCCCATGTATTGCAAGAGCTTGTTACACTATTAAAGTCGTGCTTCCAAGGCTTAAAGTAAAATTAAACTCCGATTCAAGTCGCCGCCTCGAGTGCCGAGGCAATCTATGCAGGCGGCTCTATTCTATCCGAAGAGATGGAATATCTCTATCTCCTCCCCCTCCTCTACTTCGCCTCTGTTTTCGTCTATGATAGCCAAGGCGTCGCATCTACTCATCGTAAGGAAGTTGGATGTCTGCTGTGAGCCGGCGCTATAGGCGAAGACTCTGCCCTTTTCATAGTTCAGATTCACTCTCAAAAAGTCGTTTCTACCTCTTTTCGCCTTCAACTTCTCTCCTGCGATGGCGCTGAATTTGGAGTTTTCAAATTTCTCGTAGCCGCATATCTTTTTGACGGCAGGCAGCAGGAAAACTATCGCATTGACCAGCAAAGCGGCTGGATAGCCCGGAAGGCCGAAGAAGAGCTTATCCTCTCTGTGTGCGAATATCAGAGGTCTGCCGGGTCTGATATTGGTGCTGGTAAATGAGATCTCGAGTCCGAGAGAGGAGGCTATGTCGCGGGTGAAGTCGTATTTGCCCTTGGAAGCCCCTCCGCTGCTCAGCAGAATGTCACACTCCGAAAGAGCCCGTTTGAAGATTGGAAGCATCTCGCTCGGTTTATCTTCGACCTTCGCGTAGTAAACGATATCGGCAAACTCTTCGAGCATCCCCTCGAGAATGTATCTGTTGGAGTTTCTCACCGCTACAGCCTCGCCATCCTCCCACGCTTCGAGTATCTCGTCTCCCGTACTCACTATGCCGATACGCGGACGGGTATATACCGATATCTCGTAGTGTCCCATATTCGCAAGCAAAGAGACCTCTCTATAGCCCAGAGGGGTGCCGGCGCGAAGTATCTTCTCTCCCCGTCCTATCTCGCTGCCCGCTTCGTTGATCAAATCTCCCTTGCGTGGAGCCCGCTCTATATAGAGTCGCTCCCCCTCCACCTTCACATCCTCGATTCTGACAGCCGTATCGGCCCCTTCTGGTACGACGGCACCGGTCATCGTGAATACGGCTTCGCCGGGCCCAACTCTCTTTTCGAAAGCCTCTCCGGCTCTACTCTCTCCCACAATCTTCAAGACGGCAGGAAAACTCTCTATGGAGTCGAAGGTGAAGGTGAAGCCGTCTATGGCGCATTTGGGCTGTGAAGGTATATCGAATCTGGAGACAATATCTTCGGCGAGGACTCTGCCTTTGGCACTCTCCAGCGTCACTCTCTCGCGGAATCTGGCGGAGCATTCGGAAAGTATGCTTTCGACGGCTTCACTCATAGTGACATTCATCTTATCTCCTTTATCTTCTGAAGCAGTCCTCCATGCGCCCTAGCTATCACTTCGTCTCTCTCTATCGTATCTCCCGCGAGAAATCTCGGCAGCCAGATATCGAAGGATGTCCACTTGAAGAAGATGGCCGCCGCAGGTACCGCCGCTATCGGAGTCTCCCCTATCCAGCCCATCGTCAGCATATTGCCCGGCTGTATGGGATTGCCTCTTATGAACTTGCGTACTCCGGCATCTTTTATCGCCTTGTAGGTTACATCGTCGGGGTCCACGGAGGTACCTCCGGTGAGAATCACGATATCGTATCTGTCCGCAAACTCTTCTATGCTTTCTCGTATGGCGTCTCTGTCGTCGGGGAGTATTCGCTTTTCGGCGATTTCACAAAGCAGCTCTTCGAGTTTCGGCTTGAGTTTGTCGTGGAATTTGTCTTTTATGCGGCCGTGATAGACCTCGTTGCCGGTTATTATCAGACCTGCCTTTTTGGGTACGAAGGGGATGACCTTCACTATCCCGTCTCCCGCTATCTCGCAGGCCTTCTGCACCTCTTCGAGGGGTGCGGTAAGAGATATTATCCTCACCGCCGCTATATTGTCTCCCTCTTTCACTACACTGTTGTTGTAGATGGTCGGACAGGAGGGCTCACCCACCGAATTGAAACTCATCAGCCTCTTCGTATCTATCTTGCACAGACCGAAAGCGTCGGCATATATATCTATCTTCCCCTCCTTGGGGCTTTGAGAGCTTCTCGTATTCTCTCCCGCCACCGCCTTCGCCAGCATTTTGGCCGCATCGTCTTCGTGTATTTCGTCGTCCGCTATTTCGAAAACATAGATATGGTCCTTGCCTACCTCCTTGAGCCTCCTGACATCCTCCTCACGGATGATATGCCCCTTTTTGAATATCCGCCCCTTGAAACCCTTGTCGGGATCGACTGCCGTTATATCGTGTAGGAGTACCTCCCCTACCGCATCTTCCGTCTTCACTATTCTAGCCATCTTCCGACTCCTTTCAGATTTTGTTCTTTCTATTTCCTTCTACGGTAACTCAAAGCTTCGAGAATATGTTTTTTGCCAATCTCCCCGCTCTTGTCGAGGTCGGCGATAGTACGCGCCACTCTCTTGATACTCACGATGGAGCGGTGCGAAAGGGCGAATCTTCCGACAGCCTTTGCGAGGATATCTTCGGCCTCTGCACTCAATATACAGAACTTCTCCGTATCCGCTTCCGAGAGTTTGCCGTTGGCTACACTCTGAGCTCTTCGGCTCCTGAAGATGAAAGCCTCCACAACCTCTCTGTGCATACTCGCGGAGTCCGCCCCGCTCCTGTCGCCGCTCTCTACCTCCTGCATCGTCACGAAGATATCCATCCTGTCGAGAAAGGGGTCGGAGAGGCGGTTTGTGTATCTCTTTATCTCCGCTTCGGAGCATCTGCACACACGGCTTTTGGATAGGAGATTGCCGCAGGGGCAGGGGTTCATGGCGGCTACGAACATAAAATCGGCATCGTAGGATATCTTGCTGTTGACTCTCGCTATATGCACCTTTCTGTCCTGGAGAGGCTCTCTTAGCGCTTCGAGTATATTTTTGCCAAAGTGCGGGAGCTCGTCGAAGAAGAGTATTCCGCAGTGGGCGAGCGCCACCTCTCCTATCCTGGCGTTCGAGGAGCCGCCGCCGAATATCGAAGCGGAGGTCGCGGTATGGTGGGGCGAGCGCATAGGTCGTTTTGCGGAAAAATCCGGAGTTTTGCCGTCGAGGAAGCGATGTTTCGCAATGGAGAGTATCTCTCTTTCGCTCAGTGGCGGCAGGATATGCGCCACCCTCTTGGCTATCATGCTCTTGCCGCAACCGGGGCTCCCCTCCATGAGGAAGTTGTGCATACCCGCGGCGGCGACGAGTGCGGCTCTTTTGGCCAACTCCTGCCCCTTGACATCTCTGAAATCCTCGTCGTAACTCGTTTCGTAGTAGAATTTTTCTCCTGCGATTTCAAGCACTTGCGCGTCGTATTTCTGGACTCCGCCCGACCCTTTGGCCGTATCTGCACCACCCATGACCTCTATCGCTTCCGATAGAGTGGCCACGGGGAGAAAGTCCACTCCCGGAATGTGGCTGAGAAACTCCATCGCCTCCAGCGGCACCATGGCTCTTTTTACGAGGCCTCTCTCTTTGAGCGAGAGAATCAGCGGAAAGAGTGCCGAGCTGTTTCTCACCCTTCCATCGAGCCCCAACTCTCCGAAGACGAAGAGATTTCGCGCATCTATCTCCTCTTTGCTCATCGCGACGAGCAGAGCGATGGGGAGGTCGAAATGGGTACCGCTCTTTCGTATATCGCTGGGTGAAAGGTTTATGGTGATTTTCAGGGGAGGGAATATGAAGTCGTTGGTCAAAAGAGCGGATTTGACCCTCTCTTTGGACTCCTGTATGTCGTTGCCGGCAAGCCCCACCACACTGAAGCCGGGCAATCCTTTCGTAAAGGTGGCCTCCACCTCTATACTGCGCGCCTCCACACCGTCGAGGGTGGCGCACAATATCCTGTTCACACTATTTTGGCTCTTTGGCGCTTCAGTGTCGAAAAGAGTCTCTTCAGCTGCCACTTCTGCGTCTCTTTTTCCACTCTTTTTCAAATTTTTTTCGCTTGATGATGGAGAGTTTCTCTATGAAGAGTCTCCCTTCGAGATGGTCCATCTCGTGCTGGAGGGCTATGGCGAGAAAGGCGTCGTCTTCGATTATGAACTTCTCTCCGTATCTATCCTGATACTCGACCTTCACTCTGGAGTATCTCTGTACATCTTCGAAGTAGCCGGGTATGGAGAGACAGCCCTCCTGATATTTCGTTTTGCCGTCGGCTTCGAGAAGTACGGGGTTGATCACCTCCAGAGTGTTCTCTCTGGGCTGTTGAAGTGCGGGGTCGTCCGATTCGCTCTCTATGGGTATGTTTATAATCAATACTCTGAGCGGAATATCTATCTGTATCGCCGCCAGACCCACACCGTTTTTCGCCACCATGGTATCGTACATATCGTCGAGCAGGCGGTGGAGTTTCTCATCGAAATTCACCACCTCTTTGGAAATCTGCTTGAGCCTTTTGTCGGGATAGACAACTATATCTCTCACCATAACCTTTTCCTATGCGAAGCTTTTGCTCAGTACTTCATCCACGAGGCCGTACTCCACGGCATCTTTCGCCGACATGAAGAAGTCTCTCTCCGTATCTTTCTCTATGCGTTTGACCGTTTTGCCGGTACGCTCGGCCAGAATCTTGTTGAGATAGTTTTTGAGTCTCAGTATCTCTTCGGCCTGTATGGCTATGTCGCTCGCCTGTCCCTGCGCTCCTCCGAGCGGCTGATGTATCATTATGCGTGAGCTGGGAAGTGCGTATCTTCTTCCCTGGGCTCCGCAGGCGAGGAGGAAGGCTCCCATGGAGGCCGCCTGTCCTATACATATGGTTATAACCTCAGGCTTTATATAGTTCATCGTGTCGTAGATACTGAATCCGCTCGTTATCACACCGCCGGGAGAGTTGATATAGAAATATATCTCCTTTTCCGGGTCCTGAGCTTCGAGAAAGAGCATCTGGGCCACTATGGTCGATGCTACGGCGTCGTTTATCTCTCCGCTAAGCATTATGATTCGGTCTTTCAGGAGTCTGGAGTAGATATCGTAGCTTCTCTCTCCTCGTCCTGTCTGCTCCACAACATAGGGAATATAACTCATAGACAGCCTTTATCAATGTTTTTTAGGGAAAAGTTTTCCAGGGAGCCCCGCTTCAGCGGAACTCTTTTGCGGGTCGAGAATACTATTTCCCGACGGCGTTGTCAAGATCGAGCACTTTGGCGAAGAGTCTGTCCTCTATCATTCCCATCTTGATGGCCGGCAGGAGATTGTTCTGCTGATAGTATTTTATGACCGCTTCGGGATCCTGACCGGTCATTATGGCTTCGTAGTAGAGAGCCTGTGTGACTTCCTGGTCGTCCACCTTCACATCTTCGGCTTTGGCTACCGCATCCACGATGAATGTGGCTTTCACACTGCTTTGCGCATCTTCGCGAACGGAGTCTCTGAGTTCGTCGAGTTTCTCGGAGCTGTTTCTTATCTCCTCTATCTCCTCTTTGCTCATGCTCGAAGCCTTCTGGTTGGCCAGGTTGTCTATCTCCTGCTCGACTATATTTTCCGGAAGGTCGAAATCGAACTTCTCTATCAGATTTTCGAGCAGTTTCTGCTTGAGCTCTTCGTTGTAGAGTTTGCTCAGTTTCTCCGTGGCAATCTGCTCTTTTACCTGTTTCTTCAGAGTTTCGAGAGTGGCATCCTCTTTGTGTGTCACGCTTTTGGCGAGCTCATCGTCTATTTCGGGTATCTTCTTCTCCTTTATAGCGTGAAGCACGATATCGAAACGGGCCTTTTTGCCCTTGAGATTCTCGGCCTGATAATCTTCGGGGAAAGTCACCTCTATACTTTTGCTCTCACCCTTTTTCATCCCCTTCATCTGCTCTTCGAAGCCGGGTATGAACTGGCCCGAGCCTATCTCGAGCTCGTAGTTTTCCGCTTTGCCACCTTCGAAAGCTTCGTCGTCTATATAACCGGTAAAGTCGAATAGGGCTATATCACCCTCTTCAAGCCCTCTGTCATCTTCTACCTCCACCGTCTTTGCAGACTGCTTTGCAAGTTTTTGCAGACGCTCGTTCAACTCCTCTTCGCTCACTTCCGGTACCTCGTAGGAGGGGACGCATTCGCCGTATCCCTCCACATCGACATCGGGGCGCAGACATACGGTCATTTCGACCTCTATGAACTCTTCTGTCTTGTCGTATTTTTTGAAGATGGGGTCTCCTATGATCGCGGAAGCATCTATTCCGGCCTCTTCGTAGGCTTTTTCCATCATCTCTCTGATGACTTCCGTTTCGGCATCCTGTTCGAGCTGCTCTCCATATAGTTTCTTGACTATCGCCGGGGGCACTTTCCCTTTTCTGAAACCGTCAACTTTTATCTTCCTGCCTGTTTCGGCGGCTATCTTGTCGACCCTCTTCTCCACCTCTTCCTTACCTATTTTGGCGCTTATATCCACATTGGCGGCATTCTTCTTCTCTGTACTGATATCCACTTTGTAAGTCCTTTTCTAAATAGCTTGAAATGAAAATGGAGTAGATTTTAGCAGAAAATATCTGAAAGGCTCGATTTGGGCTTCAAAAAGGGGAAAAGGAGGATCGGCCGATCGCACAATCCCCCCGATACTCTTTCAAACGGATACAATGCACAAGAGTGCAATTATCCTCCCTCTTTTTATAGGTCGGGAGGATTCGGATTATCTACGCTCGACTATCTCAGCGGGCAAAATCGATACTTCGTTTTTCCCTTATGACATTTACCTTTATTTCGCCAGGATACTGTACTTTCTCCTCTATTTCGCGGGCGATTTCGTGGCATAGGGCGACAGAGCTATTGTCATCGACTCTGCCGGCATCGACAGTGACCCTCAACTCTCTACCGGCGTTTATGGCATATGCCTGCTCTACCCCTTCGTGGGAGAGGGCGATATCCTCTATCTCCTTGACCCTGCGCGTGAAACTTTCGAGTACCTCTCTTCGGGCGCCGGGTCTTGCGGCGCTCAGTACATCGGCGGCACAGACGGCGGCACTCTCCACGCTGTCGGGCTCTTCATGTCCGTGATGGGCATAGATGGCATTTATAACGGTCGGATGCTCGTTGTATTTGCGACAGAGTTGTGCGCCTATCTCTACATGTGAACCGCCGAAATCCTGAGTGAGCGCCTTGCCTATGTCGTGAAGAAGACCCGCCCTGAGAGCGAGCTTTTCGTCACCGTCCATCTCCGCCGCCATCACTCTGGCGAGTCTCGCCACTTCGAGAGAGTGAGCCAGAGCATTTTGGCCGTAACTGGCCCTATATTTGAGTTTGCCAAGCAGTCTTATAAGCTCCTCGTGCATGGGAAAGAGTCCGAGATCGATGATGACATTTTCACCCTCTTCGAAAATCTTCTCCTCGAACTCCTTTTGTACCTTTTCGTGTACCTCCTCTATACGCCCCGGGTGTATGCGGCCATCCTCCACCAGCAGCTGTATCACTCGGGTGGCTATGGCTCTTCTGTATAGATTGAAACTGCTGACGACTATCACTCCGGGAGTTTCGTCGATTATGATATCGACTCCGAGAAGCTGTTCGAGAGTCTTTATGTTTCTACCTTCCTTACCTATGATGCGCCCCTTGTGCTCATCCGTAGGGAGTGAAATCGTGTTTATGAGTCTCTCGCCGGCAAACTCGCCGGCATATCTCGTAGTCGCCTGCGCCAATATATAGTTGGCTTTTCGTTTGGACTCCTCGACCGCACTCTTTATCTCTCTCCTGGCTACAGCGGCCATCTGCGACTCGATTCTTTCGGCGGTACTTTTGAGCAAAAAGGCTTTTGCCTCCTCACTGGTCATCGAGGCGAGCGTCTCTATCTTGTGTAGATTCTCTTCAAGGAGCTCATTTTTGCGCTTTTGCATCCGCTCTATACTCTTCAGTCTCTGTTCGCTCTGCATACGGAGTTGTTGAAGTTTTTCGCGCTCGAGATCGAGTTCCCTCTCTTTTATGATCAGATTTCGTTTTCTCTTTTCTACCTCGTTGACCCTCTCGTTGAATCTCTTCTCGAGTTCCAGCTCTCTGCTCTTGAGTTCCACTTTGGCGTTGCGCAGAAGATTGTCGGCCTCCTGCTCTATCGCCTTGGCTCTGGCTCTGGACTCCAACTCCAGCAGTTTCGAGCGTTTCGAGAGAATCGATCGGGCCGTGAGGTATCCCGCCGCTATCGCGAGAGGTATGGCCACGGTGGTGCCTAAAACTATACCAGGTATCATATCATTCCCTTGATTTCATCTATCGTTCTTGCAGTATAGAGTTTCGATATGAGAATGGAGGCGAAGCGGAGGCTGTATGTATCAAATATAGTATCTACTCCGACGAAAAGTTCGATGGTTTCTTTCGAGAGTCCTATCTCCCGTTATTACAATGTCCGCTTTGATATCGTGTCTTTGTGTGACGACATGGGAACTTAGACAGAGTATCCTCTCTACAAATATGACTTTGGCTATATTTTTCTTCTCTTTTTCAAAAAATCTGTCATACATCCCGCGCCCGAAACCCACTCTTCTAAATGTCGCATCCATACCCAGAATCGGCACTATCGCCAAATCTATCTTTCTTCTTCTATACTGTTTGGATATTTTCGGTTCTTTTATTCCGAAGCGCTTTTTTCGCAACGGCAATCTATATTTTACCAATATGAAACTTTCACCCACCATAAATGGTACATACACGAGGATTCCCATCCTGCGTAGTTTGCGTATGAGGGGCGTTATGTCCGCTTCGAGACTCAGCGGAATATATATCATTACACTTTTGGCCTCATATTCCGATATCTTTTCGGAGAGTTCGCCGTTTATCCTTTTGTCGTAAAGGTATCTTTTGTCTATCGGTACTCTTTCGAGCCTCTGCATAGCTTTTTTCCTAAATTCCCTTTTTCTATCCATCCATTAATGCCTTCGAAATTTTACTACGGTATAATCGCCGCCTGAATATTAGCGTATCACGATAAAAATTGCATCGAAAAGAGTCTGTGGCGAAGTTTTTTCGATACGGTTCCGTGATATCCGAATGAGTTGTTCCAAGCCGCGGGAGATGTGTCGAAAGGTGGGGAGTCGAGTGGGAAGCAGATTGTCTATTTATCTACCGATACTTTTTACACTCTTGATTTTTTCCGCCTGCGACAAAAAACAAGAAGGGCAGAAGAGAGCCCCAAAAGAGAGCGTCAAGGTCTTAAAGAGGAAAAAAAAGAGTCTGCTTGGGGGCAGTTTTCGCGTCTCGGATATAGACAATAGAACTACCCGCATACACTTCGAAGATGCCAAAGTACTCGTGGACAAAGTGATACAACCTATTGTGATAATCCATCTTTTCGCTCCCTGGTGTCCGCCTTGTAGAGGTATGCTACCATATCTGAGCGAGATACAGAGAAAATATGCAAGGAGGGTTTTTGTTATCGGTATAGTGGTGAATAGTTCTATAGGCAACGAGGAGCTACGCAGGTTCATGCAGAGATATGATGCGACCTTTTTCATATCGAATGCAAAAGACAACGACCGTCTCGCTCGATGTCTGGCAGCAGAGCTCTCTCTACCGGAAAACTATCCCATACCGCTGACACTTGTCTATAAAAATGGAGAGAGGGTTATCGATATCGAAGGGGCGGCACCTCAGGAGATGTTGGAAAATATCATAGAGCAATTGAAATAAGGAGGGTAAAGTGTTCGCTTTTTTGAAAAAGGCTTTCGGAAAAACCAATGATGTCATAAAAGAGGCCGCAGGGAAAAAGAAGAAGAAGATAGGGAAAGAGGAGTTCGAAGATATACTGCTCGAAGCCGATGTCTCCTACGAACTGATAGAGAGATTGTTCGAGGGGCTTCCCAAAACTATAAACAGAGTGCAGGCATTCAACTCTCTTATAAGCATATTCCAGTACGAAGCGCGCTGGATAGAGCCGCAAGAGTACGAGCCCTTCGTAGAGATGATTGTCGGCGTCAACGGAGCAGGCAAGACTACCACCATAGCGAAATTGGGAAATCTATACAAAAAAGAGGGGCACAAAGTGATTTTCGGTGCTGCAGACACCTTCCGCGCAGCCGCTATCGAGCAGTTGAGTCGCTGGGCCGAGAGACTGGATATACCCATAGTCGCCACCAGACAGGGGCACGACCCGTCGGCAGTCGTTTACGATACTATAGCCAAAGCTGTAGCAAAAGGCTACGACAGAGTGATAATAGATACAGCCGGAAGACTACATACGCAGAGCAATCTCGCCGAAGAGTTGAAAAAAATGGTACGGGTAGCGGACAAGGCCTTGTCGGGTACGCCGCACAGAAAACTTCTGATACTCGATGGTACACAGGGAAGCTCCACCGTCAATCAAGCCAAAGCCTTCGACGAGATGATAGGCATAGACGGTATCATCATAACCAAACTCGACGGTACAGCCAAAGGTGGGGCCATATTGAGCATAGTCGATGAGCTGAAGATGCCTATCTACTATATCGGTACCGGAGAGAGTCCGGAAGATCTGATGAGATTTGGAGCGAAAGATTTCATAGATATGATACTCGACGAGATCTTCGTCAAATAAATAGAGAGCTTTTGAAGAGTTCTCTTTATTATCGATATTGCGTAGATGAGAGAGCTTATATCTATGCTATAGTCGCCTCAATTCTCTTTCGATACGCTTGTTGCCTTACTGCAATTGCGTATTGGAGTGCCGTTTAAGCCTCTTTGGATATAATCGCACTCGAATTTTTCTCTGCATCATTCCGGAGATATCCAAAAACAGACACGAAAAGGAAACAGCAATGAAAAGAACATATCAACCGCACAATACTCCACGCAAAAGAACTCACGGCTTTCGTGCCCGTATGAAGACGAAAAACGGGAGGAAAATCATCAACGCACGCCGTGCGAAAGGTAGAAAAAGATTAGCCGTATAAAAGATTTCGCAAGCGTCAAATCGCAAAAGGATTTCGACAGAGTTTACAAAAAAGCGGATAGGGTGTGGCATACACCCTGGTTCGTACTCTTCTTCAAAAAGACATCTCGGAAAAAGATAGCGTTCGTAGCGGGCAAAAAAGTAGGCAAGGCGGTAGAGAGAAACCGTGCCAAGAGGTTGTTGCGCGCACACTTCATAGAGTATTCCGACAGACTCGAAAACGGTTTTTATATCTTCGTAGCCAAAGCCCCTATCCTGAAAATGGAATTTGAAAAACGCGACAGGGAGTTTCTCTCCGTCCTGAAGAGATGCGGGGCACTTCGCCGGGAGAGGGGATAGAGAGGACTCTCATACCCTCCAAAGTCCAGTGACAGCGGTGATAGAGTGCCCCTAATGTTAAAAAGGGTATAATCCCGACTCATTGAAAAAATTTTATTCAAAGGTGATATGAATTGGAACAGATGGATATGAACAAACGCCTGCTTATAGCGTCAGTCCTCTCATTTTTCGTATTGATAGGATTCAACTATATTTTACCGAAATCGCAAAGAAGCGCTCCTGCAGCTTCCAAAATGGAGCATGGAGTCGATATTCGAAGCGGCTCTGCAAAGAGTCCACAAAGCGGAGCGAAGGCTGCTCCCTCTATGATGAAACCTCACAGCGATATCCAAAAGAGTTCCGCAGCCAATGGGCTGCAAGAGATTATAGCCACGGTAAAGACAAAGAGATATACGCTCAAAATAGACAAATTGGGTAGATTTGCCAGTATAGTTCTCTCCGACGAGAAGTACAGAGGAAAAGACAACAAAAAGCTCGAGCTCATAGAGCCCGACCGCACACCGCCTCTGGAGCTTCGTTTCGCCGACAAGTCCATAAATACAGAGGCTTTCAAGACTCCGTATAGCGCCTCCTCCGCTTCGCTGGATGCGAGTGGGGGTGCGGTGGAATTGACCTTGACGCAGAAACTTTCTGCTTTGAGAGTAAGCAAGAGACTGAAGTTCTACCCCGATGGTCACTACGATCTGAAAATCGATATTGACAAAAAAGAGAGATATTTCGTAACGACAGGGCACAGACCCGAAGCGGACAAATCGAGATATATGATAGTCAGGGGAGCCCTTCTTAGGGATGCAAACGGTATAATTACCACACTTGAAGACAAGAAGGTAGAGGAGAGCGGTAAGTTCGAAAAGATAAATATAGTCTCCTCCTTCGACAGATACTACGCATTTCTTTTCTACAACTTTGAAAAGCCCTTCAATGTCATAGTCATGTCCGACAAAGAGAATGACCCTCTCCCCTTCATATCCGTATCGGGTAGTATGGAGCTTCACGGTTATGCGGGAGCCAAGGAGTGGAAGCTCTTCAAAAAACTCGATCCCGGACTTACCGATGCTATAGAGTTTGGCTGGTTTACCTTCCTCTCCAAACCCTTTTTCAAAATCATGCAGACAATATACGATTTCGTAGGAAACTGGGGTTGGGCAATCGTACTCTTCACCATACTGGTCAAGCTCGTACTCTTCCCGCTCTCCTACAAGGGGATGATGTCGATGCAGAAACTCAAGGATCTCGCTCCCAAGATGAAAGAGATCAAGGAGAAATATGGCAAAGATCCGGCCAAAATGAATCAGCAGATGATGGCGCTCTACAAAAAGCACGGTGCCAATCCAATGGGCGGATGTTTGCCCATGCTACTGCAGGTTCCGGTATTCTTCTCGCTCTATCGTGTACTGCTCAACGCCGATGAGCTTCAGGGTGCGCCGTGGATATTGTGGATAAGTGATCTCTCCAGACAGGATCCATACTTCGTACTGCCGATTTTGATGGGTGTGAGCATGTTCGCACAGCAGCATATAACACCGAACACGATGACAGATCCTATGCAGCAGAAGATATTCAAATGGTTTCCTGCAATAATGACCTTCTTCTTCCTCACCTTCCCGTCGGGTCTGGTACTCTACTGGCTTACGAACAATATTCTTTCCATAGCTCAACAGTACTATATAAACCATGCCTACGAGAAGTACAAGGAGAAGTTAAGGAGAGTTTCTGTAAATAAAGAGGCTCAGGAGTAGATAGATGAAAAAGATAGAAGCATCCACACTCGAAGAGGCATATGATATTGCTTGTAGAGAGTTCGACTGCTCCATAACGGAATTGAGATACGAAATCGTCCAGTACCCATCTGGAGGCATCTTCGGACTCTTCGGCAAAAAAGCGATAATCGTGGCCGATGCTCCAGAAAGAGTAGAAAATATCGACGAAGAGAAGAGTAGGCAGGAAGTCTCTGATGAAGGACTTCAAAGTATCGATGAAGGAGACTCCGAAGCGGAAAGTCATGATGAAGAGCCAAAGGAGCCCAAGAGCGACAAAGAGTATGTCGCAAGAGAGGGTCATCGAGATATGGGCGAGAGTGATAGAGTCGTCATGCAGAGTTTTTTTTGTGATAAATCCGACAAGGACTTCTCTTCGAAAATCTCGAAAACAGATAGAGATGTGAGCGAGGTGGCACAAGAGATAGAGGCAGAGTTGCGCAGACTCATAGACTCTGCCTGTTTCGATATAGACACCGTAGAGGTTGATGTGGAAAATGGTACAGCTTACATATTTATAGATGGCGAGGATGCCGCTCTTCTCATAGGGAGAGAGGGATACAGATACAACGCTCTTTCTTATCTGCTCTTCAACTGGATACATGCCAGATACGGACTCTATATCAAACTCGAAATCGCACAGTTTCTCTCCTCTCAACAGGAGATGATAAGCAACTATATCAAACCGGTTATAGAGCATGTGGAAAGCGAGGGCTGGGGAAGGACCCGTCCACTCGACGGAATTCTCGTACAGATAGCCCTCGAACAGCTCAGAGAGCGCTTCCCCGACAAATATGTAGCCATCAAGAAGAGCCGCAGTGATGGCAAACGCTATGTCGTGATAAACGACTTTTTGAACTCCCCGAGAGAGTGAAGTTGGCCTCGGGAAGGATGAGCGGGCCATGAACGACACGATAGCAGCCATAGCCACCGCAAGCGGTGTAGCCTCGATAGCCATAGTCAGAATCAGCGGGCCCGACGCCTATGAGATAGCCCGCAGGATGAGCGCTCCAAAGGAGCTCGACGCCAGAGAAGCTAGACTCTCCACAATCTACGATATGGAGGGTGAAATCATAGACAGAGGCATTCTCATATATTTCCCGTCTCCGAGAAGTTTTACCGGTGAAGATATTGTCGAGTTTCAGGTTCATGGCGGTATGGTGGTGGCTCAGAGGGTGCTCGAGAGTGCGATACATTTCGGGGCCAGACACGCCAGACCCGGTGAATTCAGCAAGAGAGCCTATCTAAATGGAAAGATAGACTTGAGTGAAGCCGAAGCCATAGCCAGCCTGATAGAGGCCAGAAGTCTCGATGCCGCCAGAATACTGCTCAGGCAGATGAGAGGCGAGCTTGGCAGATTCGTCGAGAGAGTCAGAGAGGGAATTCTCACTGTTAGAGCCTACAGTGAGGTATCGATAGATTATGCCGAAGAGGATATACCCCCTGATATACTCGAAGCTATAGAGGCCGGATTGCAGAGACTCTCTTGCGATATGCAAAGAGTCCTAGATAGCAGCGAGAGAAGGAGGGGGCTTATAGAGGGTTTTCGCATAGCGATAGTGGGCAGACCCAATGTCGGCAAGAGTTCTCTGCTCAACGCTCTGCTCGACTACGAAAGAGCCATAGTCAGCGATATAGCCGGTACCACGAGAGATACGATAGAAGAGCAGATAAGAGTAGGGACACATATAGTCCGAATAGTCGATACCGCCGGCATTCGAGACGCCAGAGACGAGATAGAGAGAAGAGGAGTCAACAGAAGTCTCGAATCGATAGAGGAGGCGGATATTGTCATAGCCCTTTTCGACTCTTCGAGGGAGTATGACGAGGACGAAGATGGACGCATATTGAGACTGATAGAGGGATTCGAAAAAGAGAGATTGATAGTCGCTCTGAACAAAAGCGACCTTCCCGGGCGTTTCGATACGGAAATTCTCGCTCCCTTTCCATATATCGAGATTAGTGCCAAAAGAGAGTTCACGCGCTTGATGAGCGAGCTTGAAAAACGGCTCGATGGCTTCTCTTCGAGCGATGAACTCATGCTGGTCAACGAGAGACAGATGGATGCCGTACGAAGATGTGCGAAGCAGATAGAGGAGGCGCGCGAACCTCTACGAAGAGGAGAGCTCGAAATATTCAGTTATCATCTCGCCGAAGCGGCTTCCGCCATAGGAGAGATAAGCAGACCCTATGAGAGCGAAGAGATACTCGATAGAATGTTTTCGGAGTTCTGTCTGGGTAAATGAGTGCTCGAACATGCTAAAAAGTATATAAAGGAGTTTCGACATGAGAATAGGTATTTTGAAACTGGCTGTCTATATTGCAACTGTTTTCTTCATGGGTGGTTGTGTACACCAGGAGCTCGTTCTTCCGTCGCTACCCGGCGCTAATGTACGACAACAGAGCTCAGTGGATGTCTCTGACCTCAATGTGACTCCTGTGGGTGAGAGTATCGTGAGTAGAATCCCCTTTCCGGTAGATGAGTACCGTCGCCTCAGACAGGTGGGTGAAGCCACAGTGAAAGGGACGATATATATCGAAGATTCTACCGGAAACAGAATATACGGCAAACAGACGAGACTCTATCTCAATCCTGTCACGAGTTACTCCAGACAGTGGTACGAAGAGAGCTATCTCGGTGGACGCAAGATGGGTAAGGCCGATCCCAGACTCTTCAACTATCTGAAATTCACGACTTCGGATGCCGGGGGCAACTTCGCATTCTACGGTGTTCCCGCCGGTAGATACTATCTGATAGGAGTTGTCAGATGTGCACAGGAATGCGGATACGACAGCCCCAAAAACATAAGAGTCGTAAAAGAGCTCATCGTGGCACAAAGAGGTACTTTAAGTATCGATCTCTACAAAGCTATACAGTAGCTCTCCTTAAAAAATCTCTATCGACAAGCGGGCACAAACTCTTTGTGTGAGGGTGCCTGCGTGGGAACATTACTCTATTTTTATAGGCTTTACAATATAATCATAGCTATTTCACGGCTTAAAAATGTGGGTCTCAGGAGTCGGCAAGAGTGAGAAGATCGGTTATAGTTTCGCAGCAGGATAAGGAGAGAGGATGTCGGTACAGGAGTGTGAAGTTCAAGGGGCTGTAGAGATAGCCGATAGAGTCTGGTGGGTCGGGCATGTTTTACAAAACGATCCTTTTCAGTGTCATGTATATCTCATAGAGAATGCACAGCATAGTATTCTCATAGATCCGGGCTCGAAGCTTACATGGAGATATAGCAGAGAGAAGATTCTCTCTTTGATGCCGCTTGAAAATATAAAGTATATAATCTGTCACCATCAAGATCCGGATATAGTCTCCTGCATAGAAGATTTGCTTCAGGAGATAGGAACAGAGGGAAGATTGCTCATAACCCACTGGAGAGCGAAAGAGCTGCTCGAGCACTACGATTGGGGAATCGATTTCTACGAAATTCAGGAAAACGCCTGGAGACTGGAGTGTGAAGGGCGCTCTTTGGAGTTTGTCTTCACTCCGTATATGCACTTTCCGGGTGCATTTTGTACATATGACAGAGAGAGCAAAATACTCTTTTCGAGCGATATTTTCGGTGCGATAACGGAAAAATTTTCACTCTTTGCAAGCGATGCCGAAAGTTATTTCAGGATGATGGAACCCTTCCATACGCACTATATGCCGGCCTCTGTCATAGTGAACAACGGCTTGGACAATATAGAGAAGTGTCAGCCTCTGAAAATGATCGCTCCGCAACACGGCTCTATAATAAAAGAGGAGTTCATCCCCTATATCATCGAGAGATTGAGAACTCTCAAGTGTGGTCTCTATCTCGAATTCGGCGGAGTCAGGGATATCGAATTGATGATTAAAATCAACAATATCCTGCCCAGAATATATGAAGAGGTCTCATTTTTCTACGGTTTTTCCAAGACGAGCAAAAGAGTCGTTTCGCTTATGAAGGTGGCTTTTCCCATACATCGAATAGCCATAGTCGTTCATGTCGAAGAGAAGGGTTATATACTTTTCGATTCGAAAAATCCGATACCTACGATATATGGGGCTGGGGCACGCAAGATAGGCCGAGAGATAGAGAATTTGCTTTGTCGGGATAGTCACGGATTTTTCGATACTTCCGTTGCCGATATCGTTTCGGTAGCGGAAGATGAGACCGCCTTTGTCTTTCCTCTCGCACAAAACGATGAAGATATCGAAGGGGTGGGAATTTTTATCTTCAACAGTTCCATGGATAGAAGTTTCGAATCTGTTCAGATGCTTGGGAAATTCGAAACGGCAGTGACGATGATGGGTAAACATGAGCTCGAAATCTACAGACTCGAAAACGAGAAGAAAAAAGTCTATACGATGGCAATCACCGACAAACTCACGGGACTCTACAATAGACACTATTTCGATGAAACTGCGGCTATGGAGATAGAAAAAGCGAGACTACATGCAAATACGATATCCTTGGCCTATCTCGATTTGGATCATTTCAAAAGCATCAACGACAGTTTCGGGCACGAAGCGGGGGATATCGTTTTGAGACACTTTTCACAGATATTGAAAGAGGTGGCGGACAAAAGAGATACACTCTTTCGTATAGGCGGGGAGGAGTTCGTGATCATTATGCCCGATACGAACAAGATGGAGGCTTTCGAGAGAGTCAAAGAGATCAAGAAAAGAGTGGCTTGCAGTTTTGTCTTTGTCGATCCGGAAAATATTCATTATACCTTCAGTTGCGGGATATGCGACAGTGCCGAGGAGGGATATGTGTTGAGTTCGCTCTTGAAGGTGGCGGATATGAAACTCTACAAAGCCAAACTTGCGGGTCGTGACAGAATAATATTTTGAGGAGTTGTGATTTTTGCATCTTCTCCTATACTTAACGCCCTTTATGTTATTATTGAGCCAAGTCGAAGGAGCCGAGGGTATGGAAAAGCTGGTGAAGCCTGTAGATTATGCCAAGAGTATCGGTATATCGAGGCAGGCGGTCTATATGAAGATAAAAAAGGGTGTATTGCCGTCGAGAACCGTCGAGGGCAAGATATATGTCGTGGTGGAAGATGAAGAGGGTGGCGGACCCTCCGTGCCCGACGAGAAGATGGAGAGAGAAAAGGAGTCGGATTCCGCTCCCCGCTTCGAAGAGCTTCTGCACGCCAAGGACGAGACGATAGCCGTACTCAAAGAGACGGTCAGGGATCTGAAAGAGACCAACAGGATGATTACCAGTACGCTCAGAAGCGAAGTGGAGCTGCTCAAAGAGGCCTTTTCCGAGATGAAGACTCTCTATGCGGCGCAGATAGAGCATATGAGAGCGGAGGAGACTATCGATACGGAAGCCGAGAGTGAGAATCTTCTCCCCAATAGCCCCGAAGAGGATGAATCCACCAAAGAGGCGGAAATCGGACAGTGGCTTACGCTCGGAGAGTTCTCCGGGATATATGGAATGAAAAAGAAGAGACTCAAAGCCTTGAAGAAGAGGCTCAAGAAGCTCTCGGCCAAAGATGACGAGAGTGTCAGAATCGTAGATGGCGAATATTATATATCCGATTCGTCTATAGTCGAGAAGCTGATAAAGGATCTATAAAGGTCGAAAGTTGATCTACGCAAGGGAGTGGAGATGATAGAGCAGTCTTCTATCGAAGCACTCAAACAGAGCCTCGATATAGTGGATGTGATAGGGAGCTATATCGAGCTCAAAAAGGCCGGAGCGAACTACAAGGCCAATTGTCCTTTCCATAGCGAGAAGAGTGCCAGTTTCGTTGTGAGTCCCAGCAAACAGATATATCACTGTTTCGGATGCGGTGTGGGTGGTGACGCTATAAAGTTCGTCATGCAGAAGGATAAACTCAGCTACCCCGAAGCTATAGAGAAGCTTGCATCGATGTACAACTTTTCTTTGCGCTACACCAAAGGGAAGGGGGACTATAGCCGTGCCAGAAGAGCTCTCGAGCTTTTTAGAGATTGGTATGCGGCCAGACTCGACGCCAATCCTGCGGCCCGCGACTATCTCAAGAGCAGAGGAGTCTCCCAGGCATCTATAGAGCTTTTCGGTATAGGGTATGCACCTTCGGGTAGAGAGACTATGGATTTCATCGCAGGAAGTCACATCCCTATGCCCGCTGCCGAAGAGGCCGGTATCATAGCTGTCTCGGAGGATGGCGGCAGATATGCCAGACTGGTCGATAGAGTGATTTTCCCCATCCACTCTCCCGCCGGAGCCATCGTCGGTTTCGGAGGCAGGACGATGGGTACTCATCCCGCCAAATATATCAACTCTCCGCAGACGAAGCTTTTCAACAAGTCGAGACTGCTCTACGGCTACAGCATAGCCAAAGAGCATATATATGCAAAGAGGGAGATTGTCGTTTGCGAAGGCTATCTCGATGTGATAATGCTGCACCAAAGCGGCTTCGATACGGCGGTGGCGACGCTCGGTACAGCGTTGACCGCGGAACATCTGCCACTGCTGAAAAAGGGAGAGCCCAAGGTCGTACTCGCATATGACGGAGATAGAGCAGGTGTGGATGCCGCTCTCAAAGCCGCGACTCTCTTGGCCTCCCACGGTTTCGAGGGCAGGGTCGTACTCTTCCCCGCCTCTTCGGATCCGGCGGATCTGGCGGCTGCCGGGCGCAGAGAGGAGCTCTCTTCTCTGCTGCGTGGCGGAGAGAAGCTGGTACCCTTCGTACTCGGCAAGATGCTCGAGGGTAGAGATATATCCGAGCCGAAAGAGAAGGAGAGAGTCTTCGGAAAGATGAAGAGTTTCCTCTCTCTTTTGAGTCCGATAGAGAGGGAGAGTTATATACCCTTTGCGGCATCTCTGCTCAAACTGCCCGCTTCATACTTTTCAGACGGCAGGGAGAGTGCAGGAGATATCGGAAAGATAGAGCGCTTCATGCCCAAAGAGGATCCGGCGTGGCTCTCGATTCTCAAAACTCTGCTCGAGCACGACTCTCTCGTGGACGAGACGATAGACCTGCTTTCACCGGAAATGGCCGGGGTACACAGAGAGGCTTTCGAAGCCCTTCTAAGAGGCGATACGCAGAATCCGGCCCTGATGCGTATAGCGGTGGACGAGAGTATAAAAGTACTGAATGAAGAGCTCTTCAGAGATACTCTGCGCAGGCAGTTGGAGAGTTTCTACAGAAGGAGACTCGGAGCTATCACTTCCGACCCTTCGATACCGTACGAACGGAAAAGCTGGCTGATAAGAAAAATAAAAACTGATATACTTCCGAGACTTAAAAAAGGAGAATTGGTGCCATATGAGAGCGATATCCCTCTTTAGCGGCGGCCTCGACAGTATGCTGGCGGTGGCCATGATGAGAGAGCAGAATATAGATGTTACGGCGATATATATAAAGACAGGTTTCGGCAGTACCAAAGATGTCACTCATGAAGTGAAAAAAAGAGCCGAAATGGCCGGGGCCGATTTTCTCGATATCGATGTGAGAGAGGAGTATATAAAGGATATTCTCTTCGACCCCGTTTACGGATATGGCAAGAATTTCAACCCCTGTATAGATTGTCACGGCTATATGTTCAAAATAGCCAGAGCGATGCTCGCGAAACTCGATGCCTCTTTCATCGTTACCGGTGAGGTCGTCGGGCAGCGTCCGATGAGCCAGAGAGCCGAGGCTCTGAGGCAGGTGAGCTCTCTGGCGGGAGACAGGGAAGAGAAGTTGATATTGCGCCCTCTGAGTGCCAAACTTCTCGAACCGAGCACTCCGGAGACAGAGGGTTGGGTCGAGAGGGAGAGACTGCTCGACATATCCGGCAGAAACAGAGAGAGACAGTTGGCCATGGCTGCCGAATATGGCTGGGAAGACTACGAAAGTCCCGGAGGCGGATGTCTTTTGACCGAACCGGCGTTCAGTGCGAAGATGAGAGATTTCATAGAGCATGAGGAGTTCGCCGTCGAGGATATAGAGCTTCTCAAATATGGCAGACATTTTCGTCTGCCTGGAGCTTCCAAACTCGTAGTGGGCAGAAACAGGGAGGATAACGAGGCACTGCTTGCCATAGAGAATGAGGACTATATCCCTATCAGACTCCCCGTGACCGGCCCCTTCTCTCTACTCTATCGGGGAGCGGGAGAAGAAGACCGCAGGCTGGCGGCGAAAATAGCGCTTAGCTACGGACGCAGCACTCCTACGGAGAGTTACGATGTATATGTGGGGGATGAGAGCTACAGAGTTTCACCCTTTAAGAGCAAAAGCGAGGCGCAGAGATATTTCGTGCTCGGGAAGTGAGGCTATGCAAAGCCCGCCGCCGGCTTTGCCGATGAGTAGAGAGGGTCTGTGCATAGCTTATCGACTCTCTCAAGAGAGCACCTACGAGCTATCGAAAAGCTTAAAGACTCCTCATTCAAATCGAAGTTCTTAGACAGTTGTTATAGAGGGTTTCTCGAAGTGGATAGCAAGAGTCAAAAAGATATACAAAATCTTGAGAGTGGAACTACGCAGTTGTGCCGTATTGATAGAAGAGTGATGTAGTGCCTAAATTTGAAGTCGAAAACCCGTAATATAGGGCTTTGTCGAGATTTTAGGGTGGAAGTTGGGAAGAAACTCTCCAACTCATCCGAGACAAAGGCTATTGCAGACTCTTTTCTTTGTTTGAACTTGGAATTGAACTGCTGTACCCAAAGACATACCATCCGCACTACAGATAAAATTATGTTATGATTCCAAAAAAGAGCAGAGCGATAATAGAGTACTTTGGCCTTTGCTTGGATTCATAATCTTTACAATCGATGGCGAAGCTTGCAAATAAAAACTCTAAAAGGGGGTAAGAGATGACAGATCAAGAGCTTAAAGATTTGGTAGCGAGTCTGGCAATA
>OFBY01000040.1_pt1 | contig 19841 bp, 17 predicted proteins | sample 1520751 | NCBI WGS metagenome assembly OFBY01 (sample SAMEA3696450, study PRJEB22514) | metagenome | biome: water; feature: marine; material: hydrothermal vent | place: Pacific Ocean | collected 2014-08-16 | depth 1514 m
TCAACCGTCCCAATGTAGCGGTGCTATCACAGCGTAGCATCAGCTACAAGCCTCCAGCTTTAGTTGGAGGTAGTTGACCAATACCAACTGCTACTCTTCTATCTGGAAAAACAAAAACAGGAGTTCCTGTTATTCCATACTTTTTCAGAGTATCTGAAACAGTCCAGACTTTAAGTTTTCCTGAATCACATATCTCGAGAGACCTTTCAGTATCAAACAGATTGGAAAAATTCTTCTTCCTGCAAACTGCATCAACAGCAGCGTTTATTTCTTCTCTATTGAACCCTGCTATTACAAAGCTAACCTTAAATTTCTTCATCAGTTGTTTAATTTTTTTCCGATGTTCTCGACAAGCCTTACAAAGTGGATTTGTAACAACGATTATTTCAGTTCCTTCCCCCACAGAAGACAGGATATTCTTTTTCAGAATTTGATAGTCTTCACTGGAGAGAACAAGAGGTGGAACTTCTATCAAAATTCCCTCAATAAGATGTTTTCTATTCATTGATAAGAAAAAAGTTTCGCCTTCCTGAGTTGTTACTTTGCAGACAGGAAAATCCTTAATCCTCTCAACGGTTTTAACAGACAGAGGGGTTCTTAAACATCTGTTTAGTATAGCCTGCGCCTCAGGAATACCAGGACATTCTCCCGCTACCGCATTTGAAGCTAACCAGACAAATAATAAACCCATTAACATGGATCTCATAGCTTAGAACTCCGTGTCCCCAAGTTCAAGAAAATCTTTCAGCTTTTTTTTTGAATCTGGAACTCCTTTTCTGTACTTTTTCCATTCATCAACGGCACTAATGTCATTTCCACTTCTTTTTGCCTTTGCAAGTTTAATCTTTACAAGTGCAGGAACGGGAATCATTTTCCCCATGATAAGAGCTTCTCCAACATTGAGAGATGGAAGCTGTTCCACGAGGTCTGAGCTCAAAGATTCTGAAGCCTGCTGAACATGTCTTTGATCTCCAGGCTCAACCAACCTCAGGATTATCATGTTGTTAGCCTGAGAAAGGGCGTTTGAATCAAGAGCTTTGGGTCTTTGAGTAACTAAGCACAGTCCCAGACCGAACTTCCTTCCTTCCCTTGCAATTCTCGAAATCCAGTATCTCGATTTTGTGTTAATTGTGGATGATGCAAGTATGTGGGCTTCTTCTAAAATCATGAAAACGGGAAATTCAAGTCCTCCGGGTTCTTCTCTGACATGAGCTTTCCTCTTTTCCAGAATATTCCTTAAAACGTGGCTTACAACAATATCGGCTATTTTCTCGTCAACGTGGGAAAGGTCAATAACATTAAGCTTTCCAAACTCAATCTGATCAACTATTGGGGTCTGGAGAAGGTTAAAGAGACCTCCATAAAACTCCTGCATGTCTTCAACTTTGTTTATTACGCCCGTTATTGATTTCCAGTCCTCTTTGTAGGCTTCATCATTTCTGTAGTTCTGGAGCTCTCCCAAGAGTCTTCCCCAGAAATCGGAGGCTGAAATCTGACCGCTCTGAATCTCTTCAACGGCTATTTTAAATGCCCTTCTCAGATACCTGTCCTGGATGTAAGCACTATCATCAACGTTGGCAAAAAGCCTGAACTCATGGTAACTGAGTCTTGTTGGATTCAGCTCAAGGTCTATTCTCCTCACACAGCTTTTACCGTCCCTGCTGTAATCGAAGTTGACGTATTCTCCGTGCATATCAAAGACTAAGATTGTGCCATACTTGTCAAGCATTCCCTCGAGGATTACTGAGACTGTGTTCGATTTACCTCCACCTGTAACTGCAAGAATTGCAAGATGTCTGCTTACTATACTGTCTATGTCAATAAAAACGTCCACATCCTCTCTCGTGAGCAGATGTCCTATATGGATTTTTTTTCCATCATCTTTTCCAAAAACCTTTTGAAGAGTCTTTCCGGAGGCTAAGAAAATGTCAGTTCCCGGTTCAGGAGGAACCCTTGGAATAAACATTCCTCTATCAACATCGCCGAGAATGGATATTTTCCCTTTGAAGTAGGAGTTCTTATCCGTTAGTTTCCGTAGGTGTTCAACGTCTTCAGGTTCTAAATCCTCCGTTAGAGATCTGTTGATTCTTCTTATTTCTTTTACAAATCCAAGAACTCTATAACCCTCGTATTCCAGTTCAACGTAGTCTCCTAATTGAATAGCACCCGAACTTATAAATTCAACTTCTCTGGTAGAGGGTTCTCCTATGCATACCCCTATTGGCTTAACCATAAAAGCCTCCTGTCCAAGTGGCAAGTTATAGAAAAATTAAATGATAGAATAGCTAAAGTCAAACAAAACTTTTACGGAGGGAGAGAATGTCTGTACTTGTAGAGTTTTCAATGTTTCCGACAGATAAGGGAGAAAGTGTAAGCCCGTACGTTACAAGAATTATAAAAATGATAGACGAGAGTGGAGTTCCTTACAAGCTTACTTCCATGGGAACAGTTTTTGAAACTGAGACCATAGATGAAGCCCTTGAATTAATAAAGAGGGCGTATCAACAGTTAGAACCGGACTGTAACAGAGTTTACTCTGTTGTAAAGTTTGACATCAGAAAGGGTAAAAGCAACAGGATGGTTCAGAAGATAGAGTCTGTTGAGAGTAAGCTAAAAAAGGAAGTTAGCAAATAATGTGGAATAGACTAAATTTATAATGGAGCAGGCTGTGGGGTCGCTCTCCGAAAGGAGAGAGGAAAGTCCGGGCTCCACAGGGCAGGGAGCTGGCGTTAAGCCAGGCAGGGGTGACCCTGCGGATAGGACCACAGAGAAGAGACCGCCACCTATAAGGTGGTAAGGGTGAAACGGTGGTGTAAGAGACCACCGCCTCTTTCCGCGAGGAGAGAGGGCACGGTAACCCCCTCCCGGAGCAAGGCTAAATAGGCTGGCGTTTGAGGGTTGCCCGCCCGATGCCAGCGGGTAAGCCGCATAGATAAATGACCCCTTCAAACAGAACCCGGCTTACACGCCTGCTCCGTAACTAACCCTTCACTATCCCTCGACTATCTTCACATAGACCTTTCGTGTTCTTGGTCCATCAAACTCACAGAAGTAGATTCCCTGCCATGTTCCGAGCAGAAGTCTTCCATCTTGAATGATGACAGTCTGACTGCAACCTACAAGTGAGGATTTTATATGAGCAGCAGAGTTTCCTTCAGCGTGTTCGTAGAAAGGCTCTCTCCAGGGAATTAGTTTGTCGAGCATGGTTTTTATATCCTTCTTTACAGAGGGATCTGCATTTTCATTTATTGTTATTCCTGCAGTTGTGTGAGGAATGTAAATAACACAAATTCCCTCTTTTACTCCTGATTGAACAACTACTGATTCAACCTGTCTTGTGATGTCGATAAACTGAGTTCTGCCGTTAGTTTTTAGAGAAATTTCGTAAATCACCTCCTACCTCCTTTTTTTTTAAATTCTTTCAAGAATCATTTCTTTCAGCTCTTCGTCAACATTTCCGTAAACGAACGTTGCAAGAATTTTCTCCATATCTTCTCTGTCAAGGTCAAAAAGCTCTGTTGCAATTAACGATTCCAGTTCTGCTCTCAGGGTCTTTGATTTTTCATTTCCTTTTTCCGTCAGCTTTTGAATTCTCTTTGAGAGGGAAACAATTTTCTTCCGTAAATCCTCTTCTGCTATTGGAATGGGGAGCTCTTCCACAAAGAACATATTAAGATTGGCAGAAACTCTCTGCCTTATGTAGTAGTCAAGAACAAAACTGTTAAAAAGTGCACAGATATAGTGGTTGAAGTCAAACTCCATCTTCTCGTCTAAGGTTGTTTGAATTATATCCTGACTATCATAGTCTATTTCATAGTAAATTTGTTTTAAAACGATTAAAGAGTTTCCACAGAAGACTTTTTCAGGAATGACAGCTCCTATAAGAGTTCTTTCGTTTGTGGAGCTTGCAACGGCTCTGTATGAAAATCTTTCGACCTCGTAATCGAGCTTCCATTTTTTAGATTCAAACCTTGTCCTGCAAATTTGCAGTAGTTCTTCTCTGAACTCTTTAGCTTCTTTTCCTCTAAGTCCAAGAAAATCTATAAGCTCTTTTACAAGACTTCTTATTTCGCCGTTTAGCTTTCTTTCCCCAAGTCTCTCTCTTCCTTCTCTTTCATTAAGGTAGTAGCGGGGATTACTGAATTTAGAGTTGAACTGGTAGATTGTCTTACCTTCAAAAAGGGGCAGACTGCCTTTCTTTTTCTTCGTTCTGAAAAGGTAATTGTCGTTGGTCATGTGAAATTCACTTGTTAATTCTATCCTTAGCTCGTAGAGTAAAGGATGGTCTCCCCTTATCTTCTCAATTAAGGGAATGTGGGAAGGGCTCAGGAACTCTGTTATTGTCTTTGCACGGGGGGAGATTTCTGAAATTAGCTTTGCAGGATATTTGAATTTTTCATCCACATCTTCCCATTTTCTAATGTAGAATCTTGCGTTAAAGGTTTCCGAAGGTTTTTCTTCCTCCGCAAAAACTATGTCAAACTTGAATCTTGAATCTACATCCTTAAACCATCTGTGGCTTCTGTTTTCAAAAGAGAGGAGCTCCTTTAGATTCCAGTTTTTTAAAATCTCCTCTCTCAGCTCTTTTGCTCCTTCGTCGGTATGGAAGTTGGAAGGAACAAGAAGTATAAAAGCTTTTCTTGTTAATCTTAAAGCAAGTTCCATAAAGAGCTTCTGGTATGAAAGATCTCCTTTTCCCCGTAGAGTGAAGTTTTCTTTAAGGTAGTCTGAGAACTTCCTTATCTCCTCCTGATACTCTTCCCAGAGCTCCTTTACCTTCTCGTTTTTGAGCTTCTTTTCAAAGAGCTTTTTAAACTCTTTTCCTTCAATACTGAACTTTGTTATCTCCCCAAAGATTTCAGGATAATGGGAGGCAAACTCCTTCTTTATGGGCTTTATGTTTTCCCAGGGAGGATTTCCAATTATTCCATCAAAGCCTTGTTCAGTATTTTTAGAGTAGATGTGAGGGAATTCTATCGGGTAAATTACAGCTTTTCCAAGAGCTCCTCTAAGTTGATACTTTTTCCTTAAACTTCTTCTAAAAAACCTTCTCAGTTTCTCCCTGCTTTTTATAGCTTCAGAGAGAAGTTCTGGAGTAAACGGATTTTCAAGGTACTCTTCTCTTGAACTTCTTATCTTTTCCACTTCTGCCTTTAGCTTTTCGCTACCTTCTATACATTTAACTGTTTCTTCAACTGGCAGGGTATAGAGGGAATTTCCATTTATTATATTCATCTCGAGGTCTGGCAAGATATGGTCTTCTTTTTCAATTCTGGTATAAAGAAACGAGTCTGGATGGAGCTTGACAGCTTCTTTCCAGAGGTTGACCTTTGCTATTTCAACAGCTCTTTCGTCTATGTCTATCCCGTAAATGTGTCTCAGGATTATTAGAGCTATAAGCCTTCTCTTTTCTCTCTCTGTCGATGAGAATCCCAATTTTCTCCTTATCGCTTGAACTCTTCTTCTCTGCTCCTTAATGTTCTTTGGCTCGGAAAGGGAGGATGGAATTTCCGCCCATCTTGTCTTCTGGTCTATCTCTTCGTAAATCCTGAAAATTTCCCTCAGGACCTTTATCAGGAATGAACCGCTACCACAGGCAGGGTCTATAACGGCAATCCTTAGAATCTCCTCAGCCAGTTCTTCCGCTTTCTCGTAATCAAGGTTATCAATCGCCTCAAGGAGTCTCTTTTTCTTTTCTAAAAAGAGAGCTTCTACGAGGGTTTTAGCCATATAACTGGTTATCTCTCTGGGAGTATAGTAGATTCCTCCCTCTTTTCTGTTTTCCGCAAGAAACATCTCGTAGGATTTTCCAAAAATATCCTCGTCTATCTGTCTGAAGTTATAGAAAGTAAGTCCCATTCCAAGAGAGGGTTTCCACTTTCCAAATCCAAGGATTATCTCTATTGCGTCCATTACTCTTTCAAGGTTATCCTCTTCAGGAGCGATGAAGTTCAGAATGTTTGTTTTGAAAATTTCTGTGTCATAATAGGTGTAAAACCAGCGATTTATCTCTTCAAAAAATTCCTCTAAAAATTTCTTTTTGCCTCTTGGTATCCATCTGTTCCTTTTGTCCTCGTAAGTATCCTGAAGAAATTTAAAAGGAATTAGGGCAAAATCTTCAAGAGTTTGAATGAAGATAAACTTATTGAGCAGAAGGATTTTTGCCTCTTCAACTCTTTTTTCGTCTCCCTCCCACTTAATGGTTCCCAGAATCTCATACCACCTTTTAAGGTCGGCAAAGAACTTTTCGTCTAAGTCTTCCTTCGGCGTTTCATCTTCTTTCCTCCTTACAAGCTCCCATGCATTTCTGACCCTCTGAAAATCTCGCAGGAAATCTGAAAAGTTTTCTCTCTTGAAAGGCTCAAACTCGTACTTTGCCCTTCTGGAAAAATAATAGACCTCGTTTCCATTTGTAAAAACTACGTAATCGTAACGATTAAGGTAGTTGATAATCTGGTTTTTCCCTTCTGTCTCAAACCTGCTTTTCTGTTTTCTGAACTCCTTTTCAAGCTCCTGAAGTATAAGCCTATTTCCAGACCTTTTAAAAAGAGGCTTTACTTCAATGCCAACGGGGTTTTTTGTTCCGTTTATTTCGTAATCTATCCAGCCATCTTCAAGTTTTACCTGAGGAACTACTCTAACGTTTAAGGCTTTTAAGAACTCCTGAAAAACCATCTCAAAAGCAGTTTCAGGTTTTATGAGCCAGACAACGTCAAGGTAGTTTTTGAAAACCTGGGTTTTGAGCTTCTCTTTTATCTCTGGAACTTTCTCCCGTGCGATTGAATGGTAAGAAGATAGCAGAGACAAATCTTCAAGGAGCTCGTCCAACATCAGAGCTCTTCTCCCACAACCCAGTTATCAATAAGCCTTGTGTTTCCAACGAAGACTGCCAGGGCTATTAGATCCCCCTCTTTTAAGGATTTTACAGGTTTTAAGAGATTAGCGTCAACAATCTCTACATAATCAATCTTCTTAACATAGGGATGGGAAAGTATGAACTTCTTCATTTCTGCTTTTATCATTTCTGGATCTCTTTCACCCTCATCTATCATCTTTTTAGCAAGTTTTAGAGCTCCATAGAGGGAAGTTGCCGATTTCCTCTCTTCAGGTGAGAGGTAAACATTTCTGGAGCTCTTAGCAAGACCGTCTTCTTCTCTTACTATAGGACAACCCACAATTTCAACGTCAAGCTCAAGGTCTTTTACAAGACGTTCTATGACCTTTAACTGCTGAAAATCCTTCTTTCCGAAGTAAGCCTTGTGGGGTTGAACAATATTCAAGAGTTTGGTCACGACCGTTGCCACTCCTCTGAAGTGTCCAGGTCTTCTTGCTCCGCACAAGCCTTCTGTCAGCCCTTCAACCTCTACATACGTTGAGAACCCTTCCGGATACATATCGGAAACCTCTGGAGTGAACAGGAAATCGACTTTCTCCCTTTTAGCTATTTCAGAATCCCTCCTTAAATCCCTTGGATATCTCTCAAAATCCTCGTTTGGACCAAACTGGGTAGGATTTACAAAAATGCTCATTACAACAACATCGTTTTCTTTTTTAGCACACCTTACAAGGCTGATATGTCCATCGTGAAGGTAACCCATTGTAGGAACAAATCCTATTCTCTTCCCTGTTCTCCTAAGAGCTTTAGAAATAGCCTTCATTTCTTTGATACTCCTGACTATTCTCATTCCTTTATCTCCTCTTCAAAAGTTAGCTTTGCTTTTACTATGCCAACTCCAACCAGCACAACAGTTGCAGAGTAGTAAATCCAGATAAGAAAGATAATTACAGCAGCAAAAGAACCGTAGAGAATACTGACTTTCGAAACGTTGAAAATAAACCATACAAAGACCTTTTCAAATATTGTTAAAAGGAAGAAAACAAAGGTTGAGGTTTTCAGAATAAACTTCAAAGGAACTTTAATTGGTAATAAGAAATAGTATATACTTACCAAAATAGTGAACAGCAAAACTGGAACCAAAAGAGATGATGCAATTGAAAGCAATGGAAACTGAGGAAGCAGAAGAGCTATTAAATACTTGGCTGAATAAAAGACAAACATCAAGATCCACAGGAAAAAAATCACTAAGATAATAACCAGATGTTTGTAGAAAAAGCCAGCGGTATTTTCAACTCCCAATATTTCGCAGAACGATCTTTCAAAGGATAGAAATATACCTCTGGAAAACCAGAGCATAACTACAGCTGCTGTACCACTTATTAGACCTGAGTTGTTGATAATCTGTTCAATCTGGAGGAAAATTGGTTTTAATGGGGAGTTAAAAATCTCTTTCGGTACCAGATCCTGGAAATTTATCTGAAAAATGACCATTCCGAGGAAGAATAGAAATATGAAGAGAGGAATAATGGACATCAGAGTGAAGTAGGCAATGGATGCTGCAAAAAAAGGATAATCACTCTTAATAGCATCACAGAAAGAGAAGAGAACGTACCTGAAAAAAGACCTACGTTTTAGCAAGCTTTTACAAATCATAAATTGAATTATAGCTAAAAGTGAGAAGTGAAAAGATCACTTCTCACCCATTCACTTTTTATTGAATTCCTAATTACTGGGCATAACTATGAAGACCTGGAATGATCAAGTTAACTCCATAGTAAGTAAAGATAACACTAAGAAAACCTATAATTGTAAAATAAGCTAAAGGCTTGCCAGAAAGTCCCTTGATATATCTTGCATGGAGATAGGCTGCGTAAACGAGCCATGTAATCAGTGACCAGGTCTCTTTTGGATCCCAGGACCAGTATCCACCCCACGCATACTTTGCCCAAACAGCTCCAAGTATAATTCCAATTGTCAGAAAGACAAAGCCAACGGCTACAGACTGATACATTATCTGTTCCATCGCTTCTATAGAAGGAAAAATCCTTGTAATTCCGTACCTTTTGAGGATGAAAAGGAATCCACAGAAAGTAGCAGCTACTACGGATGAAACCCCAAGGAAGAGAAAAACGTTTTCCCTGTAAGCCGAATAGATGATAAAGAAGAAAATAAACCAGGTTGTTATGAAGATTACCATCCAGTCTTTTCCTGTTGTATCATCCCTTTTCGCAAAATAGGCATAAGCTATTCCTGCACTTACAGCAGCGGCAGCGTAACCTATAAATGTTGTAACAACGTGGAAGAGAAGCCAGTTACTCTGAAGTGCTGGAACAAGGGGTTGAGCTTCCGGATTGAAACCTAAAATCTGGGTTGAAAGCTCTCCCATCAGAGCTAAAGGAACAACAAACATACCAAAGGCTTTGTTTCGGTACTTCCATTCAAAGAGCAGGTACAGGAGAATCGCAGTCCAACCAAAAAGCATGAGGGATTCGTACATGTTTGTGAAAGGAGCATATTTATAAAAGGCAGTCCAATCAGAAACCATATTGACCTTTGCCTTTTCTACTCCTCTCACAATGAACGCTGCTCCTTGAACAATAACTCCAAACCATGCAAGGTAAGTTCCAAGTTTTCCAGACCAGGAACTCTTTGAAAAGGTGTGGATAGTATAGAAGAGGAATGCCAGGAAAAATGCTACCATTCCTGCATTGAAAAGAGTTACTGAATTAATCATTTCTTTCCTCCTTAGGGGTATTTGGACAGTATGAAGACTTTACTACCCCTAAGACCTCCTCCAGCTCCTTTGCAAGTCCTTCTGTCCCTTTGTTTGTTATTCCACCAATTACAAGAGTAACCTTTCCTTCTTTTCCTTTTTTTATTCTTGCCCAAACTCTTCTGTGGGGGATAAAGAAAGCAACTATAAGTCCAAGGATGAGAATTGTACTTCCAACCCAGACAATCCAGGTTCCAGGATCCTTAGCAACCTGAAGACCGGTGTAAAAGACAGGTTTGACATCAACAACTGAGAAAGCAATGTCAGTTCCAGGAACTTTATAGAACATGAATGGTTTTATTATCCCTTCCTCTATTTTCTTATTTTGAATAAACTCAATCCCTATGGACATTGTTTTCCCGTCAAGGCTGATAATCCTCAGATAGGTATCTTTCCCGAATTTGATAGGTTGTCCAAAGGCAAGTCCAACTGTTTCAGTCCTGTTCCCTTTCTTGATCTGTAGGATTGCTTCTCCTCGCCCGTAGCTTGCCTGGTAGAAATAGACGCCTTTGTATTTCAGAGGATCGTTAACTTTTATCTCTTTCCTGTAAACTTCTTTTCCGTTTTCAATTACCGAGAGATCAGATATGTAAGCCTTAGGCATGCCTGAAGGATAAAAATCTATAGTGAACTTGTTGCACTTTATATAGAACGGGAGTTCTATGATTTTTGGACCACTAAAGAAACCTACCAGATTACTGCTGGTACCCTCTGAAAGATTCATATAACCTCTGTAACCAAAAATAGCTGTAATCAATCCTCCTATCAGAACAATCAGAACTCCAAAGTGGACTATGTAAACGCCAAACCTTGCAAAGACGTTTTTATCGGCAAAAATATGAACTTCCTCTGTTTCTTCTTTTGAAACTTCCGATTTATAACGAATCTTTTTGAGGGTATTCAGAATGGAATCTTTTACATCTTCAACATCGCCGACAAGGGTTATCCTGTGGACAACCTTCAGAGTTTTCTCATAACCTTCTGGAAGGGTTTTTCTTGGCTCTTTTGCAACCCTCCAGATTTTTGGAAGTCTTTTAACTGAACAAACAATCAGATTGATTGCCAGAAGTATTAAGAGCAGAATATACCACCAGGAGTGGTAAACGTCTGTAAAACCGAGGAATTTAAAGATTTTGTAAGTTGTTTCTCCATACTCTCTCAGGTACTTATCCGGATCCTGCTGTTGTTCAATGATTGTTCCAATGATGGAGGTAACAGCAAGAGTCAGGAGGAGAATTATGGCAAGCTTTACCGAGCTGAAGAAGTCGTAGATTTTCTTAAGCATTCTTTCTCCTTGCTGTCCATGTTCTCGCAGTCAATTTTCAGCTATTAAATCAAACTAAATCTCATAAGTCAAGAATTTCAAACGTTAAGAATTCTGAAAGTAATAAATCAAAAGGATCTTCCACTTTTTTTTCTGTTTTGCAAAAGGTAAAGCAAGGTTTTTGATGGTAGTTTTCTATTCCAAGTGTTTTAGCACCTCCAGAGGTAATTAACCTGAAGAGTTTTTTAACGGGAATGGTACCTTCAAGTTTGTAGTAAATGGTTCTTATCTCTGAGACTACTGAAAGAGAGACATTTGTGCTTAATCCGTCAGTTCCGATACCAACTTTTTCGTAATCTATAAGGTATTGAACATCTGGAAAGCCTGTTTTGAGATGAATGTTGCTTCGTGGACAGAGAACAATTCCGCAGCCCGATTTCATAAGGGTATCAAGTTCTCTTTTAGATAAGTTGGTACAGTGAACCGCTATCATGTTTTCATTCAGAGCTCCCGCTTTTTCTATGTAGTCTATAAGATCCTTTGAGCAGACTCTCTCATATCTCTTTCTTCCCAGAAAGGGATAGATCAAGGTTTCAAATCTGTTTTTTTTGCACCTTACAAAGTCCTCTTCATCTGCGGTTTCTCCTAAATGGATCTGGAACCTGTATCCTCTTTCCTGTGAATCTTTAGCAATTTTTCCGATGAGCTTAAAGGAAACTGAATATACTGAATGGATGGAAAGGGGTGGAGGTAAAGAGATAATATCAGAGTCTTTTCCTATAACTTCCAGATAAGAAAATCCCCTCTTTATAAACTTTTTTGAAACTCCAAAGGAAGAGATATCTCCCACGTAAACCACTCCGTGTTTTTCAGACTCTTTTAGCCCTTTGATTACAGCTTTTTCTATCTCTTCAATTGAAAAGGATTGTCTTTTTCCTATTATCCAGAGAAGCCAGTCAAAGAAGGAAGCAAATTTGTCTGGAGAGAAGCTCAAACTTGAAAGCTCTAAGTGTGTATGGGCATTGACAAAGGGAGGGTATAGAACACCTTTTAAATTCAGCTCTTTCTGAAAATTTCCTTCCGGTTTCCTCTTATAGTAGCCATCTATCCTGCCATCTTTGACTACAACGTACCCGTTCTTTATCGCTTCTATATCAGGAGTTACAATCCAGTCTGCCTTTATCAGGATTTTCACAGGAATATCCTCTTACGAAGTTGATTGCGTCATAGATGGTTTTAATTCTGCCGATTGCCTGGAGCTCCAGCATTTTCTTTTTGATTACTCCAACGCATCTATTGGGTTTATCAAAGCCCTTGATTTCCATAATCTCTCTTCCAGATAGAAGAGGTTTTAGGTCTTTTAATCTTTCTCTGTAAAACCTCAGTAGAAAATGGATAAAGTCTATAAATTCATCAACTCCTTTCTCCATTTCAGTAGAAGTAGCCATCCAGTCAGCAACGCTATGAAAAAGAGTGTGAAAGCTATAGGCTTGTGTGTCCCTGAAGAACCTGTAAATGGCTCTGTTCGAGAGTTGTTCTTTTTTAAAGAGATTGTAGAGGAAGAAAGGTCTTAAATGGTGTCTAATAACTTTAAATCCAAGATTCACAGCTCTTTTCCCGAGTCCAAGCCTTATGAAGGCTCTCTTTGCTATCTCAGCTCCTACCTTATCATGGTTGTAAAAGGTCAGTTTGCCATCCTTCTCTTTAACTGTTAGAGGTTTACCGACATCGTGGTATAGAGCAACGAGTTTCAACTCTTCTTCTCCAATTTCCTCAGAGAATTCCAGAAGTATTTCCTCTTTTTTCTCAAAACAGTAGTTTTCTAAGAATTCTACTGTTCGGAACGTGTGTTCTTTAAGGTTGTACTGATGGAGTCCGGAAGGAGGAATTTTCTCAAGGTCTGATAATTCAGGGAAAATGCGAACAAAAGCATCTAAATAATCAAGATCTCTAAAGGCTTCTGCTGATCGACCGGTTTTGAGGATCTTTATAAGTTCCTCCTTTATTCTTTCAACAGCACTTTCTTCCAACTTTTCCGAACTCGCCCTTGACTGTTCAAGAAAGGAAGAGTGGTATTCAAAATCAAGAAGAACTTTTAACCGGACACCACGAACAATCCTGACCGGGTCATCCGTTATGGATGTCGCAGCAACTGGTCTTATCAATCCTTTTTGAAGATCCTCAAATCCACCAAAAGGGTCAATCAGGAGAACGTCATCGTTAAATGGGAGAAAGAGCTCTGAAATATCGACAGCAATTGCATTTATTGTAAAATCCCTTTTAAGGAGGTCTTCTTTTACGGTTTTTCCGTAAAGGTTGCTGATGTCAATGCGGAAGTCATTGCCTATGAATGTAACAACGGTTTTCTCTTTTTCAAATGTGAATGAGGATAGATTTAAGGCTCTGGAAACACAATTTTTGACTTTTGAAAGATCGTCAGGAGTCGTAATGTCTATATCAACGGATTCCTTTGGAACTCTTAAAAGCCTATCTCTGACGAAGCCACCAACAAGGTATGCCTTTTCAAAACAGGCTGCTATCTTCTCAACTACGGGGTGGTAGAAGGTAAGTTTGTGTACTCTCTTTTCCATAAGGGAGATTATATAGGATGGAAACTGTAATCGAAGCGGTTAATCTCTGGAAGGTTTACGAGACAGAGACAGATCGAGTTGAAGCGCTAAGAGGAATAAACTTGAAATTGAAAAAGGGAGAGTTTTCTCTGCTGATGGGAGCTTCCGGTTCCGGGAAATCGACCCTTCTCCATATTCTTGGAACCCTCGATAAACCTACAAAAGGGGAAGTTCTTTACAAAGGAAAGAATCTCTTTCAGCTAAAAGATAGGGAACTTGCCATTTTCAGAAACAAGAAAATAGGCTTTGTTTTTCAGTTTCATTACCTTATCAATGAATTAACAATCCTTGAAAATGTAATGGTTCCTTTGCTTCTCTCAGGGGTAGGTAAGTTAGAGGCAAGAGAACGAGCGATGGAGTTATTGCACGTTATAGGACTTGGGCATAGATTATCTCACAGACCATTTGAGATTTCTGGCGGAGAAAAGCAGAGAGTTGCTATTGCACGGGCTTTAGTGAACTCTCCCGAAGTTGTCTTAGCAGATGAACCTACTGGAAACCTTGATACCGAAACCGCAACCTCCGTTGTTACCCTCATGCAGAAGCTCAACCGAAAGTTTGGCATTACCTTTTTGATAGCAACCCACAATAGAGAGCTGGAAAAGTTTGCTGATAACGTATACTTTATAAAAGACGGCATTTTAACTAATAAAACCTATTGAAGGAGTGTGTATGTTTGAAAGATTTACAGCAAAGGCAAGACAGATAATTATCAAATCAAAAGAGCAGGCTGTCGTCCTGAGGTGTGAGAAATTAGGAACTGAGCATATTCTTCTAACTCTTCTCAAAGAAGATGAGATAACAAATCAAATATTGGCGAAATATAACATTTCAAAGGCGAGAATTCAGGAAATTATCATATCTCAGATTCAGCCTGTAAGTTACGAAGTTGATGTCAACACCATTACATTCTCGACAGAGGCAAGGAGAGTCCTTGAGCATGCTCTCGAGGAATCCAAAATCTTAGGACATGCTTACGTTGGACCAGAGCATCTCTTCATAGCCCTTGCCAAGGAAAGGCTTGGACTTGCAGGAAGGATCCTCAGAAGCTATGGTCTTGATCACTACACCCTCAGAAGAGAGGTTTCCAATCTCCTGAAGGGAATTGCAAGGGAGAGGAAAACTACAAAGAGAACATCTACGCCAAACCTTGATAAGTTTGGAAGGGATCTTACAAAGCTTGCAGAGGAAGGCAAACTTGATCCGGTAATAGGAAGAGAGAAGGAAATTGAAAGGGTTACCCATATTCTTGCAAGGCGCAGGAAAAACAACCCTGTTCTCATTGGCGAGCCCGGCGTTGGTAAGACTGCAATTGTTGAAGGACTTGCCCTGAAGATTTCAAAGGGTGATGTGCCTGAAAAACTTAAAGACAAAAGAATAGTATCTCTTGATATGGCTTCTCTCATTGCAGGAACCAAGTATAGAGGTCAGTTTGAAGAGAGACTAAAAGCTATTGTTAAGGAACTTGAGAATAACAAAGACATAATCCTTTTTATTGATGAAATTCATACTTTAGTTGGGGCTGGAGCTGCAGAAGGCTCAATGGATGCTTCAAACATATTGAAGCCTTCTCTCTCAAGAGGTGAGATTCAGGTAATTGGTGCAACAACGATTGACGAGTACAGGAAGTACATAGAGAAGGATGGAGCTCTTGAAAGGAGATTCCAGCCTGTAATGGTTGAGGAACCTTCCATTGAGGATACGATTGAAATTCTCAAAGGACTCAAGCCAAAATTTGAAGAGTTCCACAACGTTAAGATAACAGATGGAGCTATCGAGAGGGCAGTTAAGCTTGCTGTGAGGTACATAAACGACAGAAAACTGCCTGATAAGGCAATAGACATCATCGATGAGGCTGGAGCAAAGGCTCAACTTCAGGCAAGTCGGAAAGATAGCAGAGTTGAAATGCTCGAAAAGGAAGTCGAAAAGGTTAAATCTCTAAAAGAGGAAGCTCTTGCAATGGCAGAGTATGAGAAAGCCCATTACTACAAGCAGCAGGAGCTTTCCCTCCTTGCAGAGCTTGAGGAGCTGAAAAGAGAGCTTAAACAGAAACAGAAGGAAGAGAAGATAGTTATAGACGAATCGAGAGTCGAAGAAATTGTTGCGCTCTGGACTGGAATACCTGTACAGCAGCTTCAGGAGAAAGAGGCTGAGAAACTGCTTAAACTTGAAACCGAGCTCCACAAGAGGGTTGTGGGTCAGGAAGAGGCAGTCAGGGCAGTTGCAAAGGCTATCAAACGTTCAAGGCTTGGTATAAGAAGCAACTCACAGAGACCCATTGGTTCTTTCCTTTTCCTCGGACCAACAGGTGTTGGTAAAACTGAGCTTGCAAAAGCCCTTGCCGAGACGCTCTTTGGTGACGAGAAAGCAATGGTCAGAATTGACATGTCTGAATACATGGAGAAACATACAGTATCAAGGCTTATCGGTGCGCCTCCGGGATACGTTGGATACGAAGAGGGTGGTCAGCTCACAGAAGCTGTTAGAAGGAAACCATATACTGTAATTCTCTTAGATGAGATAGAAAAAGCCCATCCGGACGTTCTAAATATTCTTCTCCAGATAATGGAAGATGGAAGGCTCACAGATGGACTTGGAAGGACAGTTTCGTTTACAAACACGATACTCATCATGACTTCAAACCTTGGAGCTAAACACCTCATTTCTTCCCAAAAAGGAATGGGATTTGAGATAGCTGATGGAAATGAAGAGGAACGTTCCTTTGAGAGGATGAAATCCTTTGTTTTAGATGAGGTTAAACGTTACTTCAAGCCTGAATTTATCAACAGGCTCGATGGAATAATCGTCTTCCATCCTCTCACAAAAGAGGATGTCAAGGAGATTGTAAGGAAACAGGTAGAAAGACTCAACGAAGAGCTCAAAGAGAGAAACCTTCAGGTTCACGTTACAAACAGGTTTATAGAATACGTTGTTAACAGAGAGTTCAAGAAAGAGTATGGTGCAAGAACAATAAGACGAGCTCTCCAGACTCTCATTGAAGACAGGCTTACAGATGAAATACTGATGGGAAGGTTTACAGAGGGTGGAAACGTTGTCTTTGACGTAACACCAAAAGGAAGGATCTCTGTAAGAGAGAAGAAGGAGAGAAAGAAGAAAGAGACAACAGGAGTATAAAGAATGCGACGGTTTAAAGTCGATAAGGTCAGCGGTGGTGTGGCTTACCTGCGGGGACAGGAAGCCCGCCACGTTTTAAAAGTTTTAAGATTAAGAAAAGGCGATGAAATAATAATCTTCGATGGAGAGGGAAAGGAGTACTTAGCAGAAATTGAAGCTGCCTCTCCAACTTCAGTTAGACTTAAAGTCCTTGAAGAGATAAACATAAACAGAGACAGCCATCTAAGGTCTACTCTTTACATGGGATTGACAAATAAACTTCAGAAGTTTGAACTGGCAATTCAGAAGGCAACAGAGTTGGGTGTAACAGAAATTGTGCCTGTAATCTGTAAACGGTCATCAAATGCCCAGAATGTTAGAAACTGGGAAAGCAAACTGAGAAGGTGGGAAGAGATAGTAGTAAATGCAGCAAAGCAGTGTGGAAGAAACATCCTTCCTGTAATACATCAACCGGTGAAACTTCCAGAGATAGAAGATAACTCAGAGCTTGCTTTTGTTCTATGGGAAAAAGGTGGGAAAAGCCTGAAGGATTATGAGTCATTTAGTGCTTCTTCTGTTTCATTTATAGTTGGTCCAGAAGGTGGACTCGATAAAGAGGAAATAGAAATTTTAAAGGAAAAGGGATTCAAACCTATTTACCTTGGGAAGAGAATTCTGAGAGCAGAAACAGCTGCAATAGCAGGAATGACACTTGTCCAGTACACATGGGGTGATCTTGGATAAACACTATCTTAGGAGTAGGGATGAAGATGCTCCTTGAGAAAGATTATAAGGGAGTAACCCTCAGGGTAATTCATGGAGATATAACAGACGAAGAGACAGAAGCCATTGTAAACGCTGCTAACAGTTCTCTACAGCATGGTGGGGGAGTAGCAGGAGCTATTGTAAAAAAGGGTGGAAAAATCATTCAGGAGGAAAGTGACAGGATAGGTTACGTTCCTGTTGGAAGGGCTGCATATACCACTGCAGGAAAGCTAAAAGCAAAGTACGTTATCCATACGGTTGGACCTGTTTGGGGTGAGGGAAACGAAGAAGAAAAATTAAGAAGTGCCATAAGGTCTGCCCTTGAAGTTGCAGAAGAGTTAAGAGTTAAGTCTATAGCACTTCCTGCTGTAAGCACAGGAATTTTTGGTTATCCAAAGGAACTGGGAGTAAAAGTTATTGTTGACGAAGTTCTAAGATATATAGACAACAATCCAGACACTACCATAAGGGAAATTCACTTTACAAACATTGATATGCTTACGGCGGAGCTTTTTTACAAAGAATTGATAAACATTCATACACAAATGTAGCTGTTGCTTCAGGAACTCCCCTTAGATTATGTCCTCTTCTGAGGAGAGGACTTTTCAGGGAAATTCCAGCCCGCACCACAGAGCGGGTTTCCTTACCCGCTTGTAGCGAGCAAGGAGGGTTTCCTCTCTTCCTCTAACCTTTCTGTACAACTAACAGCAGGATTAGCTTCTGCTGGACGTCATCGGGAACCTCCCTCAGTCCAGCTACTAATCCTGCTTCTGTCTGTTCTACTTTCCCTGTTTGTTTACTTAAGAAATATCTTTCTAAGGATTTCGGAAGCAACCTCTCTTCCCCCCATTCCAAAGGCAAGAGCAAAAGCAACTCCAACTCCGAGAGAAATTGACAGCACAATAATTTCAATAATTTTGGGAGATATCCCTATATACGGGAGAGAAAGGAAAACAGAAGCTGCAATGAATGCTGCTTTTGCAACCTTTCCAAGATTCTGCTTTTCTACTCTTTTCTCAATAAGATTTCCGAAGTAAGTACCTGCAAAGACGATGAAAGAAGCAACTACTAATTTAAAAGCTATGTGGATAAATTGATACGTAATCTCGTAAAGAGCTTTTGCTTCAAGATAGTTGAAAGCCTGAGCAAAGCCGAGAAGGACGGCGAAAGAAAGAACAAGGTATTTAGTTAGTTCTTCAAATTTGAGCTTTTCAGAAGATATTCCTACTTCCTTAGCAAGCTTCTCAACGTTAAGTTCACTAACAACTTTCGTCATTAGCTCTGCGGCTATCTTTCCAATGAAGTAGATACTTCCAAACACAATACCTGCAGCAACCACTTTTGGAATTGCAATTAAAATTGAATTTATCATGTTGATTGCCGGCTCAGTTATTACTTTAATCTGGAGAGCGTTTAAAGAAGCAACTATCACAAAGAGAAGAACTACAAAGTAAATAACATTTGCCCCTGTATTTCCCAAATTTTCAATTCCATACTTTTTGCCTAAGCTTTCAACCTGAAAAGTTTCAAGAAGTGACTTTGTGAATTCCCTCGCAACTCGTGCAAAAAAGAAACCAACGATGAATATTACTCCAGCTCCAATAATGTTTGGTATGTAAGTAGCTATTTTGTTGAGAAGATCCACAAAAGGCTGAGTTACGTACTTCAATCCAAGGGATTCAAGAACAGCTACGATTGTTACGAGAAGAATGAAGTAATAAACGAGGTTCCCTGCACTTTCAGGAAGTTCCTTTTGCTTTTCTAATACTTCGAACTTCCTGCATATACCTGTTACAGCTGCTCTGGATATTTTCGATACTATCCAGCCCACTACGAAAATTGTAACAGCCTTTAAAGCCATTACAACATAAGGCATTAAAACAATACCCTCCATTTCTTTTCCTCCTCTCTCTTCAGATATTCTTAACCATTAATTATTTAAACTCTACTAATTTATGACCTTTAGTAGAATTTTGCAACGGAAGGAAATTGCTTACCAGTTGCCTGTTTTCTAAAACAAAAGGCCAGTTAGTATTAGTAAATAGTTTATAGAACTGGAGTATAACCTAATATCCCGAAAGGATGTTGACTCTGGGTTAGCAATAATATACCATACAACTACGAATAGAAACTAAACGCTCTAAAGGTTATGTGTCCATGATTTGCTCTATCTACTCCTGTGAAACTATGCTGGAATGGAAAAATGTCAATGAAAGTTAAAAGAGCATTGGTAATAGAACTAAACCGCTTAACAGAAGAACAGGAAATAATCCTTGGACATCTTACTTACCACGCTGGAAAACTCTGGAATCAAGCTAACTACCTCATAAAGAACAGGTTAGCAAAACCAGACTACAGAGACCTATACAACAAGCTGAAAGATAACTCAATAAACTTACGCTCTCTACACTCCCGCTCAGCTCAGATAGTCCTTGATGAACTGTCGAGAGGATGGAT
>OFBY01000041.1_pt1 | contig 19415 bp, 22 predicted proteins | sample 1520751 | NCBI WGS metagenome assembly OFBY01 (sample SAMEA3696450, study PRJEB22514) | metagenome | biome: water; feature: marine; material: hydrothermal vent | place: Pacific Ocean | collected 2014-08-16 | depth 1514 m
AAAACAGCATTTTCAACCTTCGGATTTATACTTTTAAGGATAGGAACAACTTTTAATCTTACTAAGTTTCTTTCAAAATCGGTCTTTAGATTAGAACTATCAATAACAAAAGGCAAATTATTTTCTGAGACGTATTTTTCAATTTCTTCTCTTGTTGCTTCAAAAAGGGGTCTAATAATCTTACCTCTTTTGGGTAAAAAACCACGAAGCCCTTTTATTCCTGTTCCTTTAACTAAATTAAGGATTATAGTCTCCAAAAGGTCTGAAGCTGTGTGACCGGTAGCAATAAGATCGGCACCTATTTTTTTTAAAGTCTCCTCCAAAAACTTATATCTAACGTTTCTTGCAATAGCTTCAATATTTTTCCCTTTAGAGATTTCTTTAACATCTTTCCTTTCTATGTAAACAGGAACATTCCAAGACTCACATAATTTTCTTACAAAGTTTTCATCTCTTTCAGATTCTTTTCCCCTTAGCATGTGATTAAGGTGGGCGGCGAAAACCTGTAGCTGGAGCTCTTCTTTTAGAGATAGGAGAACGTGAAGGAGGGTTACAGAGTCAGGACCACCGGAAAGGGCAACAAGAACTTTTGAATTTTGGGGAATTAGCGAAAACTTTTTAATTGTCTTTTCAACTTTTTCTTTTAACATAAGCAGGAACTATCAGAAATTTGGTGGCGACGGGTGGAGTCGAACCACCGACCTGGCGGGTATGAGCCGCCCGCTCTAACCACCTGAGCCACGTCGCCACTTGCGGATAGAAATATATCCTCTATACTTTTCACTGTCAATAAATTTTTCGTAAAATTCCACAATCTAAATGAGGAAAAACTGGAGGAGAATGTGGGTAAAAGAGTTGTTCTTGCATATTCTGGAGGACTTGACACATCGGTTATTGTCAGGTGGCTAACTGATAGAGGATTTGAGGTTATCACATACACGGCAGATGTTGGACAGGGCGAGGAATTAGGAGAGATAGAAGATAAGGCAAAGAAAGCCGGTGCCGTAGAAGCAATTATTGACGACATAAAGGAGGAGTTTGCAAGGGAATACTGCTTGCCCCTTATGAGGGCTGGAGCTCTCTATGAGGGGAAATATCCACTTCTTTCTGCACTATCAAGACCCCTCATCGCCAAGAAGCTTGTTGAAGTTGCTCAGCGATGCGGAGCAGATTACGTTGCCCATGGTTCAACCGGAAAGGGAAACGACCAGGTGAGATTTGAGGCTTCTGTCTGGGCACTGGATCCAGATATTGAGGTTCTTGCACCTGTTAGAGAATGGGAGTTCAAGTCAAGAGAGGAAGAGATAGAGTACGCAAAGAAACATGGAATTCCCGTTGTTGCAACAAAGGAAAAGCCATACTCTTATGATAGAAACCTCTGGGGTGTTGCTATAGAGGCTGGTCCTCTTGAGGATCCTTACATTGAACCTCCAGAAGACGCCTTTGTTATCACAAAAAATCCCCTTGAAGCTCCAGATGAGCCTGAGTATGTGGAGATAGAGTTCGAAGAGGGAACACCTGTTGCCATCAATGGAAAGAGATATGAGAAGCTCTGGAAGCTCATCTGGGATCTCAATGAGATAGCCGGAAAGCACGGCTACGGTAGAGTTGATATGGTTGAGAACAGACTTGTTGGTATCAAGTCAAGGGAGGTTTACGAATCTCCAGCAGGGTTACTTCTCATAAGAGCTTACGATGAACTCGAAAGCCTTGTTCTTGATAGATTCACATACCACTACAAGCAGAGCCACATAAAGCACCCTTACGCCGAAGTTGTCTATGAAGCTCTCTGGTTTACACCATTAAGGGAAGCAATGGATGCCTTTAACGACTCAATCGCTCCATTCGTAACCGGAAAGGTGAGATTCAAGCTCTACAAAGGAAACGCTACAGTTGTTGGAAGACAATCTCCAAACTCACTATACATTGAGGATCTTGCAACTTACAGCCCAAAAGACACTTTTGATCACAAGGCTGGAGCTGCATTTACAAAGGTCTGGAGTTTACCATTAAAAGTTATGGGAAGAGTAAGAAAGGAAAGGAGGAAATAGATGGCGTACGAAGTTGAAAAAAGAAACGAGGTAGTTTATGCAGTAAAGATTACTGCAGAACCTAAGGAACTCGAAAAAGAAGTCAATGAGATCTGCAAGGAAATCAGGAAAACAGCAAAGATTCCAGGATTCAGACCAGGAAAGGCTCCAATTAACATAATCAAAAAGTACTACGAAGAGACAATAAAGGATTCTCTTCTAAGAACCTTTGTTGCTGAGAAACTCTCTGAAGCAATAAAGGAGAAAGAGCTTCAGGTTATCACCGAGCCTGTTGTCGAAGAACTGGACTTCTCTCTGAAGGAAAACAGATTCTCCACAACTGTTCTTTTTGAAGTCAAGCCTTCTATCGAGCTTAAAGCTGAAGACTATAAAGGCATAAAGGTCAAAAAGACCACAAGAGAAATTACCGATGAAGACGTTGAGAAAGTAATTGAGGGACTAAAAAATAGGCAAGCTGAATTCCAAGAAGTTGAAAGAGAAGCAAAGGAAGAAGATTTAGTTGAGCTCGAATACGAAACAGTGATAAAGGAAGGAGAAGAGGAGAAAACTCAGAAAGGTTCTATTTCTGTAATTCTCGGACAGAAGCAACTCTGGCCAGAGGTCGAGAAAGAAGTTCTTGGTAAGAAGGCTGGCGAAGAGGGAGAAGTAACATTTACCGCTTCTGAGGATGAAAAAGTTTATGGAGAAGCAGCAGGTAAGGAAATAACAGTTAGGTTCAAGATCAAAGCAGTTAAGGAGAAAATACTTCCTGAGGTTAACGACGAGTTTGCCCAAAAGTTGGGTTTTGAAAACCTTGAAGACATGAAGAAAAAGATTAGAGAAGATCTTGAAATCTCTGAGAAAACAAGAGAACAAGAAGAACTTGAAGATCAGATAGTTGAGGATCTCCTCAAGAAAGTAGATGTCCCTATTCCTCCATCAATGCTCGATCTTGAAATAAGAGCTCAGGCAGAGAATCAGCTAAGAAGACTTGCCCAGTTCGGTGTTGACGTCAGACAGATGAATCCTCAATCGATCGTTGAAATGGTAAAACCTACTGCTGAGAAAACTGTCAAGGTAAAACTACTCCTTGAAAAAGTTGCTGAGCTCGAAGGTATAGAGGTAACAGACGAGGATCTCGAAACTGAAATTCAAAAGTTAGCAGATGCAGCTTTTGGTGGTGACTATGTTCAGGCAAGGCAGTCCCTTGAAGAGAAAGGACTCCTTGGAATGATAAGACAGGACGTCCTGAGACAGAAAGCCCTTGACAGACTCATCGAACTTGCAGAGATAGAAGAAGTTCCAGCTGAAGAGGTTGCTAAATCTGAAGAGAAATAATTTAAGCCCCTCCGGGGGCTTCTATCTACAACATACCTGTTAGTTTTCTTTCAAGAGAGTTTTTGTAGACCTCCTTACACTCCTTAATGCTCAAATTAATCACTTCTCTACCTTTGTGTCTGACAATCCCTTTACCGGTTCCTGTTACTACCCCTACTACTTTTGCAGGAACAGTCTTTTCCTCTAAGAAGTTAAGAAGCTCTTCCACTTTTTCCTTAGCAACTGTTACAACTATTCTGCTCTGATCTTCGCCAAAGAGGAGGAAATCTGTCCGGATGTCATCCTCAAAATCAACCTCAAATCCAAGTTCCCTCTCGAACGCCGACTCAAAAAGGTTTACAGCAAGTCCACCCTCAGAAACGTCGTGGGCACTCTTCACAAGTCCTTTCTCTATTGCTTCAACAATAGCTCTCTGAAGAGCTCTCTCAAAAGCAAGGTCTATTGACTGTCCCCTGCCTCTAAACTCTCCTTCCACAAGCTTCTGATACTCTGAACCAGAAATGTTTCCAACATTCTCCCCAAGGAGAACAATTACATCCCCTTCTTCCTTAAAGAAAGAGGTCATCCTCTTCTCAACGTCCTCTAAAACTCCCACGCAGACAACTGTTGGTGTGGGGAATACCGCTCTCTTACCTCTATCAGTTGTGGTTTCGTTGTAAAAACTTACGTTTCCACTTACTACTGGAGTCTCAAGGACTCTACAGGCATCTGCCATTCCATCTGTTGCCTTCACAAACTGCCACATTATCTCTGGATCCTCAGGACTTCCAAAGTTAAGGCAGTCTGTTATAGCTCTTGGAATAGCTCCTGAGCAGGCAACGTTCCTTGCAGCTTCTGCAACGGCTATCTTTCCACCTTCATAAGGATTCAGATAGCAATAACGGGAGTTACAGTCAGAGCTTATTGCAATTCCCTTTTTACTTTCCTTAACCCTTAAAACAGCTGCATCGGATTCCGGATAAACAACCGTATTTATCTGAACCATGTGGTCATACTGTCTGTAAATCCATCTCTTGCTGGCAATTGTCGGAGAGTCAAGGAGTTTTTTGACTACTTCGTTGTAATCTTCTGGTTCTGGAATCCTGTTCTGATCGTAGGAAAGGTTTTCCTTTATGTATTCAGGAACCTTAAACGGTCTGCAGTAAACCGGTGCTTCATCAGTCAGGGCTTTAATCGGGAGTTCCGCAACTTCCTCTCCATACCAGAAAAGCCTGAGGACTGGTTCTTCTATGACCTCGCCAATTACACAGGCATCAAGATCCCACCTTCTGAAAACTTCCATTATCTCTTCTTCTTTACCTTTTTCACAAACAACAAGCATCCTTTCCTGTGATTCAGAAAGCATTATCTCATAAGGAGTCATTCCTTCTTCTCTTGTTGGCACCTTATCAAGTTCAAGCCTTACACCAACTCCTCCACGAGCTGCCATTTCAACTGAGGAGGAAGTCAGCCCTGCAGCTCCCATATCCTGAATGGCAACTATTCCATCTTTCTCCATCGCCTCAAGGCAGGCTTCAATGAGGAGTTTTTCCATAAAAGGATCGCCAACCTGAACGTTTACCTTCTTCTCAACTTCCTCTTCAGACGAAAACTCCTCAGAAGCCATTGTTGCACCGTGAATTCCATCTCTTCCAGTCTTCGCACCAACGTAGATAACAGGATTTCCAACACCTGCAGCCTTTGCGTAGAAGATTTTGTCCTTCTTCACTATTCCAAGAGCAAAGGCATTTACGAGAGGATTTGTCTGGTAGCAGGAATCAAAGTAAACCTCTCCTCCAACTGTTGGTACACCAACACAGTTTCCGTAGTGACTGATTCCAGAAACAACCCCCTTTGCAACGTACCTCATCTTAGAATCGTTCAGTTCCCCAAATCTAAGAGAATCCATACAGGCAACAGGTCTTGCACCCATCGTGAAAACGTCTCTGAGTATTCCACCTACCCCAGTTGCTGCTCCGTGGAACGGTTCTATGAACGATGGATGGTTGTGGGATTCAACCTTAAAGGCTGCACATATCTGATTCTCTTCATCGACCATTATTATTCCAGCATTCTCACCAGGACCCTGAACAACCCATGGAGCTTCAGTTGGAAACTTTTTCAGATGAGGTCTCGAAGACTTATAGGAACAGTGTTCTGACCACATTGCAGAAAAAATGCCCAACTCAACAAGGTTTGGCTCTCTTCCCAGTATTTTCAAAATCCTCTGGTACTCTTCCCAGGTAACATGCTGTTCAATAATTTCTCTATCCATTTCCTTCCCCTGGATTGTTTATAAAGTGCTAACTAATTATAACCTTTAACTTGAAAAGGTGTTTGGAATGATAAAATTTCCCATAAAGCACTCGAAGAGAGGTTTTGTTTTGAAAGAACCAAATCTTGATATGACACTCAGAGAGTGTCTTGAGAAATTCCCCCAGCTAAAAGATACACTTTACTCATTGATTGAAGAATGCATCTACTGTGAAGGATTCAAAGACGAAACTCTAAGGAAAGTTTTTAAAGCTCACGGACTTAATCCCGAAAAATCTCTGAAAAAACTCATTAAAGCTCTGGGAGAGGAAAATGTTTGAATACATAAACGGAATAAAACTGGTAGCAGAGCTCATGTGCTGTAGCGCTATAACAGCACCAAAGGGGAAAGGGATTAACCTCCTCTACACAAAAATTTTCGAAGGAGAGGAGAAAGAAAAAGTTGCCGATCTTATGGAACAAATAGGTAAAGAAAAGGAAATTCCTTTCTTCATCAGGGATGCAAAGAACGTAAGGGATTCTTTGCTTGTTGTCTTCATTGGTACAGAGGTAAAACCAAGGGGTGTACCTTTTTGTGGTTTCTGCGGATTTGAGAACTGTGAAAAATCTTCAGAGGCTGGAGCTTACTGTGCATACGCTGTGGGAGACCTTGGAACAGCCATAGGCTCAGCAGTTAAAGTTGCTTCCGACCACAATATCGACAACAGGATAATGTTCTCCTTCGGAAAGGCAGCAATCGTTGGAGGATTTGTTCCAGAAAAAATCAAGATAGGATACGGAATCCCTCTATCTGTAGCCGGCAAAAACATCTATTTTGACAGGAAAATGTAATGGAAAACCTTGCCTGGATCGTCATTCCTGAGAGGGACTCAATAACTACTCTGAGAACGGGAATCCCTTCTCTTTTAGAGAATGAGGAACTTCTTTCTAAAAGTCCCAAGTGGATTCATTTGAGAAATATAGACGACCAGGCAGAAAAACTCCTTTTAGAACACTTCAGAATAAACGAACTTTCCTTGGAAGACTGCCGTTCAGAAGCAAGATCAAAGGTTGAGATTTTTGAGGACTACGTATTTGTCCTGATGATATACTTTGATGGAGGTATAATTCGCCAGAAAAAGCTCTGCATCTTCTGGGGAAACGATTTCATAATAACAGTCGGTAGTCGGAGACTTTTTGAAGAGGCAAGGAAAAGTCTCTCCTTAGAAGAGAAACCGTTTGATCAGGGAATAGAAAAGATCCTCTGGCTGATCTCAAGTATCGTAGCGGACAAGTTTAAAGAAGTTACAGATATCTTAGAAGAGCAGGGAGATGAAGTAGAAGCGAGAGTTTTTAAAGAACAGAACCCGGAACTTCTTGAAGATATCTCAGACCTCTCATTTGAAATCCTTACACTGAGGAGAACACTTAAACAGCTCAGGGATACCTACAAATCATTGATTTCTTCCGCTCCCCGTCTCATAAATCCTGAAAATATCCACTACTTTAGAGACCTTCTTGACGAAATTAGCATTCTCTACGACAGGGCAGAAACTCTGCATGAATTTATTCAAAACGTTCTCAATGTTTTCTCTTCTCTTGTCTCTTTCAAACTAAATGACATTATGAAAACATTAACCATACTTATTACCATTCTTGAACCACTAATGCTCATTAGCAGTTTCTATGGTATGAATGTGGAAGAACTTCCCTTAGCCCATTCATCTTACGGTATTTTCGTCATCTCCTTCATAATGTTGGGCGTTTCACTCACCCTTCTTTATTACTTTAGAAAGAGAGGATGGATTTAGCAAAAGGACTTGTCAAATCCTGTCAGAAGTCCTAAATTAGTCATCGTCAAGTTTCGGGGCATAGCTCAGCTTGGTTAGAGCGCGTGCCTTGGGAGCACGAGGTCGCCCGTTCAAATCGGGCTGCCCCGACCATTTTAAAATCCCTCCCCTTCAGGGGCCCGTAGCTCAGCTGGATAGAGCAACGGACTTCTAATCCGTAGGTCGGAGGTTCGAATCCTCCCGGGCCCGCCACTTTGAAAGCTTCCTCTTCTGGATTAGCTCAAAATAAACTATTCCTACGTACTCATGAATCCCTGAAAAGCTATCATACAAATATCCCATTCTCGGAAAATAACTTGACCAGCTGTAGGGAGCTCTATCGACTCTATAATCCGCAGGAACAGGAATGACAGAAAAACCTACAGACCTAAAAATCTTATAACTCCTCGGCATGTGATACGCTGAAGTGACAAGGCAAATCTTTTTAATTCCTTTTTTACTCAATATTTTGTAAGTAAAAACACCATTTTGAAAAGTATTCTTGCTTTTATCTTCTTCAATTATTTCTTTATCAAGAATTCCAAGGTTAGTTAAAAATCTTTTCATTGCTGAAGATTCCGGTTCTGCCTTCTCATTGAATACTTTTCCTCCTGAAACGACCAGAGGATTCTTTATCCTTTTCCATACCTTAAAGGCAGTATAAAGCCTTTTTGCTACCTGAGGTGTTACCGCTGCCTTCCCCCCTTCTTCCGGAGAATGAGAAATCTTTCCACCGCCGAGAACAACTATCGCTTCACAATTGAGTTCAGCTTTACCAGGGTAGGGAAATGCGTTTTCTAATGGAAGAAGTATCCTGTCTTTAACAGGCTCTATTGAAAGCAGATAAATAAGAATAGCTGTCAGTGTAAGAATAACTATTCCTGTTTTTCTCCTGTTAACTAAAAGAAGAACTATACCTATTAGTATGAGAACAATAAAAATTCCAGGTGGAAGAAATAAAAATGTAAAGAGCTTTGAAAGAATAAACATCAAACCCTCAGATTCGATTCAAAACCAAGGTCTTTTATCATTTCAGCATCATCTTTTAAACTTCTACCTTTTGTTGTTAGATAGTTTCCAACCATTAAAGCATTTGCAGGGAAAAGCCCAAGAGGCTGGAGCTCTCTTAAATTATACTCTCTACCCCCACAAATCCGTATTTCTACCTCAGGTATTGCCATTCTAATTGCCGTAAGAATTCTCAAACACTTCAAAGGAGTTAAGAAGTTTGCGTTCTCAAGAGGAGTTCCTTTTACAGGATGAAGGAAATTTACAGGAATAGAGTCTACCTGGAGCTTCTTCCAGGTTTCAATAATTGAGGCTACATCATCGTCGCTCTCACCAAGACCAAAAATTCCACCACAGCAGGTTGAGAGACCAACCTCTTTTGCTTGTTCAATTGTCTTTACTCTATCTTCCCACTTCTGAACAGTCGTTATTGCAGGATAGAACTCTTTTGAAGTCTCAAGATTATGGTGATACCTATCAAGCCCTGAATCCTTTAAGAATTTTAAATCAACTTTCCTGAGCTGACCTAAAGATGCACAGATTTTTACTTCTGGATTTTTAGATTTTATCTTTTCAACAACCTCAGCGATTCTTTTTAATTCTTTCCTATCTACAGAAATACCACTTGTTACAAAGCTAAACCTGTCTATTCCCTTTTCAAAAGCATTAAGCGCAGCGTCTATGAGTTTTTGTTCTTCAAGAAGCGGATAAGTCTTAATTTTCAAATCAAATCTTGCCGACTGTGCACAGAACTTACAGTCAGAAGGACATTTACCACTTTTTGCATTTAAAATAGCACAGGTTTCTATTTGTTTTCCAAAGTACTTAAATTTTTCCTGAAGAGACATGTTAAGAAAGGAATAGAACTCTTCAGGAGAACAGCTGAGAATTTTCTTTACTTCTTCTCTCATTCTTTGAGTTTTCTCAGAACCTGCTTTGTTATTTCCTTGAAGGTTTCAAGAACTCCTACACCTTTGATAGCTATTGCCTCGAAATCTGGACGGTTCCACCTGTTGAGATCTCTTCTAAGAATATCTACCGGTAAAGCATTCGGAAGATCTCTTTTGTTGTATTGAATCACAAGAGGGATTTTCTCAATGTCCATTTTATAGTCTTTAAGGTTTTCTATCATGTCATCTAAGGTATCAAGATTTGCATCGTGTCTTTCTTCCTGAGAGTCTGCAACAAAAACAATTCCATCCACTCCCTTAAGTATAAGTTTTCTACTTGCCTGATAGATAATCTGTCCAGGTGTTGTATATAGATGAAATCTAACCTTAAATCCTTTTACATTCGATATTTCTATCGGTACAAAGTCAAAAAAGAGTGTTCTTTCCGTTTCTGTAGCAAGAGTTACCAATTCTCCTCTATTTTCTGGTCTTACATGTTCATAAATCCATTTAATATTAACCGTTTTACCACTTAATCCTGGTCCGTAGTAGACTATCTTACAGTTAATCTCTTTAGTCGCAAAGTTTATGAACGACATGACGTCTCCTATTCAAAAAGGGAGTCTAAATCGATTTCTTCCACGTTGATATCCGATGAAACTGTTGTTTCCTTCTCTGTTCTTTCTTCTATTCTTTCTATAAGTTCTTTTACTTTTGGATAAAACCTCTTAATTTTCACTCTAATTATACCAAGATTTGAAGAATCCTTGTCAAAAATTACCACCAATATGTACTTTCCATCTAAAAGTATCATATAAATACCTTCTTCTTCTGTTTCTGTAAACATGTGATTCAGATCCTTGTCTCCTAAGAGTTTTGAAAGTGCCTCTGAAGCTGCGACATTTCCTGCTGTTAATGAAGCAAAAGTAATATCATCAGAAGAGAAAGCCGGAGACTCACTCCGGCTGATCAGCTGTCCCGATTTATCAATCAGTATAACTATTTTTGACTTACTCTCCTTTGCAAGCTCAGTAAGTAGTTTCCTTAATTCTCTATCTTCTTCAGGTGTAATGTTCAACATTTTTCTTCTCCCATCTCCTCCATATGGTTAAGCCATTCCCACCTATTGTCAACTTCCGCCTGAAACTCCTCTATTAGACGTCTGTTTTCCGGCTTAAACAGATGCTTAAACCTTCCCTGCATCTTCAGGTACTCTTCAACCGGCTTTGGATTCCTTGGCTTATAGGTAATTCTCCATTTTCCATTCTCAACTTCAAACAGTGGCCAGTAGTTGGTCTCCACTGCAAGTTTCGTTACAAGTATACCCTCTTCTTCCTTTGAACGCCACCCTCTTGGGCAGACAGAAAACGCGTTTATAAAAGAGGGACCTTCAGTTAAAAGTGCTTTCTTAAATTTTTCCATAAAATCCTTCCAATGTGAAGGGGCTACCTGAGCAACGTACGGAATTCCATGAGCTGCTGCAACTACAGGTAGCCACTTCTTGCTTTGAGGCTTACCAAGGCTTTCACTACCTACCGGCTGTGTGGTTGTATTTGCGTACTTGGGAGTAGCGCTGGAACGCTGAATTCCTGTGTTCATGTAAGCTTCATTGTCGTAGCAGACATAGATAAAATCGTGTCCTCTTTCAAGAGCTCCAGAGAGGGATTGGAAACCAATGTCGTAAGTTCCACCGTCTCCAGCTAAGGCAACAAACTTTACTTTCTTGTCTGTAGGCAATTTACCCTTTCTCTTAAGTGCCTTGTAGGCTGCTTCCACTCCAGAAATTGTAGCAGCAGCGTTTTCAAAAGCGTTGTGAATCCATGGAGATTTCCATGAGTTGTAAGGGTAGATGGTAGTACAAACCTCAACACAACCTGTTGCATTGGCAATAATAAGTTCATACCCAAGGGCATTCGCAACCATGTACATCTGTCTTATGATAATTGAAGCTCCGCATCCCGCACAGAGCCTGTGACCCGGAGCAAGCTTTTCAGGATAGTTTGTCAGTTTTTTCAAAGGCGGAATTTTAATCTCAGCAGCTTTAACTTGAGCCATTGTTTCCTCCATTACTCTTTTAAGTTAAGGTAGTTTACGAGAGGAATTTCCTCTCCAGCAGCAAGCCGCATTAACTTGTCTATAGCCTCTTCAATGTGGTTAACGTTTGTATCCCTTCCACCAAGGCCGTAGATGAACCCTGTCATTGGGTAGTACTTACGTCTCAAGTATTGGGTTGTTGCCACTTCTTCAAATAGTGGTCCTGAAGCGCCACCAAAAGTTTCAGCTCTATCAAATATCCCTATTGCTTTACAGTTTGATGCCTCTATTGCATCCATTACATCGTTGTAAGGAAAAGGTCTAAATGTTCTTATTTTAATTAAACCAGCTTTTATGCTTTTTTCTTCTCTCAACTTATCTACAACGTACTTTGCAGTTCCTGCAGCAGAACCTGTTATCACAAGAATGTAGTCTGCATCTTCTGTTTTGTAAGTTTCGATATGTTCATACTTTCTGCCGAAAGCTTCTTCAAATGCCTCACCAACTTCTTTTATTACCTTATAGGCATTCGTCATGGCTTCTCTCTGTTGCCTCTTGAACTCCATGTAGGAATCTGTCATGGCAACAGCACCATGGGTAACCGGATTGTCAACATCAAGGAGTGGATACATGGGTTTCAGCTCACCTACAAACTCCTCTACAGCTCTGTCTGGAAGGAGTCTTACTCTTTCAATAGCGTGGGAGATAACAAAGCCATCCATACCGACCATAACTGGAAGTCTTGTTCTTTCGTCTTCAGCTATCCTTATTGCCTGAATCAGGTTGTCATACTGCTCTTCTGCATTTTCGGAAAAGAGCATTATCCAGCCTTGATCCCTTGCTCCCATCATATCTGACTGATCACCGTGGATGTTGATAGGAGCAGAGAGAGCTCTGTTCACAACAGTCATAACAATTGGAAGTCTCATTCCAGAAGCAATACCGAGAACTTCCCACATGTAGGCAAGACCGGGACCTGCTGTTGCAGTCATTGCCCTGCTTCCAGCAGCCGCTGCACCAACACATGCGGACATTGCAGAGTGCTCACTCTCCACAGGAATGTACTCACTGTCAACAAGACCGTTTGCAACAAAATCTGCAAAGAACTGCATAAGTTCAGTCTGAGGAGTAATTGGATATGCAGCAACAACGTCTGGATTTATCTGCCTCATAGCCTCTGCTGCTGCCATGTTTCCGGAGTATGGAACGTAGGTTACCTCTTTTATAAGCTCAGGTCTCATAGTTAGTCCTCCTCACGGAACAGGTATTCAGGTTTCATTTCAAGGGCATTGGTTGGACACTCATGGGCACAGATACCACAACCTTTACAGTGGTCGTAGTCAACACCGACCATTTTCTCTTCTTCTACCAGAATACTGGAGTCTGGACAGAATACCCAGCAGAGCATACAATTAACACACTTATCAGCTTCAAAGACTGGTCTCCAGGCTCTCCACTCACCGGTGTTGTACTTTTCACTTGAGCCTGGCTCGGTTATTACTCCACCTATCTTTAACTCTCTCCATCCCTTAATCATTCTGACTGTACCTCCTCATAAGCTCTGTAAAGTGCCCTTACGTTGGCAGCAAGAGCGTTTTCTGAAATTTTCTTCCCAAAGGCTTTCTTGATGTCCTCTTCAACAGTTTTTATGTCAACAAGACCATTCAGAACTTTGACAAGAGCTCCAAGCATTGGAACGTTCATGAGAGGTCTCTTGAGTTCTTCCATCGCAATCTTTGTTGCGTCAACTGTATAGATTTTCCTTCCTTTAATTCCGTATTTCTCTCTGACTTCCTGTGGAGTTTTATCGGTATTGATTACGAGAATAGCATTCTCGTCTGTTCCCTCTAAGAATGGAACAGCTTTGAGAAGAGTGGGATCAACAACGACAACTATATCAGGATTGAGAACCATACAGTGAAGGGTAATCGGCTTTTCAGAAACTCTGTTGTAAGCTCTCAATGGTGCTCCAGATCTCTCCGCACCGTAGTCCGGGTTACTCTGGGCATACTTTCCTTCCCTGATAACAGCACTGGCTAAGATCTTAGAAGCAGTTACTGCACCCTGACCACCGCGGGCGTGCCATCTTATCTCTATCATTACTTTCCTCCAGCGATAAGTTTCTTATCTTCAAAGGCTCTCTTGAGAGTAAGCTCATCTGCCATATCTATCGTTCCACCGTAAGGGATACCGTAACTTATCCTGTAAACTTCAACTTCCATCTTTTCAAGTCTATCAATTAAGAACTTTGAGGTTGCCTCACCTTCAACCGTTGGATTGAGGGCTATGATGACCGTTTTGATGCCATTCTTCTGGATTCTATCGAAAAGACTCCCAATCCTTAAATCTTCCGGCGATACGTCTTCAAGCGGTGATATCACACCACCAAGAACGTGATAAAGCCCTTTATACTCACCAAGCTTTTCTATTGAGATTGCATCTCTTGGTTGCTCAACGACACAGATAGTTGTTCGGTCTCTTTCTGGATCTCTACAGATCGCACAGAAATCTTCCTCAGCGGGAAGACCACATTCAACACAGGGTCTTATTCTTTCTAACTCCCTGAGAGCGTTGGTTATCATCCTTCTCTTTTCTTCGTCAAGTTTTGAAAGTTGCAATACAGCCCTTTCTGCAGCTCTCTCACTAATCCCTGGAACTTCCGAAAGAAACTGGATAAGAAGCTCGAGGTTATCCGGGTATATCAAAAGAGACCTCCGATATCGATTCCAAGTCCTCCTGTGAGCTTTTCCATCTCTCTTGCAAGGGTTTCACGACCCTCTTTAAGAGCCTGATTGGCAGCAACAACAATCAGATCCTGAACCATCTCCCTATCGCCAGATTCAAAGAGCTCAGGATCTATCTCAACAGAGACTATATCTCCAGAACCCTTTGCAACAACTTTAACCGCGCCACCACCAGCAGTTCCAACAAATTCTCTCTCTTCAATCTCCTCCTTTATCCTCTTTGCCTGAGTCTGAAGCTGTTTTGCCATTTTCATTAACTGGTTGAGGTTGCCCATTCCACCTTTAAACATTTAGAATCCTCCAATTCTGAAACTTGGTTTTAATTGTAAAAAATCTGTAAACATTCCACAAGTTTACAGAATAGGATAGATTTTGTATAAAGTTCAAATGATGGAAAAAGAGAAAGCGGTAATAATCGCCGTAAAACGTCCCGGAGAAGAGATAGATATAGAGGAGTTAAAAGGGCTTATAGAAGCTTTAAGTGGAGAGGTTGTCCAAACCGTTATTCAGAAGAGGAAAGCCTTTTCACCTTCAACCTACGTAGGAAAGGGAAAAGTTCAGGAGATAGATACCGAAAACGCCACTCTTATTGTTGCCTACCATCCACTTTCCTACTCCCAGAAAAGAAACCTTGAGGAGCTTACAGGATTACCCGTCATAGATAGAACAGAGGTTATCCTTGAAATCTTCGCAAGGAGAGCAAGAACAAAGGAAGCAAAACTTCAGGTCGAACTCGCCAGAGCTTACTACCAGCTTTCACACCTCCGGGGAAAAGGTAAGAAACTCTCAAGGCTGGGTGGTGGTATTGGAACAAGAGGACCTGGTGAGACAAAGACGGAAGTCGAAGCAAGGACACTGAGAAAGAAGATTCACAAACTCAGAAAAGAAATTGAAGAAATAGAAAAGAGACAGAAAATTATAAGGAAGAGCAGAAAAAGAAAGAACTTCATAACTGTTGCAGTTGTTGGCTACACAAACGTTGGAAAGTCAACCCTTGTCAAAACCTTAACCCAAAAGGACGTCTTTATAAAAGATATTCCATTTGCAACCTTAGATGTAAAGACTGGCTCTCTTTACTTAAACGGTAAGCAGGTTTTGATATCCGACACCGTAGGATTTATAAGAAAGCTTCCTCATGAGTTAGTCGCTTCCTTCAGAGCAACCCTTGGAGAAGTTAGGGAAGCAGATATCCTGCTCATTGTCTTTGACATCTCTTCAGAAAAACTCGAAGAAGAGCTCAAATCTGTAGAGGAAGTCCTTAAAAACTAAAAGCCTGGAATAAACCGAAGATATTTGTGGCAAATAAGGTGGATAAATTGGTCGATAGCTACGAAAAAGTTTCTGAACTCTATCCCGCAATTGCTGGAAGACTGCCTGATCTTAACTCTCCTGTTGTTTTCATTTCCGCAACAAAGAGGTGGGGACTGGACAAATTGAAAAAAGAGATTCAAGATTTCTAATCAACTCTTCACAGCTTTTGCTTCTCATTACTCTGTCGTTGAGTTTTGATTTCCCTCTTATTCCCTTGAAGAGATAGACAATTTGAGCCTTTATAACCTTACACGCTCTTTCTTTTTCAAAGAACTCCCACATTAGCTGGAGCTCCTCTAAAACAAAATCGATCCTCTCTTTCAAAGTGGTCTTAATATCCCTCTTCTCTTTATACTCCTTGAAAATCCAGGGATTTGCAAGAGCTCCCCTTCCAACCATCACCCCATCACATCCAGTCTCTTCAAACTTCTGGTCAATCTCCTTCCAGCTTCTTATGTCTCCACTTCCTATAACTGGAACATCACCAGCAATCCTTTTTAAATCCTTTACCCTCTCCCAGTTGGCTTTCCCCGAAAAGCCCTGCTTTGCAGTCCTTGGATGAAGAGCAATAGCTGAAACGCCAGCTTTCAGAAGCTCTTCAGCGATTTTTTCAAGTGTATCTTCGTAAAACCCAAGCCTTATTTTTGCAGTCACCGGAGTGTTCAAAGGCTTTAGAGCCTCAACCGTAGCAGCAACTATTCTTCCCATTTCTTCTGGAAACTGAAGCAGGTATCCAGCAGCCTTTGCTTTGAGAACCTTTTTAACAGAACAACCAAAGTTTATGTCAATTGCTTCAGGTCTATACTTCTCTGCCATTCTTCTTGCAGCTTCTGCAATTTCCTCTGGATTTCTCCCATAAATCTGGAGATGAATTGGCCTCTCCTCATCTGTAAAATAGGCAAGTTCCTTTTCCTCTCCCTTGTAGATTATTCCCGTTGCGTTCATCAGCTCAGAGTACGTCCTATCTGCTCCCAATCTCCTGCAAAGCCTTCTGAAAGCCGAGTGTGTGTATCCAGCCATCGGAGCAAGGATAACTTCTTTCTTTACACTTAAGGACAAGTTAGACATACTCCTTGAATGGGTTTACTATTTTTATTCCCTCAATTTTCATCCCATCCGATAGATCTTCAGTGAAAAGGATACGACATTTTCCATCAACAGCAGCAGAAACAATAAGGCTATCCCAAAAAGAAAGTTTGTATCTTTTCTTTATCTTTATAGCTCTTAGAATAGTTTCGGTAGTTACAGTGACAACGTTAAAAACAGAGTAAGTTGTAATTATCTCTCCTGCTTCTTCGTCAGACATTGTGGGAATCAACCTCTTTGTTAGAACAACATATAGCTCTTGAAGAACTTGAGTAGAAATAACAAATCTACCTGAAGCTCTCCATTTATCAAGCAGATTTTTAGCAACACTCTGTTTCTTCGAATTACTCAGATCATATTCATACGCTAAAACATTTGTATCAAAGAAAGCTTTAAATGTCATAGAGATCTTCTCTCTTCCAGTGTTGTAGCTTCCCTGCCTTTTTTTCGGCTATCTCTCTTAATTTTCTGTGAGCTTCCTCATACTTCCTTGTACCTTCAACAATACTTTCAAGTTGTTCCCTTACAAGAGCCGAGACGCTCTTTCCCCTGAGAGCTGCAATTTTCCTGATTTCCTTCCACACATCTTCGGGAACTGCTACAGAAAGAATTTTTGTTTCCATAAAACCCTCATTATTAATTTAGGACTACTTTATTAATTTAATAATTTCTACCTAAACGGCAAGTCTTAAACCAAGACGGTTTGCAAAGGAGTAAACTTCATTAAACTCCTCAGAAGTTGTCCTTCTACATATCTCAGGGTAATCACAGGCTTTATAGAACGGATAGTACTGATCCATAACGTTTATATAGGTTTCCCTTCCAAGGTTTTCTACAATCCAGATTAAAATTTCTTTACTGTCCTCTGTCCAGTCCGGCATCACAAGATGTCTGATCATAAGTCCCCTTTCTGCTACACCGTATTCGTTGACTTTCAGATGTCCCACCTGTCTCTTCATCTCAAGGACTGCCTCTTTCACAACTTCCGGATAGTCAGGCGCTTTCAGATAATCCCTGCTAAATTCGTGACTGAACGTTTTTATATCCGGCATGTAGATATCAACAAGCCCTTCAAGTTCTATCAAAACCTCAACGCTCTCGTAACCACCACAGTTATAGACTATCGGTATCCTTAAGCCTCTCTTCTTAGCCTCCTCAACAGCAGAGAAAATCTGAGGAACCTGATGGGTCGGAGTAACCAGATTGATGTTATGACAACCTTTCCCCTGTAAATGGAGCATTATGTCGGAAAGTTCAGAAACTGTAATGTACTCACCTTCCATAAGGTGAGAAATCTGATAGTTTTGACAGAAAACACAGCCAAGGTTACATCCTGTAAAGAAAACCGTCCCGGAACCGCCCCATCCAACAAGAACAGGCTCCTCGCCAAAGTGAGGACCAAAAGAGGAAACCATCGGCTTATCGGTTACCTTGCAGAAACCAACTTCACCTTTATCCCTCTCTACTCTACAGTTTCTGGGACAGAGGGTACACGGCGAGATAAATTTGTAGAGGTTCATTTTCTTCTCCATCAAACTTTTTGCAGGTGCTTTAAATACATTGTTGCATAAGAACCTTTCGGCAGAAAAAAGGAAATATACTCGTCAAACTTCTTGAAATCTCTGATTAAAACGTAGGACATCCTGTAATCTCCCTTAATTCCCAGTTTCCTTAGAAGCCCAAGGAATTCCTTTAATTCAAAGCCCTCCTCTTTTAGAATTTCTTCATAGTAAAGCTTACTTTCAAGGAGTTTCTTCTTATAACCCAAGATAGTCCAAAATTTTGGAAGAGGCTCGTAATTATCCGTATTGGGAATAAAAAACGTTCCCTCTTTTTCTTTTATCAGGTATCCATTAAACATCTCTTTTAGAAAAAGTTCCAAACTCCTATTCCACAGATAAGAGAGATAGGAATCTATCAAGAAATTCTCTCTCCAACTGAGTTTTCTCCTTGGGTTCTCAAAGAGTTTTTGAATCAGTGTCTTCCCCTTCTTCCAGTTAACGCTTATCCTTTGGGCATCATAGTAGTTGATAAACCACTTCCTTGCTTCTATCTCCAGTCCTCGCAGGTTGATAAAAAACTTGTTTCCCTTCAACTGACCAATTTTCAATTTCTTCTGAACCCTTCCAATAAACTTAAGGACATACCATGACTCAGAATCAATCTCTTGCTTCTCAAACTCTCCAACGAATCTCTCAAAAGATACGAATTGGAAGGCAAGAGCAAACTTATCTTTCATTCCAGCATAGCTAAAGCCCAAAAGTTTTGCTAAATCCTTTGTTGTTAAGTTTCTCTTTACCAATAGATAGAGGTAGTGTCTTCCATCTTCAACAATGGGATATTCTGCAACTTCTTTTACGATAAAGTCTTCTGGAACTTCTCTTCTCCACTTAAACTCTACCGTAACCATCTATAAGCTCCGCCATGTAGAATGAACCAGTTATTATGGTATCGTCTTTCAAAGACTCTAAGCTAACCCTTTCAAGTATTGAAACATTCTCAATCCCCACGCTTTGAGCAATCTTAACAAGCTCACTCTGTTTAACAGCTCTTTCGTTTTCTATTTCAAGAAGGTAAAGCTTTCTCTTTGAATAACTCAAATACTCAGAAACTATTTTCAGATTCTCCTTGAGGTCCTTATCCTTTAAGCCCGAGAAAATAACATCAGCCCTTAAACCTACTTCCCGTGCAGTTTCAAACAGTTTCCTTAGAGCATCCCTATTGTGAGCAACATCAAAAACAATGGTCGGATTTCTTCTGATAATCTCGAATCTTCCCGGAAGAGAAACATTGATTTCATCCGTCATTCTCAGCGCAGCGGAGAATTTCTGTCTGAGAAAAACTTCAGAGGCTTTCAAAGCCGTTACCGCATTAATCGCCTGATGTTTCCCCAACAAGGTAGTTTTTACTCTC
>OFBY01000046.1_pt1 | contig 17735 bp, 18 predicted proteins | sample 1520751 | NCBI WGS metagenome assembly OFBY01 (sample SAMEA3696450, study PRJEB22514) | metagenome | biome: water; feature: marine; material: hydrothermal vent | place: Pacific Ocean | collected 2014-08-16 | depth 1514 m
TGATACATGGACAGGAAAGTTCTTGAAGGAAATTCTGTGGTAAGATAGAAATAAAGATAGAGGTAATCGCAACTGTGGAGGAGTTGTGAGAAAAAAAAGAAAAACCATAACTGTAGATGAAGGAACTTACAATCTCCTGAAGGAACAGAAGGAAAAATTCAATTTAACTTACGATGAACTTTTAAGGAAACTTGTTGAAGCAACTGCCCTGGAACTTGAAGAATTGCATCCTGAAGTAGAAGTTGTAGTTAAACCTCCCGATACTCTTCCCAGAACGATAGAAGTTTCTCTTCCAATTGACCTTCCAGAGGCTGGAATAATTCTTCCAGAATCGTTAGAGAAGGAAATCAAAGTTTATGCCGCAAAAAGAAAAATTTCTCTTAATAAAGCAGTAATAGAGCTCCTTTCCCTTTCTCTGTACTTCCAGGGAAAGAGTTACATAGTAATTTCTGAAGAAACTGAAAAGAAAGTAAAGGAACTCCTTGAAAAACTTCCAAAGGATAAAAGGGAAAACTTCAAAAAAGAGCTCCAGAAGATAGTAACCTTCTACATAAGGAAGCTTATTTCTAAGTACAAGAAGAAAATGAAGCACTGAATAAGGGCGCGGAAAGCGCCCTAAGGGTTTACTAATTTGGTTTTTCTTCATCTTTAATTCTTTCAACAACTAACTTCTTGAGCTTGTCGGATAAGTTTTCCTCTTTCTTCTCTTCTTGCTCCTGAGTCGGAACTACTTGATTTTCTTTTATGATGCCTTTTTTCTTGAGCTCTTCAACGATTTCCTTTCCAAAGTTAACTGGTCTTCCCTGCGGGTCAATGAAAATGTGCTGAGTAAATCCAACCGCCAATACGACATCCTCTCTCAGAACTCTGTAGTCGAATCTGATACCCCTTGAGCCTATGCTTGTTATTGCAGTTTCGACAGTTACAAGATCATCATAGACTACAGGTGCAATATATCTGCATGCAGCTTCAACAACAGGCATGAGAATCTGTCTCTGCTGGAATATTTGCTTATACTCGAAGCCAAGAGCTCTAAAGAGCTCTGTTCTTCCTCTCTCAAACATTTCAAAGAACCTTGCATAGTACATAACGCCATATGCATCAACTTCAGCCATTGATACCCTGTAGGGCATACTTCCAACTATAACCTGATTCTCCTGCTGCTTCTTCTCTTCTGCCATTTTTCCTCCTCAAATTATGAGTAATATTCCTGAAGTGACTTTACTTTAAGCTGTCCTTTTCTCATGGATTCTATTGCCATTACAGCAGCCTGAGCTCCTCTTATTGTTGTGTAGTAAGGAATGTTGTAGTTAACAGCAAGTCTTCTTATACTAACGGCGTCCTTTGTTGATCTCGTTCCAGATGGAGTGTTGATTATGAGAATGATTTCACCATTTTTGATCAGATCACCAATGTTTGGACGCCTTCCCTCCTGGATTTTGTAAACGAGCTCAACAGGAATTCCTTTCCCTTTAAGGAAGTTATAGGTTCCCTCAGTTGAAATAATCTTGAATCCTAAATCTGTAAGTTTTTTAGCTATACCGAAAACTTTGGCCTTGTCTCTATCCTTAACGCTGATGAAGACCTTTCCTCTTGAAGGATCTACAGGGAGTCGTGAACCAGCTGCTAATTGAGCCTTGTAGAAGGCAATTCCTAAGTTGCCGTCTATTCCCATTACCTCTCCAGTTGATTTCATCTCAGGTCCCAGAACTGGATCAACCTCCGGGAATCTGTTGAATGGAAAGACAGCTTCTTTCACAGAGTAGTATTCAGGTTCAACTTCTTCAACTCCTAACTCGTCAAGGGTTTTACCCATTGCAACCTTTGTGGCTATTTTTGCAAGTGGGATTCCTGTTGCCTTGCTGACGAAAGGAACTGTTCTTGAAGCTCTTGGGTTAACTTCAATTATGTAAATCTCGTTATCCTTAACAGCAAACTGGATGTTTATCAATCCTCTGACTTTTAGTTCAAGGGCAATTTCCCTTGTGATTTCCTTTATTTCTTCAACTATCTCTTTTGGAACTGAGAAAGTTGGCAGAACGCAAGCACTATCACCTGAGTGGATACCGGCTTCTTCTATGTGTTCCATTACTCCACCAATAACTACACGTTTGCCGTCGCAAACGGCATCAACGTCAAACTCGACTGCATCTTCAAGGAATTTGTCTATGAGGACAGGTCTATCTTCGGAAACCTCAACAGCTTCTGTCATGTAAGTCCTGAGTTCATCCATGTCATAGACAATCCTCATTGCCCTTCCGCCAAGAACGTAGGAAGGTCTCATCAGGACGGGGAAACCTATCTCTTCTGCAATTTTTTCAGCTTCTTCCAGTGATCTGGCAATTCCTGATGGAGGTTGTTTCAGCCCAAGCTTGTTGAGGAGTTCTCTAAACCTTTCTCTATCTTCTGCTATGTCGATACTCTCAGATGAAGTTCCAAGAATCTTTACTCCTTCTCTTTCAAGCGGAACAGAGAGCTTAAGTGGTGTCTGTCCACCAAACTGAACGATAACCCCTTCTGGCTTCTCTTTTTCTACGATGTTCAGAGCATCCTCGAGAGTAAGCGGTTCAAAGAAAAGCTTATCTGAAGTGTCGTAGTCCGTAGAAACAGTCTCAGGGTTGCAGTTTACCATGTGAGCTTCATAGCCAAGCTCTCTCAAAGCCCAGACAGCATGAACGCAGCAATAATCAAACTCTACACCCTGACCGATTCTGTTGGGTCCAGAACCGAAGACTGTTACTTTTTTATTTTCAGTTGGATTAGCCTCACATTCCCTTCCATCGTAAGTAGAGTAATAGTAAGGTGTGTATGCTTCAAACTCACCAGCACAGGTGTCAACAGTTTTGTACATGACAGGTGCAAGTTTTCTTCTCTTTTCTCTTACTTCTTTTTCAGAAACAGAGAGAAGTTCTGCAATGTATCTATCAGAGAATCCCCACTTTTTGGCAAACTTGAAAAGGATTGGGGGAACAGTGTCAATTGTGTACTTTTTGATTTCGCTTTCAAGTTCAATGAGCTGTTTTATGTTATGGAGAAACCACCTATCAATTTTTGAAAGTTCATAGAGTTTATCTATAGACCATCCTCTTCTTAAACCTTCCGCAATGTACCAGACTCTGTCAGCACTTGGAACGGCAATTCTGCTTTCAAGTTCCTGATCCGAGATTTCGCTAACTCCTTTCATGAGAAGACCATGTCTGCCAGTTTCCAGAGATCTTATGGCTTTGAGAAGAGCTTCTTTAAAGGTTCTACCAATTGCCATAACTTCACCGACAGATTTCATCCTTGTTGTAAGTGTTGGATCTGCCTCTGGAAACTTTTCAAAAGCCCATCTTGGAAATTTCACAACGCAGTAGTCGATAGCTGGCTCAAAGGAGGCTGGAGTCTTCTTTGTAATGTCGTTGGGAAGTTCATCAAGTGTATATCCAACTGCCAGCTTCGCTGCTATCTTTGCAATTGGAAATCCTGTGGCTTTTGAAGCAAGGGCTGAAGAACGGGAAACCCGAGGGTTCATTTCAATAACTATCACCCTGCCGTTTTCCGGGTTAACAGCAAACTGAACGTTTGAACCTCCAGTTTCAACACCAATCTCCCTGATTATTGCAATAGCAGCATCCCTCAGAATCTGATATTCCTTGTCTGTCAATGTCTGTGCAGGAGCAACAGTTATAGAATCTCCAGTGTGAACTCCCATTGGATCTACGTTTTCAATTGAACAGATGATAACAACGTTGTCGTTTAGGTCCCTCATAACTTCAAGTTCGTACTCTTTCCACCCGAGGACACTCTCTTCAATGAGAATCTCGTTAATTGGACTCGCTTCAAGACCTTTTCTGGCAATTTCTTTAAACTCCTCAACGTTGTAAGCTACTCCTCCGCCTTCCCCACCCAAGGTAAATGCAGGTCTGATAATTGCTGGAAGACCAACCTCTTTCACAACTTCCATAGCCTCATCTAAGGAACGTGCCAGACCACTTTTGGGAACTTCAAGACCTATTCTTAACATTGCTTCCTTGAAAAGTTCTCTATCCTCTGCCTTTTTTATTGCTTCAACTTTCGCACCTATCAGTTCAACGCCGTACTTTTCAAGAATTCCAGCCTCGTGAAGTTCTACAGCAAGGTTAAGAGCAGTTTGTCCACCAACTGTCGGAAGGAGAGCATCCGGTCTTTCTTTCTCAATGATTTTTTCAAGAACTTCAACAGTTAGAGGTTCTATATAAGTTCTATCTGCAATGTCTGGATCGGTCATTATCGTTGCTGGGTTGGAGTTTACAAGAATTACCTGATAGCCCTCTTCCTTTAGAGCTTTACAGGCTTGAGTTCCAGAATAGTCAAACTCAGCAGCCTGACCGATGACTATAGGTCCAGAACCGATTATCAGTATTCTCCTGAGATCCGTTCTCTTTGGCAAAGGAGCCTCCAGATCGTATGTTTTGGGAAATTTTATCTAAATTTTGCTCAAAGGTGTTAAAATTACTTACGGAGGAAGACTTGAAACTAACCATAACTGGAACACCTGGAACAGGAAAATCAACTGTCGCAAGGATTCTTTCTAAAAAGTTAGGATTGCCGATTTATAACATTTCCGAGGTTGTCAAGAAAGAGAAACTATACTCCGAGTTTGATGAGAGAAGAGATGCATTTATAGTTGACATTGAAAAACTGGAGAATTTCTTTGAGGATAAAAAGGATTTTATAGCTGAAGGGCTTGTTGCACACTACATTTCATCTGACATTTTAGTCATTCTCAGGGTTAATCCAGAAAAGATTTCTGAAAGACTGGCAGGAAGGGGATATTCTGAAGAGAAAATCAAGGAAAATGAAGAGGCAGAAAGGTTTGCTGTAATTGCTACAGAAGCAGTAGAAAATCCAAAAGCTAAAAGAATCTTACACATAGACACTACCAATAGAACTCCGGAAGAGATAGTGGAACTCATACTGAAAGGGCTGAGCGGAGAAGAGGTCTTTGAAGAAATTGACTGGCTGGAATGAGAGACTGATTGCAATAAAAATCCTCAATGCCTTTGAGAAGGATAAAAAACTCAAAGAACACATAGAAAGGTTTACCGTAAATCTTTCTCCTTTAGACAGGGCTTTCATAAGAGAAATTGTTTCAGGAACAGTAAGGTATTTAAGACTCCTCAATTTTTCTATTGAGAAAGCTACAGGAAAGAGGTTAAAACAACAGAAAAACGCCGTCAGAAATGGACTAAGACTCATTGCTTATCAGATTTTCTTTACAAATGTTCCCCCTTATGCCGCTGTGAACGAAACCGTTGAGGCGGTGAAAAGATTAGCAGGAAAGAAGGTAGCAGGATTTGTGAATGCTGTTTCAAAAAAACTAATAAACTTTGACTACCGAAGAGAAATTGAAAAGATTCCAGATTACTTTGAGAGGATTTCTATACTTTACTCTTTTGAAACCTGGATGGTAAAAAGATGGAATGAGTTTTACGGAAAAGAAGAAATAGAAGAGCTTTTGAAGGGGTTAAATAGAGTTGCGCCTCTTTTTGTCAGAGTTAACAGGATAAAAATTTCTCAGCAGGAACTTCTGAATCTTTTCCAGAAAGCTGGTATAGAAGCTGAAGCACATCCATTTATCCCAGATATGATCAGAATCAAAGGAAGAGTCTCTATAGAAACAGTTCCAGGGTTTTGGGAAGGCTACTTTTACATTCAGGATCCAGCTTCTTTTCTATCGGCTTATCTCCTCGACCCGAAACCAGGAGAACTTATTCTTGACGTTGGTGCAGCACCGGGAGGAAAGACAACAGCCATTTCTTCTTTGACACTGGATAGAGCAAAGGTAATTGCTGTTGATATTAGCAAAGAGAGGATGAAACTCTTAGAGGATAACGTTAGAAAACTTGGTATATTGAACGTTGAACCAATAGTAACAGACATTCAGAAGGACAAAAAATTCATTGAAAAATATGAAGGTAGTTTCGATAGAATTCTCATAGATGCTCCATGCAGCGCAACAGGTGTAATAAGAAGACATCCAGAGGGAAAGTGGAATAAGTCTTCGAAATTAATAAAGCACAATCAGATAATTCAGAGAAATCTTTTAAGTAGTTGTTACAGGCTTTTAAAACCAGGGGGGATTCTTCTTTACAGCGTTTGTTCATTGGAAAGAGAAGAAGGAGAAGAGAATATATATTTTTCTCAATATATAGTAGAATACAGGAGAACAATATTATATAATCTACTACCTAATCTTAAACCTTTTGAGGAGAGGGGAATTTTGAGAGTATTCCCCCATAGAAACAATATGGATGGTTTCTTTTATGCTATCTTAAGGAAGTCGAACTGAAAAGGAAAGGAAATGAAGGCAGAAGCAGGAGTAATTCTTCTGTCCTTAATAGTGGGGTTTGGCTATGGCTCAGCAGGTACTTTTGCTGCATTTTATTTCTATAAAGGTAGAATAAAAAAGTACAGAGATGAGAAAAAGAAATTAAAAAATGATCTAACGAAGCTGTATAAAGCATATAGATCTTTAGAAAATACGATTTCTATTCTGCACAGGAAAAAGGAAAGTTTGGAAAAAGAACTACACGAATTAGAAAACAGAATTAAAAAGGAAAGAATTAGAAATTCCTCCATTAAAGAAATAGTAAAGGAGGTAGAAGCGGAAGACATAATAAAAAAATTGGAAGAGGCTATAGTATTCCTTCAAGAGGACAGAAAAGCTTTGCTAAGAGAGTTAGAAAATCTTAGAACGATGATTAAAACATCTCCTTCTTCTCCTCCTTCTATAAAACCATTGGGGGAAAAACAAGGAAAAGAAATCATCTTTTCTACAAAGACAAATCAAAGAGAAATAGGCACAGGAACATTTTAAACTTTAAGTAGAAATCTCTATTCCGTATTTTTTCTGAATTTTTTTAATTATTTTTTTCAGGAGTTTGTCCTCAGGTTGGAATTGATGACCTGTATAGGGAATCAGAAGTTCCTTCAAATAGTTTACATCGTAAACTTCAAGATAGAAACTTAGCTTCCAGTTGTTTATGAAAGGAACTCTCTCAAAAGGATATTTTGCTTCGATGTACTCTCTTAGGTACTCATTCCAGAGGAAACTCTGAAAAGCAAAGTTGAACATAAGCCTCACATTCTTTGGAAGAATTCTAAAGGCTTTTTCGGCTGTAAGTCCCCTCATCAAACCTTTGATTAAATCCTTTTCGTATTCCTCAAGGGCTGGAGAGAGAGTTTTGTAGAGTTTTCGCCAGTCTCCCCAGTAGTCAACGGTGCTTTTGCCGAAGAAATAGCTCCTCAGAGCTCCATCAAAATCTCCTTTCAAAAGATACCTTAAAACAAAATCGTCACGGCTTTTTACACTTCCAAACCGTTGCTCTCCAAAGTAGTTTGGAAAACCGTACTTTCTGACTATCTCAAGATTCCTGTAAAACCTTTCTCTCAGGTTTTTTTCGAAGTTCCTGACAGTAAGGGTAAATCTGTTTCCTTTCAAATCTCCAAGAGTCAGCGGTCTATTGACTTTTCCTGAAGGCTCAAGACAGAATCCCATCTCCTTTTCAAAGTTAACAGATTCTGTCTCTATCCAGCGGTTATTGACCAGTTTGAAGCACTTTTTCTCTATCCCATAATCAACAGGAATAGTTAAGTACTGTTCTGTTATTGCATATCTGTCTTTAAGACCAGCAAAGCCGACTTTTTTAAGGGGAATTTTCAAAAGTCGAGAGATAACTCTTAGAGCCTCAAGAGTGGAAACGTTGGATTTTTTCAGTTTTACCAGCCAGTACTTACCGTCCTTTTCTGGTTTTAAGACAGGAATTTCCTCAACTATAAAATCTTCAGGTTTTCTCTTTATCTTGTTGTATAGCTTCACTTCTCCTCCGTCAGAGACAGGATCTGTTTGGCTGCTGAGAGAAAATCTTGAAAGGTTTCTGAACCTACCAGTATTCCCCCTTTACAGCCTGCATTGAAAGCCAGCATAACGTCTATTTCCTTGTCCCCTATGACAAAACTCTTTGATAAATCAATGTTCCACTTTTTAGCTGCCTCTTCAACCATTCCTGTTTTTGGTTTTCTACAGTTGCAGTTTTCATCAGGTCTGTGGGGACAGAAGAAGAAGTCGTCTATTTGAACACCGTGAGGTTTGAGGAGTTCCTGAAGTCTTTCATTTACAGCATGGAAATCCTTTTCCTCAAAGTAGCCCCTGCCAATTCCAGATTGGTTGCTAACAACAATAAGAAGATAGCCAGCTTTTTTCAAAAGTTTTAATCCTTCTGGAACCGTAGGGAGAAGCTCAACTTTTTCCGGTTCATGGATGTACCCATCATCTTTTATGAGAGTATTGTCTCTGTCAAGAAACACGGCTTTTTTCATAGAACTTACCCCAGCAATTGCTATCCAAGAACTTTTAAGAACTTCATGACTATCGTCTTTTCTCCGTAGTTCGCAAAGAATGCCGTTACCTTTGCGTTTTCTCCAGCTCCTTCTATTCGTCTTACAACTCCCTTTCCAAACTTCTTGTGAAAGACAAGACTTGGTCTTTTCTCCTTTTGAACACTCTTTACTGAGATTTCCTTAGTAACTGCAGGTTGCGATTCCCTTTTCTTTACCTCTTTAATTAAATAAGGAGGAATCTCTTCAAGAAATCTTGATTTCCTTGTATCCCTGTAACTTCCAAAGGTTCTCCTTCTTTTGGCGTAAGAAAGAGCAAGTAGTCTTTTAGCTCTCGTTATTGCAACGTAGAAGAGCCTTCTCTCTTCCTCTATTCCTTCCTTTGTATCAAGGCTCTTTATATGAGGGAAAAGTCCCTCCTCAAGCCCTGTAATGAAGACAACAGGAAACTCCAGTCCCTTTGATGCATGGACTGTCATGAGAGTAACCTTTTCTTCTTCCTCTATCTCGTCCTGATCTGAAGAAAGAGTGATAGTGCTCAAAAACTCCAAGTAGAGCTCCTCTCCTTCTAACTTCTCTCTCTCTGAAAACTCCTGAACTGTGTTACCAAGCTCTTTTGTGTTCTCCAGCCTTGATTCCCAATCCTCTGGATTTTCCTTCCTCAGGTATTCCTCGTATCCTGTTGAAACAACAATAAACCTTATCAGATCGTAAGGTTTGAGCTGATGGAGTTTTTCCCTGATTTCTTCAATTGTCCCTACTAAGTCTTCAACAGCTCTTTTCTGCTTCTCCATCTTCAGCTCTGAAGAGAGAATCTTCAGAGCTCCAATGTTGGAACTCTCCTTTTCAAGAATCTCCTTCAACTTTTTTTCTACAGCAGAACCAAGACCTCTCTTTGGAACGTTCAGAATTCTCAAAAGGGAAATGGTATCTTTTTCAAAAAGAGCTACTCTCAGGTAAGCTATAATGTCTTTAATTTCCTTCCTTTCGTAAAACTTCAATCCTCCAACGATCTGATAGGATATACCCTCTTTCCGTAAAGCATCCTCAATAACCCTCGATTGAGAGTTTGTTCTGTAAAAAACGGCAATTTCAGACGGTTTAACTCCTTTCTTTAAAAACTGTTTAACCGTCTTTGAAACAAAGTTTGCTTCTTCAATGTCGCTTTCAGCAGCATAAAGTCTTATTGGCTCCCCTGCAGGATTATCTGTATAGAGTTTTTTCCCTTTCCTGAGTTTATTGTTTTCAATAACTGCATTTGCAGCGTCAAGAATCACCTTCGTACAGCGGTAGTTCTTCTCAAGTTTTATTATCTTTGCATCTGGAAAATCCTTTTCAAAGGAAAGAATGTTATCTATATTCGCCCCTCGCCACGTGTAGATACACTGATCCTCATCTCCCACAACACAGATGTTCCCTTTCTCCTTTGTCAGAGCTCTTGCAATCTCATACTGAACCCTGTTTGTATCCTGGTACTCATCTATGAGAACGTACTGGAAGAAGTCGGAATACCTCTTCTGGAGCTCTGGATCCCTCAAAAGTTCCCTTCCGTAGATCAGCAGATCATCGAAATCAAAAGCATTGTTTTCCTTTAACCGTTTGTTATAAGCCTCAAATATCTCTCTTATCCTGTCGTAGTAAATGGTCATACTGTCTGCAGAGTAAAGACCGTTCTTTATGTTGCTTATAACCGATGCTATGGCTGATGGATTGTAGAGCTCGGAATCAAGATCCATATCCCTTATTATCTCTCTCAGTAACCTCTTTTTATCATCCGAATCCAGAATGAGAAAGTTAGGCTGATAGCCAACCCTTACGCTGTGAGCCCTTAAAAGCCTCACACAGAAAGAGTGAAAAGTGGACACAATGACCGGTGCCGAACTCCCAACTAATCCTTCAACTCTCTCCTTCATCTCTCTGGCAGCTTTATTTGTAAATGTAACTGCCAGAATTCTCTCAGGTTTATACTTCAACTCCTCAATCATGTAAGCAATCTTATAGGTAATAACTCTCGTCTTTCCAGAACCTGCCCCCGCTAAAATAAGGAGAGGCGAATCAAAATAGAGTACAGCTTCCGCCTGCTCTCTGTTGAGACCTTTAAGAAACTCCTTCAACTCATTTCTCCTTTGTAAGATTCTAATTTGTGGATTATAATAATTACTAAGGGAGGGATTATGAAGGCACAGATTCTTAGTTCTAAAAATCCTATCTTACGACTTGCCCTTGAAGAGATAGCAAGTGAGCTAATATATCCCTTTGATTTTGTCATACTTGCCGTATCTCCACGGTATCCTTATTACGATGTTCCTATTTTCATTTCAGAAATTCTTCAAGTAAAGGGAGAGTCGTTTCTCGCCTTTCACGCCATTGATGCTTTTGAAAATACAAACCTTATAGAGAGTGGTATAGTTGCTTGCTTCATAACGTTCGAGAGAAAGGGAAGAATAAAGAAGTTTACAGCGTCAAATTTAAAGCCATGTAAATTTAAAACTTTAGTAAATGAAACGGCAAACTACATATCAGACAATAGTTCTCTATTTCACATAATAATCGCTGACTATTCTAACGGATATTTTCCACTTTTTCTGAAACTCCTCAGTTCCGAACTTGAAAGAAGGAAAATTCCTCCAGACAGGATTTGTGGTGCGATAGCTTCAACTTCTGTAAAAAGCGGAATAAGGAAGCCAGGATATCTGTTTACTGACAATAAGGTTATAGAAGATGGCTTTGTTATTCTCAGCTTTGAGAACATTGAAGGCAAAATTGGTTTATCCACAGGTATATTTAAAAGAGGACCTGTTTATGCGATTACTTCCGGAGAGGACTTCAAGATTTATGAACTTGATGGAAACCTGCAAGTTGTCTCCCCAAGAGTATCTTGAAGGGAATTGGAGAAGATCAAAAGGAATACCTCTGGTACACTCCTTTTGCAATTATCAATGATAAAGGGGATCCCGTTGCTTTAAGAACTTTCAAGGATTTTAACGATGAGTACATAGAAGTTTGGGCTCCAATTAGCAAAGGGCAAAAAGTTAAACTTTCGCTTGTCATACCGGAAGAAATTCTGAAAGACACGGAAAAAGTTGCGAAAAAACTGAAATCAGAAATTGGAATTGCCGACCTCTGTTTTGACTTTTCCTGTACAGCAAGGCAATACACACTTGAAGACCGAGCAAAAGAAGAGTTGGAAATTTACGGAAGCATAATAGATGCCCCTCTCTTTGGTTTCTTTACTCATGGTGAGATAGCTCCCAACATAGAAGGAAGAAGACTTGAACTCCACAACCAGACTTCAGTTGGAATAGTTTTGAGGGAGATATGATGAAAAGCGAAATCAAACTAAAACTCATTTTCAACTTTTTAGAAGAACTTACCAGAAAGTACAACGAAACATTTGAACTTAAAGAAAAATTGATGAAAGAGCTTAAAGAAAAAGCTATGTATGACCCTCTTACAGGAATCTACAATCGCTATGTTTTGATAGAGTTCTTGGAAAAAGAGCTGGAAAGATTAAAAAGAGCACAAAATTGGAAAGTTTACGTTATATTTTTAGATTTAGACAATTTTAAAGTCATAAATGACATATTCGGTCACAAAAAGGGAGATGAAACACTAAAAAAGGTAGCTGAAATTCTAAAAAACAATTTCAGAAAGTACGATATCGTCTCAAGATTTGGAGGAGACGAATTTGTTGCTGTTCTAATAGGCAACAACAATGAAGATATAGACCCAATTTTAAACAGAATTAGAAGCAAAATAGAATCTTCTTTTTCAGATTTCGGTATTTCCATAAGTTATGGCATTGCTATTGCTCCTGATGAGGGAATTGATGCCTATGAACTGATCCAAATTGCTGACGATAAGATGTATGAGATGAAAAGGAAAAAGAAGGAAGATGAAACATTTCCCTCCTTCTTTCCTAACAAATGTGGTGAGAAAAATGCGCAAAAGGAAACACAGAAGAACCACTTGAATGGAAAGTAAAAGGATATCCAGGAAAAATGAACAAGAAACAGTTGGAGAAATTTGAGGGGTTTCCCGAAGAGATTCCAACGATTGCAGGACTTTTTAAGAGTGCAATTATTTCGTCTCTGGAGCAGGTTGGTTGTCTGTCGTGTACCAGTTCTCTTTTACGTGGATAACTTTTCCATCCTTTGTTCTAACGTCATATTCAGTTTCAGCTTGAACGGTGTGGGTATTCTGTTGGTCATTGCCGAGGACGTAGCCGAGAATTCCTCCTGCTATTGCTCCATAAAGAGCCGCATCTTTAGCATCTGCTTTGTAGTGTTCGTGGGTTGCAGCACCTACTGCAGCTCCTCCAAGAGCTCCAAGCATTGCTGCATCGGTTTTTGAAAGCTGTGTTGTTGTGCAGCCAGAAAGAATAAATCCTGCAATACTAAGTCCGAGGATTAACCTTTTCATCATACTTCCTCATAGCAGATTTATAGGCATCAAGGATTTTTCTCCTTATGTGTAAGTATAGATCCTTATTAAGAGGATTAACAATGGGGACAAACTCACCTGTTCTTGTCTTCTTTAATGGCATCTGAATAAAGTAGCCATTATTTGAATAGACTATCTTTATGTCTTTTATTTCCAGTATGTCATTAAGCTTTATGGAAGCAACTGCTTTTACGTTTCCTCCAATCCCGGTTGTATCAAAGGGATAAATTTTGACTTCTGTAACCTCAATGTTCATTACAGGAAGTCTTTCTAATTCCTTCCTATTCACTTTATGGAAACCCCTTCTTCTATTGATCTGTAGATTTTATTTCCCTGTTCTCTCCACCTTGAGAATCTTCTCTCTGAAATTACCTGAACGGGAAGGTAAACGCCCCTTCTTTCATAGACGCTGAGAGCAACTTCCATTACGGGTTTAAGGCTTTCGAACTCATCTGTAACCAGTACGAAAACTTCCAGTCCTTCTAAACCTGTTACAACCTTTATATCGTTAAAGGCAACCCTTGCTGCTACTTTTCTTGAAAACTCTAAAAGGGCTTCTTTTTTCTTCTCTTCGATTTTTAGCTGATTCCACCATGAGGGTTTTTCTATTTCTCTATTCTGGTTGTCCAGATAGACAGTTATTCCTTCTGTTCCATCGGGAATTTCCACGTCTTCTAAAGGAACAAAGACGCCGTCCTTAAAGATAACTTTAACGGTTTTCATAGTACCGAACCCGGACAATATTTGATAAGTAGGAATTTAATCTGAGGGGGAATAAATGGCTACTTTCAGAGACAGACTTCACGGGGGGATAGAACTTGCCAGAAATGTATCTTTGCCTTCTAACAGTGTGGTCTTTGCAATACCGCGGGGAGGTGTTCCTGTTGGATATGCTCTTTCAAAGACTCTACGGATTCCTTTTGACATAATTGTTGTCAGGAAGCTGCCGATTCCCTGGAATCCTGAAGCCGGTTTTGGGGCGATAACCCTTGACAGGAGGATTGTTATCAATCCGGAGTTTGAAGGGTATCTTGACAGAGAAACAATTGAACAGATTGCTTCTGAAGTTCACCGGGAAGTGATAAGAAGAAATCAGGCTTATAGAGGAGGAAAAGGTTACAGGAATTTAACAGGGAAAGTTGCTGTTGTTGTGGATGATGGTTTCGCTTCTGGCTATACAGCCATAGCTGCATATAACTTTTTGAAACAATTAAAGCCTGATGCAGTTTTAGCTATTGCTCCTGTTTGCCCAAAACACACAAAGGAGTTCCTCTTAAACCACTTTGACGACGTCTATTGTCTTGTGGAGAGTACAGAACTCCCCTTTGCGGTTGCCAGCTTTTATGAGGACTTCCATGATCTGACAGATGAAGAGGTTATAGAGTACGTCGAGGATCTGAGGAGAGAAAATCTGCTCTGGATGGAGGAGGAATGAAAACAACAGAACTATTAAGAATAGCAAAAGAAGCAATAAATAAATCCTACTGTCCCTATTCAAATTTTCATGTTTCAGCCGTTTTGATTGGTGAAAATGGAATCTATACAGGAGTAAACGTTGAAAACGCTTCTTATGGATTGACAATTTGTGCTGAAAGAGTTGCTATATTCAAGGCTGTTTCCGAAGGGGAAAGGAATTTTTCAAAGATGCTGGTTTATTCTCCAGATGGAATGCCCTACCCCTGTGGTGCCTGCAGACAGGTTATGGCTGAGTTCTGCTCGGAAGATTTTGAGGTTATAGTAACTAATGACCAGGAATTTGAACAGTTTACTCTTGGCGAGCTCATGCCTTTTAACTTTAAGTTATAATAACTCACCCATATAAATAAAGAGTCAGGAGAGATAAATGGTAGTTTTACTCGTTGAGGATGATGAGGATCTTGGAGAACTTGTAAAGTATAATCTTGAAAAGAACCAGTTTAAGGTTGACTGGGTTCTTGATGGAAGAGAAGCGCTGGAAAGGATAAAGACCAACAGATACAATCTCATTATCCTTGACCTTATGCTTCCCGGAATTAGTGGACTTGATATCTGCAGGGAGATAAGAGAAAACCCCACCAATAAAGATGTTCCTGTAATTGTTTTAACAGCACTCTCAGATGAGGATACAAAAGTAAAAGGTTTTTCAGTAGGAGCAGATGATTATGTAACAAAACCTTTTAGCATGAAGGAGCTTCTTGCCAGGATAGAGGCAGTTTTGAGAAGGGCAGGTTATGTTCGCAGGGATATTGTGGAATTTGAAGGGATAGTGTATGACAAAAAATCAAAGAGTGTTACTGTTGATGGCAACCCAATCTATTTGACAAAAACGGAGCTCCAGCTCCTTGAATTTTTTCTTGAGCATCCGGAGCAGCTCTTTTCCAGGGAAGAGCTCCTTGAGAAAATCTGGGGACACGACCACAACGAAACAACGAGGACAGTTGATGTCTATATAAGCAGATTGAGGAAGAAACTGGGAGATAAAGGAAAGTATTTGAAAACTTTACCAAGATTGGGGTATAAGCTGACGAGGGAGTGAAATTTATGTCCATAAACGACATTTCTGAGGAGGAGCAGAGTGAGACCTGTAAGGGCAATTATTTCTGTTTCCGATAAGACAGGAGTTGTGAAATTCGCAAAGGAGCTTTCAATTCTTGGTGTTGAGATTATCTCAACCGGTGGAACTGCAAAGCTCTTAAAAGAGGCAGGAGTTCCCGTCAAAGAGATCTCAGACCTGACAGGATTTCCAGAGATAATGGAAGGAAGGGTCAAGACACTCCATCCAAAGGTTCACGGTGGAATCCTTGCAAAGAGGGACAATGAAGAGCATATAAAGGCAATGGAAGAGCTGGGAATTGAGAGAATCGATATGGTGGTTGTAAACTTGTATCCCTTTAAAGAAACAGTCGCAAAAGGTGCAGGATTAGAGGAAATAATTGAAAACATAGATATTGGCGGTCCAACAATGGTGAGGGCTGCTGCTAAAAACTACAAGTATGTTGCAATTGTTACAGACCCAAAAGACTATCCCGAGATAATAAAGGAGCTCCAGGAGACTGGAGAGATTTCTCTAAAAACCCGTTTCAACCTTGCAAGGAAGGCTTTTAACCTGACTGCTCATTACGATGCACTGATTTCGGACTTCCTCTACTCAATTGATGAAAACGGAAACGAAATCCACTGCAGAGAGCTGAGAAACCCTCTAACAATTACCTTTGAAAAGGTTCAGGATCTGAGATACGGTGAAAATCCTCACCAGAGAGGAGCTTTTTACAGAGAGGTTTTTGTTAAAGAACCTTGTGTAACAAAGGCTGAGAAGCTCCATGGAGAGAAGGAACTTTCCTTTAACAACATTTACGACCTTGATGGTGCTTTGAACCTTGTCCTTGAGTTTGATCCCGAGGAGGATGGTATAGCCTGTGCAATCATCAAACACGCAAACCCGTGCGGAATGGCACTTGGGAAAAGCGTAGAAGAAGCTTACGAAAAAGCTTTAAAAGTTGACCCACTCTCTGCCTTTGGTGGAATCATAGCTTTCAACACAAAGGTAAGCATAGAAGCTGCAAAGCTTATAACTGAAAGGTTCTATGAGTGCATAATAGCTCCAGACTACGACGAAGGAGCTCTTGAAATTCTGAAGACAAAGAAAAACTTAAGAGTTCTGACAACAAAAGGACTTGAAGGTCTGGAAAGAAAGGGAATCGACTCTCCGTTTGAGTACAGAAGAGTTGTTGGTGGACTCTTAGTTCAAGACAGGGACTTGATAACCGTTGATCCTGAAAAACTGAAAGTTGTCACAGATAGAGAGCCAACAGAGAAAGAATGGAAAGATCTTCTCTTCGCCTTTAAGGTTGTAAAGTGGGTTAAGTCAAACTCTGTAGTTTATGCGAAAGATGGTGTTGCAGTTGGAATCGGCGTTGGTCAAACGTCAAGGGTAGATTCTGCCCGCTGTGCGGCAGAGAAGGCAAAACTAATGGGACTTGACATTAGTGGTTCTGTCCTTGCTTCTGAAGCTTTCTTCCCATTTAGAGACAGCATCGATGAAGCTGCAAAGGCTGGAGTGACTGCAATAATTCAACCTGGTGGTTCAATAAGGGATAACGAGGTAATTGAAGCCGCAAACGAACACGGAATGGCAATGGTATTTACAGGAATAAGACATTTTAGACACTAAAATGAAGGGGGCTTTTGCCCCCTTTTAACTATTCAACCATTTAACTATTTAACTACTTCAATACAACTTCTTTCCAGTAATTTCTAATTTCTGTTTTCACGTTTTCTGGAAGTGGAACGTATCCAAGCTTAACAGCTGTTTTATCTCCATTTGTAAATGTCCAATCAAAGAAATCAATTACAAGTTTGTTTTTCTCTTTCTTCTCTTTTGGAAGGAGAATCACACTTGTAGCTGTGAGTGGCCAGCTCTCTTTTCCGGGTTGAAGCAAGAGGTTACCTTCGAGGTAGAAGTGGCTTTTCATATTCCAGTTAGCATGTGAAGCAGCAGCTTTGAATGCTTCTTCTGTTGGCTTAACAAAGTTTCCTTCTTTTGTCTGAAGCTGAGCAGCAGATAGTTTGTTTTGAAGCTTGTAGGCATACTCAACATAACCAATAGCACCCGGGGTTTGTTTAACGTAGTTTGTTACACCAGCATTGCCTTTAGCCCCAATTCCTGTAGGCCAGTTTACCACCTTTCCATACCCAACCTTGTCTTTCCACTCTGGACAGATGTTGCTCAGCCAGTAGGAAAAGTTCCAGGTTGTTCCTGAACCTTCAGACCTGTGAACCACAGTAACCCTTTGGTGAGGCAATTTAACGTTCGGGGTGTCCTTCTTAATCTCTTCATTGTCCCAGTACTTGATTTTACCCATGAAGAGATCGCAAACTGCTCTGTTTGAGAGTTTGAGCTCTGTATCTCCAACACCGGGCAGGTTGTAAACAACTACGATAGAACCGATAAT
>OFBY01000049.1_pt1 | contig 17460 bp, 17 predicted proteins | sample 1520751 | NCBI WGS metagenome assembly OFBY01 (sample SAMEA3696450, study PRJEB22514) | metagenome | biome: water; feature: marine; material: hydrothermal vent | place: Pacific Ocean | collected 2014-08-16 | depth 1514 m
AACCTGCTAAAAAAAAGATAAAAGAACTTTTTGAACAAAGTTAAGTTATTATTACCCTCGCAACTTTAAAAGGAGGATTTTAATGTCCACACTTGCAATCGTTGGAACCCAGTGGGGTGACGAAGGAAAGGGAAAGATTGTTGACATCCTCTCTGAAAAGGCTGACTACATTGTCAGATTTCAGGGAGGAAACAACGCTGGGCACACTGTAGTAATCGATGGAACCAAGTACATACTCCACCTTCTTCCTTCCGGAATACTCCACAATGACAAGAAGTGTGTACTTGGAAATGGAATGGTTATAGACCTTGAAGGACTTCTCAACGAAATAGAGTTCATCAAAAGAGTTGGAATACCTGTTGAAGGTAGAATCTTTGTAAGCGAAAGAGCCCACCTTATCCTTCCATACCACAAGGAGCTGGATGCGGCTTCCGAGAAAATAAAGGGGAACGGCTCCATTGGAACAACACTTAAAGGTATTGGTCCCGCTTACAGGGATAAAGCTGGAAGGGTTGGAATAAGAATTGCTGACCTGAGAGATGAAGAAACATTTAAAGAAAAGTTGAAGTGGAACATAATGGAGAAAGAGCTAACTCTCAAGAACGTCTATAACTATGACGTAAACTTCAACTTTGATGAAATCTATTCCCACATTATGAGAATCTACGAAAAGGTAAGCCACTTTATCTCTGACACCGTTTCCCTTCTCAATAAAGCGATAGACTCCGGAGAAAACATTCTATTTGAAGGAGCTCAGGCAACACTTCTTGATATAGATATTGGAACCTACCCTTACGTTACTTCTTCCAACTCCTCAGCCCTTGGCATTTCAGCAGGAACAGGCATCAGCCCTAAAAAGGTCGAAAAAATCTACGGTATTGCAAAAGCCTATACAACAAGGGTAGGTGGAGGACCATTCCCTACAGAGCTCAAATGTAACGTAGGAGAACTCCTGAGAGCCAGGGGACACGAGTACGGTTCTACAACAGGAAGACCGAGAAGGTGTGGCTGGCTTGACCTTTTCGCTTTAAGATTTTCAAAATTGGTAAACGACTTAGACGGTCTGATAATCACAAAGCTTGACGTTCTTGATGCCTTTGATGAAATAAATGTGTGTGTTGGATACGAATTAAACGGCGAAATGATTGATCACTTCCCATCAACAGCAAAAGAGCTATCAGCAGTAAAACCAATATACGAAACCCTTCCCGGATGGAAAAAGGAAACAACCCACATAAAAAGATTTGAAGATCTACCAGAAGAAGCTCAGAACTTCCTGAAATTCATTGAGGACTACCTCGAAACACCAATTCCAATGGTCTCCACAGGTCCCCAAAGAGACGAAATCATAAACTGCTGCGAAATCTGGTAATATCCTTTAGGTTTAGAGGATTCTTCTTTATACATAGGGGGAGAAAGCTCCCCCTTGCAGGTTTACTTCTTCTTTTTCTTAACCTTTACAACCTTTTCTGTAGCGTCTTTAAGATCCTTACCAGGCTTGAAGGCAGGTGAGAGCTTGGCAGGAACCTCTACTTTCTCTCCTGTCCTTGGGTTTCTTGCAACCCTTGGAGCCCTCTCCTTCATCAGGAATGTACCGAAGCCTCTGATCTCTACTTTTTCTTCTTTTGCAAGAGCTTCTGTAACAACGTCAATAAATGCGTTAAGAGCTGCTTCGGCATCTTTCTTCCTGATGCCTGCCTTCTCAGCGATTGCTGTTACGAGATCACTCTTTGTCATGCCGCTCCCTCCTAATGGGTTTTAAGATAAAGTGTAGCAACGCTTAACAAGAAAATACTATTTTAGCCATTAGTTGTCAAGGTACTTCCGCAACTTCTACTCTTAATTTCTCTTGCAAAGTTGCCAAACTTGTCCCTTCAATTCTTACAAGTTTTATACGAGAAGTTTCTCCTCTTACAATTTCTATATTGCTTTTGGGAACTTTCAAAGCTTTAGAAAGTAACTCTACTACTTTCTGGTTTGCTTTTCCCCCTTCAGGTGGTACTGTCACCTTTATCTTCAGTCTCCCCTCTTCCACTTTCTCTATCCGGTTGCGAGAAGCCCTGGGTTGCACCTTCACTTCCAGTTCCAGTGCTTTTCCCTTTTTCCTTACCTGAAGCATTTGGCTTGATCTCCTCAATTATCCTTGTCATATCAAAAATCGCCAATCTAAGTCTATCAAACATTTTCTTCTGAGCCAGTTTAAGCTTTTCTATCTCTATTTCTATTTCTTTTTTCTGTTTCTCAAGCTCCTCTTTTTCCTCCATTTTCTTTTGAAGAATTTCCTCTATTCTCTTACGGGCTTTCTCTACCAGTTCTTCTGTTTTATATTCTGGAGTTTCCCTTCTAAGATCCTCAACTTCTTTCAAAAGATCCTGATATGCATTGGCAACTTCTATTAAAAAAGCTTCAACTTCATCCGGATCGTATCCGAACAGTTTTTTACTAAACTCTTTTGACCTTATCTCCTGTGGTTTTAATCTTTTTTCTTTTTTCATTTTTACAGTCCTCTGACGATACTATCTATTATCTGCAAAATGATTATAGCAACAATCGGACTTATATCTATCCCTCCAATCGGAGGAATAAATGCTCTTATTGGCTTCAGAATTTTCTCCGTCAGATTTATTACCTTCCAGATGAGCCTGTTTCTCTTATGAAGAGGAACCCAGGTAAGAAGAGCTCCAATTATGATAAACCACGTAAGAAACTTAATTAAAATGTGAATTATTTCTTTTACCACTTCTTAATCTCCTCTATCAGCTTAACTAACTTATCGATTGCTTTTCCTCTGTGACTAATTTTATTCTTTTCTTCAAGAGGTATCTCTGCCATCGTCAGAGTATATCCTTCTGGAATAAAAAGTGGATCATAGCCAAAACCACCATCACCCCTTGGTTCAGTAATCACCTTTCCTCTTACCTCTCCTTCACTCCAGAGACCCTTCTTTTCCGGAAAGGCAAGAACTATAAATGAAACGTATCGTGCAGGAGATTCTGAAAGCCCTCTTTTCTTTAACTCCTCAATGAGCTTCCTGTTGTTCATTTCATCTGTAGCATTCTCCCCGGCAAATCGAGAAGACCTTACTCCAGGAAGCCCTCCTAAAGCCTCCACTTCAAGTCCTGAATCCTCAGAAATTACAGGTTCACCTATAGCTTTCGCATAATAAACAGCCTTCTGATACGCATTCTCTAAAAAAGTGTCTCCCGTTTCTGACGGCTCCTCAACTTTTTTCACTTCATCTATGGGAATGACCTCTATTCCAGACTTAGAAAGTTTCTCCTGAAATTCCCTTAACTTACCTCTGTTCTTCGATGCAAGGATAATCCTCATCACTTTACTCCTAAGACTTCTTTCTGTTTAGAAATAAGCTCCATTATCCCTTTCTCTCCAACGGTAAGAAGTCTATCAAGATCACTCCTTGAAAAAGGCTTGCCTTCAGCAGTTCCCTGGAGCTCTACAAACTCCTTAGCATCGTTCATCACAATATTCATATCAACTTCAGCCATAGAATCCTCTTCGTAGTTAAGGTCTAAGAGAAACTCTCCATCAACAATTCCCACACTCACAGCAGCAACAAAATTTTTGATAGCCTCAAGCTTCCCGACCTTCTCAAGAGCTCTGTAGAGAGCGACAAAAGCACCGGTTATTGAAGCAGTTCTTGTTCCACCATCTGCCTGGATGACATCACAATCTATCCAGACAGTTATCTCACCAAGAGCTCTTAGATCAACAGCACTTCTTACAGAACGACCTATAAGCCTCTGAATCTCCTGGGTTCTTCCCGTCAACCTCCCCTTTGTAGACTCCCTCACAGTTCTTGTAGCTGTAGCCCTTGGAAGCATTGAGTACTCAGCAGTTATCCATCCCTGTCCTGTTCCCTTCAAAAATGGAGGAACCTTTTCTTCAACAGATGCAGTACAGATAACCTTTGTATCACCGAACTCTATGAGACAGGAACCTTCCGCGTGCTTTATGTAATCAAGAGTAATCTTTACTGGTCTCAGCTCATCCGGTTTCCTTCCATCACTCCTTATCAATTGAAACCTCCTCAATACTGATCCTACTTCCCATGATCATCTTCGCTATTCTCTCAAACCTTTCAGTTTTATCGCTGACAAGGATTCTTACCTCTCCTCTTCCACTTTTCCTTCTTGAAGGTAAAATCCTTGCCACTTCATTTGCAACTGCCTCAGCCGAATCTATCAGAGCAACATCCCCACACACCTCTGCTAAAACCTTCTTTATAAGAGGATAGTGTGTACAACCAAGAACAAGTGTATCTATTCCCCTTTCAAGAAGAGGTAATAGATAGCGTCTTGCGACTTCCAGCGTAACAGGATCCTCAAGCCATCCCTCTTCAATAAGTGGAACAAACAGAGGACATGCCTTCTCAAAAACGTCTGAGAAGGGATTAATTGAAACAATCGCCTTTCTGTAAGCACCACTTCTTACTGTAGCTTCGGTTCCAATCACACCTATCTTTCCCGATTTTGTTGATGAAACAGCAAGTTTCGCTCCAGGATTGACCACCCCGATAATCGGCACGTTGGAAAATTCACTCTTCAGAATCTCCAGAGCGTAAGAGGAAGATGTATTACACGCAACGACAACCATTTTAACATCAAAACTTCTCAAAAGCTTTGTATTCTCAATGCTATACCTGATTATCGTCTTTGGAGACTTTGTCCCGTAGGGAACTCTTGCTGTATCCCCAAAGTAGATAAGATTTTCTGAAGGAAGTTTTTCTCTGAGGGCTTTTAGAACGGTAAGTCCTCCAACTCCTGAATCAAAAACACCAATAGGTCTATCTGGCATTGCATCTCCTAAAAGTTCAGCTTTAATTTTAAATGGTTGTCTTTAAAATTTTTGAACGGGAAGATATAAATGAGAAGCTGTAAGGAAATTATAGAAAAAGTAAAGGAATACAGAGACTCTTTTGAAGAAGAGCAAATCTGTAAAGCTTACGAATTTGCAAAGAAAAAACATGAAGGACAGTTCAGAAAATCTGGAGAACCCTACTTTACCCATCCAGCAGAGGTTGCCTACATATTAGCTGAACTCAGAATGGACGTTCCCACAATAATTGCTGGGCTCCTTCACGACGTGATTGAGGATACAGACACAACCGTTGAAGAAATTGAGAAGGAATTTGGAAAAGAGGTTGCTTTTATCGTTAAAGGAGTCACAAAGCTTGAGGGTTACCAATTTTCCAGTAAGGAAGAAAGGGATGCAGAAAGTTTTAGAAACCTTCTCATTTCCCTTGCAGAGGACATCAGAGTTCTGATAGTTAAACTTGCAGACAGACTCCACAACATGAGGACTATGGACAGCATGAAACCTGAAAGTCAGAAGAGAAACGCCAAGGAAACCCTTACCATTTACGCACCGTTGGCAAACAGACTCGGTATGTACAGGCTTAAAAACGAATTAGAAGACCTTTCACTCAAATACCTTGACCCGGAAACTTACAGGGAATTAGAGAGAAAAGTAAGAGAGAAGAAGAGGAAAATCCTTCCTTACCTTGAAGAGATAATTGAAACAGTCAGAGAAAAATTGAAAGAGAACGGTCTAAAAGGCGATATTCAGTGGAGACTCAAGCATATCTACGGCATTTACAGAAAAATGGTAACAAAGGGAATTCCCTTTGAAGAGGTCTATGATGTTGCTGGAATCAGGGTCATAACAGAAACAGTAGGTGACTGTTATCAGATACTTGGAATTATCCACAGTCTCTGGATTCCTGTTCCAGGAAGAATAAAGGACTACATAGCAACCCCAAAACCAAACATGTACCAGTCCCTCCACACAACTGTTGTAGGACCAAAGGGGCAGTTTATTGAATTTCAGATAAGAACCCATGAGATGCATCAGATTGCCGAAATGGGAATCGCCGCCCACTGGAAGTATAAAGAGGGCGGTGGAGTTCTTACAGAAGCTGAAAAGGAAAGGTTCATCTGGCTGAGGAATCTACTTGAGTGGGTAAAAGAGGAGAAAAACTATCAAGAGTTTATTGAAACGGTAAGAAACGACCTCTACGAAGAGGATATCTATGTTTTCACTCCAAAAGGCGATTTAAAGACCCTTCCTGTAGGTTCCACACCTGTAGATTTTGCCTACGCAATTCACACATCCATAGGACACAGATGTAAATCTACAAAGGTAAACGGCAAGCTGGTTCCCCTTAACTACACCCTTCAAAATGGGGATAAAGTAGAAATCATTACAGGCAATGAAGAGAGACCAAGTAGAGACTGGTTGACCTTTGTAAAAACTTCAAAGGCAAGGAATGCAATCAAAAACTTCCTGAGGAAAGAGGAAAACGAAAGGGCAAAGAAGTTAGGAGAAAGCCTTGTAGATAAAATGATTAGAAAGTTATCAGACAAAAGTCTTAACTCAATCAGAGAAGAAGAGGATATTGAAAACACCCTTAAATCTCTTGGATACTCCAACATAGACTCAGCTTTAGCAGACGTTGGCTACGGAAAACTTGACGCTGAAAAGCTTGCAAGGAAACTTTTAAAACTTCCAGTTGAAACTGAAAAGAAAAAGAGAAAGAGAAAAAGAGCCGGCGACGTCAGCGGCATAAAGGTAGATGGAATAGACAACATCATGGTGTCCCTTGGAACCTGTTGTCATCCCCTACCAGGGGATAAAGTCATCGGAATAGTCAACTCAGGTAAAGGAATAGTAATTCACACTGCAAACTGCATAGTTGCAAAGCAAATAGCAGAGAGTGCTCCAGGAAAATTAGTAAAAGTTGATTTTCTTCCCTCAGATAAGGTTTATAACGCAAAAATCAGAGTTTCCATCGAGGATAAACCTGGAATGCTGGCAAATATTTCTTCAGCAATTGCCAAACTGAAGATTAACATTGTTGCCGTTCAAACAAGAAGCCTCTCTGGAAAGGCAATACTGGATTTTGTCGTTCAGGTCAAAAGTAGAGACGAGCTCCAGAAAGTCATCCAGACAATAAAAAACGTCAGAGGAGTACTAACAGTAAAGAGAATCTACAGAGAAAAAGTTCAAAAAGTTACATAGATTGAAAAAGAATTACCAATAACTATCTTTAAGGTCAAGAAAGCTTGGCTGGAGGAAAAGTCATGGAAGAGGTTCTCAACCAGTTCGTTCCGATAGTAATAGAGCAAACAGGAAGAGGAGAAAGGGCTTACGATATCTACTCAAGACTCTTAAAAGACAGAATTATCATGCTGGGAACCCCTATTGACGACCACGTAGCAAACCTCATAGTTGCCCAGCTACTCTTCCTTGAAGCAGAAGATCCTGAAAAGGATATATACCTATACATAAACAGCCCCGGTGGTGTCGTAACTGCAGGACTTGCCATCTACGACACAATGCAGTACATAAAGCCTGACGTTGTAACCATCTGCATGGGACAGGCAGCAAGTATGGGAGCTGTTCTCCTTGCAGCTGGTGCAAAGGGAAAGAGATTTGCACTTCCCCACTCAAGGATAATGATCCACCAGCCCCTTGGAGGATTTCAGGGACAGGCAACAGACATCGAAATTCACGCAAAAGAGATCCTGAGACTCAAGAAAATACTAAACGAAATCCTTTCAAAACATACAGGACAATCCCTCAGGAAAATTGAAAAAGACACAGAAAGGGATTACTTCATGAGTGCTGAAGAAGCAATGAAATATGGACTAATTGACAAAGTCCTTACTAAGAGAGGAGAGTAAGTTGGTAAAGGGAAGATTCCCCTTAGATAGAGTAGAAGAAGCAATAGAGGATATCAGACAGGGAAAAATGGTGGTCGTCGTTGACGACCCCAACAGGGAAAACGAAGGCGATTTAGTTATTGCTGCAGAAATGGTAACACCGGAAGCAATAAACTTCATGGCAAAGTATGGAAGAGGCTTGATATGCCTCGCCCTGACCGAAGAAAGATTCGATGAATTAGAAATAGAGCCAATGACCCCCCGTCCATCTGATCCGAAGGAAACAGCCTTTGGGGTCTCAATAGATGCCCACCCAAAGTTTGGAACAACAACAGGAATTTCAGCCTACGACAGAGCCATTACGATAAAGAGAGCTATAGATCCTGAGGCAAAACCGGAAGACTTTGTCAAACCCGGTCACGTTTTTCCCCTGAGAGCAAGGAAGGGTGGAGTATTAAAAAGATCCGGACACACTGAAGCTGCTGTTGACCTTGCAAGACTTGCAGGGCTTTATCCAGCAGGCGTCATCTGCGAGATAATGGATGAAGACGGCACAATGATGCGCCTTCCAAAGCTTATAGACTATGCGAGAGAGCATGGACTGAAGATAATAAGCATCGCAGATCTCATTGAGTACAGGATGAAGAGCGAAAGCCTCATAAGGCGTGAGGCTGAGGCGGACTTACCCACCCCTTACGGCATGTGGAAGATCTATGCCTATACATCCCTTGTTGACAATAAAGAACACGTTGCCCTTGTGATGGGAGAAATAAAAGAAGATGAACCCGTTCTTGTAAGGGTTCACTCTGAATGCTTAACAGGAGACGTTTTCGGCTCCCTCAAGTGTGACTGCCGCTCTCAGCTCCACAGGGCGATGGAGATGATCTCAGAAGAAGGAAAAGGTATCATCGTTTACCTGAGGCAGGAGGGAAGAGGTATAGGACTTGTCAACAAAATAAAGGCTTATCACCTTCAGGATCACGGATTTGACACAGTCGAGGCAAACAAAAAACTTGGATTTCCACCAGATATGAGGAATTTTGGAATTGGAGCTCAAATTCTGAGAGACATAGGCGTTAAAAAGATGAGATTGATGACAAACAATCCCAAGAAGCTGATAGGACTTGAAGGTTACGGACTCGAAATCGTCGAGAGAGTTCCAATAGAGGTCGGTGTCTGCAAATACAACATTAACTACCTCAAAACAAAAAAGGAAAAACTGGGACATTTGCTAAACTTAGTAGAAAAAGGAGGGAAAGATGGAGGAGATGAAACCAGAAATCAATGAAGACATAAAAAGGGAAGTTGAGAACATTACATCTGCAATTTCAAATCTTGTTAACAATCTGGTTAAAAATTACGAGGAGAAAATTTCTGGTCTTGAAGCAAGATGTGAGGAGTTGGAACAGGAAAATATTGAACTTAAGTACAAACTGAGACAGCTCAGCAACGACCTTAAGAATCTAAGTGAAAAGATTGCTTCTGAATTTTTAAGAAGAGCTGAATCTGCTATTCAGGAGGTTGAAAAATACAACCAGCAATCGGAATAACCCTCGGAGATCCTGCCGGCATAGGGAGCGAAATCCTTCTGAAATCCATCTCTTTCCTTCGCTCCCTCAATATCCCATTTTTTATCTACGGTTCTAAAAACGTCCTGAACTTTTACTCGAATTTATTGGGAATTCCTGATGATATTGAAGAGATAAGTTCTCCCGATAGATCAAAATCTGGCATATACCTGATAAATGTCTTAAATCAAGTTTCTTTTGAAGTAGGTAAAATTTCTAAGGAAGCTGGAAGGGCTCAAATTGCCTTTTTAGAAAGAGCTGTAGAAGATGCAAAAAAAGGTTTAATAGATGCCATAGTAACCCTTCCAATAAATAAAGAGTCTGCAAGGCTTGGAGGATTCTCTTTCCCGGGACATACAGAGTATCTTGCTCATGCTTTTAAGGTCCCCGAATTTGCGATGATGCTGGCAAACGAAAAGTTAAAAGTGGTTCTCCTCACAACCCACGTAGCTTTGAAAGATGTACCCAGGCTCATCTCAAAGGAAAAAATCCTCTCAAAACTAAGGCTAATCCATAAATCTCTACGCTCACCAAAAATAGCCGTTGCAGCGCTAAACCCTCACGCTGGAGAGAATGGACTGTTCGGAGATGAAGAGATAAAAATAATCAATCCGGCGGTTGAAGAGGCAAAAAGAGAAGGAATAAAAGTAGAGGGAGCAATCTCTTCAGATACTGTCTTTGTGAGAGCTGTGAAGGGAGAGTTTGACGTTGTCCTCTGTATGTACCACGACCAGGGACTAATTCCAATTAAACTCTTAGGATTTGGAAACTCTGTAAATGTAACACTTGGACTTCCAGTAGTAAGAACTTCTGTTGACCATGGAACAGCTTACGACATAGCCGGAAAGGGTCTGGCAAATCCTGAAAGCTTTAAAACAGCCATTAGAGTGGCACTGGAGCTTTTAAACAGCAAAACTTAGTACTATTTCTCTCCTTTCATCCACTTAATCCAATCTTCTAATTGTTTTTCAAAACCTATGCCTTCGCTCTCGTAGTACTTTCTTTTTTCAGAAAGGTATTCCTGTTTAACCCAGTGGCGAGGATAGTCGTGGGGATACTTGTAACCTACTCCCCGACCTGTCTCCTTAGCTCCTTTATAGTGGCTATCTCTTAGATGCATCGGAACAGGAAGATCTACTCCCGATTCAACGTCACTCATTGCTTTTTTTATTGCCCTGTAAACAGCATTTGATTTGGGACTCATGGAGAGGTAAATAGTCGCCTGGGCAAGGGTTAAAGCTGCTTCCGGCATACCAATTTTTTGAACCACATCCATTGTAGCATGAGCTATAAGGAGTGCCTCTGGATTGGCATTCCCTATATCTTCCGAAGCAAGAATTACAAGCCTTCTGGCGATAAAGGCTGGATCCTCACCGCCAACGAGCATCTTTGCAAGGTAGTAAAGGGCTGCATCCGGATCACTTCCACGAATTGATTTTATGAACGCAGAAATAACATCGTAATGATCATCACCCTTTCCGTAGTGGATGGCTGCCTTCCCTGTTACCTCCTCCGCAAGTTGAATATCAGGCTCTTTGCCTCCAGAAAGGGTGTGGAGCTCCTCAATGTAAGTCAAAAACTTCCTTCCATCCCCGGCTGAAACTCTGATGAGATGGTTTAAAACATCCTCAGGTAACTTAAATCCTGGAAGCCCCCTCGGGTCAGTCGTTGCCATTTCATAGAGTTTTCTTAAATCATTATCAGAAAGGGGCTCAAACTCATAAAGCTTTACCCTTGAACGGAGAGCAGGAACAATGGAAAAAAAGGGATTTTCAGTAGAAGCACCTATCAAAACAACATTTCCTGCCTCAAGGTCTGGAAGAAGAGCATCCTGTTGAGCTTTGTTAAACCTGTGTATTTCATCAATAAAAAGGATTGTTCTTTTACCAAGGTTGAAGTTTTTTCTCCCTATCTCAAGAGCCTTTCTGATATCCTGAATGGTGGAAGTAACAGCGTTCAGTTCTATAAACTCAGACTTTGTTAACTTGGATATCAATCTCGCAAGTGTTGTTTTCCCTGTTCCCGGAGGACCCCAGAAAATGGAAGAGAATAGCTTATCCCTCTCTATTAGCCTTCTTAAAGGTTTCCCTTTCCCTGTTATATGTTCCTGACCTATAAACTGGTCGATAGTCTCAGGAATAAGCCTGTATGGTAAAGGTCTCTTCTTGTTAGAAAAGAGAGTCTCCATGATTCACACTTTTAAATGGAAGGTTCCAAATAATTTAACCACTGTCTTCTTTATACCCTCCGAGTCTATCCCAACGATATGTCTCAACAGATTCTGGTCTCCATGCTCTACAAACTGGTCTGGAAGACCAAGGTTAACAACTCTACCCTGGTACCAGGAAGAGAGAAACTCATCAACAGCAGAACCAAAGCCACCCTTTATAGCGTTCTCCTCAACTGTCAGAATCAAGTCGTGTTCCTTAGCCAACTCAGTAAGGAGCTCTTCATCAAGAGGTTTTATAAATCTTGCATTAACAACAGTTACTGAAATCCCCTCCCTTTCCAGATCTTCCGCTGCTTTAATAGCCTGATAAACAGTCCAGCCCGTTGCAAGAATGGCTAAATTCTTCCCTCTCTTTAAAATCTCCCAGGTACCGATTGGAATTTCACGGAGTGGCTCTCTTACAGGGACTCCGTAACCCCTACCTCTTGGATAACGAACAGCAAAGGGTTTATCCGATCTAATTGCCGTGTAGAGTAAATGCCTGAGTTCCTCCTCATCCTTTGGAGCTGCAACAACCATGTTTGGAACAATCCTCAGATAAGAAAGATCAAAAGCTCCATGGTGAGTCGCTCCATCCTCGCCAACAAGCCCTGCCCTGTCGATAGCAAAAACTACAGGGAGCTCTTGAAGAGCTACATCATGAATTATTTGATCAAAAGATCTCTGTAAGAATGTCGAGTATATTGCAACAACAGGTTTTAATCCTTCCTTTGCCATGCCAGCTGCAAATGTAACAGCATGTTGCTCTGCTATCCCAACGTCAAAATACCTTTCCGGAAACTCATCCCTAAACCTATCAAGTCCTGTCCCCGAAGGCATTGCAGCAGTAATAGCGACAACATTTCTATTCTCTTTTGCAATTTCCACAAGCGTTTTTGAGAAAATCTCTGTATAGGTTGGCGGTTGATTCTCCAATTTCGGTTTCTTAGGAGAAACGCCGTGAAATCTCTCTGGTTTCTCTTCAGCCGGCTCATATCCTTTTCCCTTTTTTGTTATAACGTGAACCAGAGTAGGACCTTTCATCTTTGAAACGTTGTTCAGAGTAACAATCAATGTATCAAGGTCATGACCATCTATTGGTCCAAAGTATCTGAATCCTAACTCCTCAAATAGCATCCCTGGGGGAAATAGCCCTTTAACTATTAAATCTTCAACCCTTTTGAGACCTTTATAAACTCTTTCTCCAAATAATTTTTTTGTTACTTCCTCAAGACGATGTTTTGCTTTTCTTAAGTTTTCGCCTGTTGTCACTTTTGTCAGATAATTTGAAATTGCTCCAATGTTCTTTGAAATAGACATCTCATTATCGTTGAGAATGACAATGAGATCCTCCCCAAGCTGACCGGCATTATTCAAACCCTCATAAGCCTCACCGGCAGTTAAAGCTCCATCTCCAATAACAGCTATAACATGCCCCTCTTCACCTTTCAGTTTCTTACCAATTCTTATACCAAGAGCAGCAGAGATAGATGTACTGCTGTGACCCGTTCCAAAAGCATCGTATAAACTTTCTTTAATCGACGGGAAACCAGCAATGCCTCCGTACTGTCTGAGGGTGTGAAACTTTTCTCTTCTTCCAGTCAGTATTTTGTAAGGATAGGATTGATGTCCAACGTCCCAGACAATTTCATCTTTTGGGGGTGAAAAGACTTTCAGAAGAGCAATTGTAAGTTCAACAACCCCAAGGGAAGAAGCAAGGTGTCCTCCTGTCTTTGTCACAACGTCTACTATGAATTTTCTTATTTCTTCAGCTAACTGTTTGAGTTCCTCCGTAGAGAGTTTCTTGATATCCTCTGGCGAACCTACCTTCTCTAAGAGCAAATTACCTCCTTAAAAGAGAAAAGTCTCCATTTTATGAATTTTAGTATAAGTCAACCATAATTCAATGAGAAAACTTTACTTGCCAAAAGATACCAAAATATTGTAGTATTTAGCATGTTATGAAAAACAGGATAAAGAAAGCTTTATCTATTCGTTTTTACATAAAGAAACTTATGGAATTAAAGGACAGACCTGACGAGACAGCCAAAGGTCTTGCCCTTGGCGTCTTTATTGGTTTTCTACCTGTTAATGGATTTCAGGTTCTCATAGCTGTTACAATAGCAACTCTTACACGGGTAAGCAAAGTTGCTGCTGCAATAGGAACTCACGTTACAAATCCATGGACTACAATTCCCATTCTCATAATAGATTATTACGTTGGATGTTTTCTCATCGGAAAGAAACCGTGCTTTCCTCACGTTGATCTCAGCTCACTTCAGAGTATTATTTCCTGCGGAAAAGAAATTATCGTCCCAATGTTTGTAGGTGGAGTATTCTTAGGAGCAATTTTCTCTGTTCTTTCCTACTTTGGAATTAAGAAACTTCTGGAAAAAGAAGTAAATACAATTAAAAATTACGTCAAAAAGGTAGCTAAATAGATTCATTCAGTAGCTTGCCATTTTGCATATATGCCTGAAATCGCACCAGCGGCAGTTGGATTCGCAAGGAGAGGGAACAAGATCTTCAAAAACCTTTCCTACAAACTCCTCTTCGAGGGTTTCAATTACAGGTAAAAGTTTAGTTCTAAAAGCTTTTAAGTCATTCTCAGTAAAAATGAGCCGACCAACCGTCCCATATCTTACATTGTGAATCTCAAGGGCAAATCTCCTGAACTCCGGGAATCTTACACTTGCCAGGAGGGCATACCATCTGAGCTGAGTTTTAATCTTATTGTTGAATTCTCTGCTTCTGTTAGTCTTGTGGTCAACTATGTAGAGAGTGTCTCCCTTTGAAAAGACAAAGTCAAGCTTCCCCCTAAGAAAAGCTTTTTCAGAGCTGAAATTGGAAAGAACGTTAAAGTTCTTATCAACAGCAAGTTCCATCTCTGAAGCAATAACCTTACTCTCAGAAGCCCTTCTTAGCTGTCCGTTTACATATCTCAAAATGTTGGGAAAAAACTCAACAATCTTTTCGAGCTTAGCCAGAGGCTCCTCTTTCTTAAAATTCTCCGCAAAGTAGAACAACAGGTCTTTATTGAGAGGTCTCTCCCTTTTAAAAGCTACTTTTAAGGCATTTTCAAGAACAAAGTGAACTCCACTTCCAAGAATAAGGAAATCAGCCTTTTCAATGGGCTCCCTTTTCTCAACGTAGTTCCAGTAAAACTCGTACTGACATCTTTTGGCTTTCTGAACCTTTGAAAATGACCAGGGTCTTAGATGTCTTAACTCAACCATAGGTTTAACATCAGTATTTATCGTTTTTTCCACCCTTTAACCCTCTATTAACTCCTTTACCTTATTAACCACTTTCTCCACCGGAACCTCAAACCTTTCTCCGCTCTTCCTGACTTTTATCTCAACAATTCCCTCTTTAGCTTTCTTTCCTACTACTATCTGATAAGGAATACCTATCAGGTCTGCATCCTTAAACTTGAACCCGGGACGGGCGTTCCTGTCATCAATGATAACGTCAAAACCTGCTATCAGAAGTTCTTTGTAAATCCTCTCTGCAGTTTCAACTATCTCCTCTTTCTTAACATTAACAGGAATGACTATTACTTCAAAAGGTGCAATCTCAACAGGCCAGATGATACCGTTCTCATCGTAGTTCTGCTCAACTGCCGCAGCCATCACTCTTGTCACACCAATTCCGTAGCATCCCATAACCATCGGTTTCTCTTTTCCATCCTCATCGACAAATGTGGCATTCATAGCTTCACTGTACTTAGTTCCAAGTTTGAAGATATGCCCAACCTCTATTCCTCTCTTTTCGGTCAGTGGAGCTCCACATTTAGGACAGGGATCTCCACCTTTAACCTCTGCAATGTCCACAAATTCTTTAACCTTAAAATCTCTGCCCCAGTTTACGTTTTTGATGTGGTAATCTTCCTCTCCAGCACCAGCAACGAAGTTAACCATTGGAATAACCGAATAATCTGCATAAACAGGAATCCTTAAACCTATTGGGGAAAGGAATCCCTTTGGTTGTCCGGTAAACTTTTCTATCTCTTCATCGGTTGCAAGTCTAACCTCCTTTCTTCTGAACACCTGTTTTAGCTTTGTCTCCTCAACTTCCCTGTCACCCCTTACCGCAATAGCAACGGGCTCACCATCAACTATGTAAACGAGAAGCTTTAAGATCTTCTCAGGCGGAAATTCATCTCTACCTAAGAACTCTGACACCTCTTCAATTCTCTTAACACCAGGAGTGTGAACTTTCTCTATCTCCTTAAACTTTTCTTCTCTATTCTCAGGAATTTCCGGTTTTCTCTGCTCAGCCTTCTCAGTACTTGCTGCATAACCACATTTTTCACAGTAAACAAGTTTTCCTTCTCCTGTATCGGCTATAACCATAAACTCGTGAGAGAACTTTCCACCAATCTCTCCAGTATCTGCCTCAACCGCCTTAAAGACGAGTCCCATCCTCTCAAAAATCCTTGAGTAGGTCTCGTACATGTTCCAGTATTCTCTCTCCGCATCCTCATCAGAAGCGTGGAAGGAATAAGCATCCTTCATTATGAACTCCCTTGCCCTCATGAGACCAAAACGGGGACGAATCTCGTCTCTGAACTTCCTTCCAATCTGATAAAGGTTGAGAGGGAGATCTTTGTAGGATTTGACCTCCTTTCTAACAAGGTCTGTAATCATCTCCTCAGCTGTGGGACCAAGGGCGTAATCCCTCTCATGCCTGTCCTTAAACTTGATCATCTCCTTTCCATATACGTCCCATCTGCCGCTCTCAACCCAGAGCTCCGCCGGATGCATAATCGGCAAGATAACTTCCTGCGCTCCAGCTCTGTTCATCTCCTCTCTAATAATCCTCTCTATCTTCAAAAGAACTCTAACTCCAAGAGGTAGAATATCGTAAAGACCCGAAGCTTTTTTTCTTATAAAACCAGCACGAACCAACAACTTATGACTCGGAATTTCTGCATCAGCCGGAGATTCTTTCATTGTAGGTATAAATGCCCTTGAAAATCTCATGACTCCTCCGTAATTTTTGGCTTACTCTAAATTTAGGTCACAGGAAAACAGCTATGAGAATTCTACACGTTGACACGGAAAAAGGGTGGAGAGGCGGAGAACAGCAACTCTTCTATCTCGTCAAAGGTTTACTGGAAAAAGGAATAGAATCGGTTGTTGCATGCAGAAAAGGAGATGAACTTGAAAAACGTTGTCAGGAAGCAGGAATAGAAACTATCCCTCTCTCAGGAAATCAGACAGCAGATATTTTTAGACTGGGAGCAATAGGCAAAAAATTCGACATAATCCACGCCCATGCAGCAAAAGCCCATACAATTTCTGCTCTTTCAAAGAAGTTCCATAGAAAACCTGTTATCTATACAAGAAGGGTTGATTACTCACCTAAAAAGAATAGACTGACAATCCTGAAGTACAGACTAACCGATAAAATCGTTGCAGTCTCAAACCGCGTCTCTGAAATACTCCAGGAGTCTCTCAATTTACCTTCAGACAGAATAAAAGTCATCCACTCTGTCGTGAACATTGAAATTGAAAAAAAAGTGGACCTCAAAAAGGTAAAAAAGATAAGAGAAGAAATTGGTGGTAACCCTCTAATTGGAACAGCAGCTGCCCTAACAGAACAGAAAAATATTCCAAATTTCATAGAAGCAGCTAAAATTCTGACCAAAAAATATCCTGAAGCAAAGTTTGTAGTTGCCGGTGAAGGTGAGCTCCGAAGGGAGCTCCAGTTACTCATAAACAGGCTCAATCTTCAGGAGAAGTTCAAACTTATAGGATTTAAGAGAGATATCTACAACTACATAAAAGCCTTTGATTTGTTTGTACTACCCTCGGATAATGAAGGATTCAGTGGATCTCTCTTGAATGCGATGCTGCTGAAAGTGCCGGTAGTATCTACAGATGCAGGAGGAGCAAGGGAAATAATAGTTAATGGAGAAACAGGCATTCTTGTTCCACGAAGAAATCCCCAGGCTCTTGCAGACGGAATTTTAAGGCTTTTAGAGGATGAAAAGCTC
>OFBY01000051.1_pt1 | contig 16688 bp, 15 predicted proteins | sample 1520751 | NCBI WGS metagenome assembly OFBY01 (sample SAMEA3696450, study PRJEB22514) | metagenome | biome: water; feature: marine; material: hydrothermal vent | place: Pacific Ocean | collected 2014-08-16 | depth 1514 m
ACGTTTCAACACTTCTGTGAAGAAACTCATAGCGCTTAACAACTTGAAAAAGCCTTACACTATTAGACCCGGACAGAGGTTAAAAGTCCCATCTGCAAAGAGTTATTCGAGAAGAAGAAGGAGGTTGTCACTTTTCTCAAAGGTGCCTGTTTACAGGTACTATCGAGTAAAGAGAGGAGATTCTGTTTTCAAAATAGCCAAGAGGTTTAAAGTTTCTTCAAGAACGATAATAAGGGAGAACAAACTGAGAAAACCTTACATTCTTAGACCCGGACAGAGGTTAAAAATCCTTGTTGGTTATAGGGATGTCCTGAAACTTAATAGACCAATTCAGTTTAGATTTCCCCTTGATGGAAGAGTTGACCCAACTGTGAGGGAGAAGGGATATCCGGGAATATTCATACTTAGTCATCCAGGAACGAAGGTTAAGGCAGCTGAGACAGGTATAGTAAAGTTTGCAGGAAAAGATGAGCATTTTCTGAAGACCTACGGAAATGTTGTTGTGATTGAGCATCCGGAAGGTTACCAGACTGTTTACAGCAATCTGGACAAGATTTTCGTTGAACCCAGGCAGATAGTTAAAAGAGGAAAGGTAATCGGTACGGCTGGAGTATCCGGAGACTGGGGAAAGAGTGGAATCTATTTCGAGATTAACAAGGTATATAATGGAAAAGTCTATCAGATCAATCCGCTTGAGGTTCTAAAGTAGATTACTCCTTGTTGACTACTTTTATAACGGGTTTTTCTTTTTCCTCCTCTTCTCCTTCAAGTCCTTTTTTGAACTCCTCTTTTGCAACAAAGAAGGACTTAATGAGGTTAATTATCTTATCCCATCCAAAGAGAACACCAACCACAATCAGAAGAAGAACTATCTTCATCAACAATTTTCACCTCTCAGATTAACGATTAACTCTATTATACTCCAAAGGACAAACTGTCCTTTATTTTTAGCCTCAGCCAAATGGTGAACAGGCATTTGCAATGTCGATTACTTCAACATCTTCAGATCCGCAAAATGGGCACTTGATCTCCATCAGTTGAAGAGGGGTATAAATTGCCTCTTCAAACTCGGCACCGCAACTGTTACACTCAAAGATGTAAATTTGCACGTTTACCTCCGGTGGTTAGAATTTATGCACCCATTAATTTAGGAGTTTTCTGAGGAAATGAAAATAATCAAAGTTTTAGAATCAAGTAAATTTAATGGTAGAACAGGAACTGTAGAGTACATTTTAGAGGGTGAATTAAAAAAAGAGGCTCTTGTTCCTGTAAAGGGTACAGGTTTAAAAGTTTCATTTGAATTTCTCAATCCTATCCAGACGTTATTCTTCAAGTTTTACAAAGGTGGAAATGCTCTTGTCTCTTCTCCTACAAGTTCTGGAAAGACATTGATAGCTCTTCTCTTCTATTTAAAGAACAGGAACAACGGGCGCTTTATCTACACTGCCCCTACACGGTCTTTGATATGGGAAAAGTTCAGAGAATTCAAAAGTTTCTTCAGGGCGATAGGGATAAGAACCGGCGATTTAGTAGAGGAATTAGATGAAATTGTTCAGCCGGCGGTTGTCGCCACCTATGAAAGTTTACTTTCTGCTGCGAGAAACAGAGTTAGATGGTTTGAAGAAGCCGGTGCGGTGGTGATTGATGAAATACACATAATCAGAGATCCTTCGAGGGGAGCAGGAATTGAGGAGATTGTCAGTTACTGTCTTGAGGAGGAAATTCCTGTTTTGTCCCTTTCTGCTACCATACCGGGAGCGGAGGAGTTAGCAAGGTGGATTGATGCGGAACTGTTCATTGAATCGGAATGGAGACCTGTTCCCTTAGAGAGAAGGGTTTTCAATATGCCAAAGCTTTTGAGGAAAATAAAGGCTCCCAGGAGCTCTCCTGAAGAGAAGATTGTATCCGTCCTGGAACATTTGAACTTAGAGGGAAAAACGATTGCGTTTGTTCCAAGGAAAGATTTAGGCTGGCAGTCTTTGAAGGTGGATAATACAATCTACAACAGAAAAGTTTTAAATGAAACGTTGCCGTTTGAAGTGGAGGAAACGGAGAGTAAAAAGATAGTTGCTTTTCACAATGCAGATGTTCCGCAAGAAGAAAGAGAAGAGATAGAAAAGGAGTTTAAAGAGGGGAATCTCAATCGGCTCTATGCTACCCAGACCCTTGCTTATGGAGTGAATCTCCCGGCAGATAACGTTGTTATTTTTGTCAGGGGAAGTTTTGATAGGTTTACCTACAGGTATCGCTTTTTCCCTGATCCTCTTACTATTCTTCAAATGGAGGGAAGGGCAGGAAGGTTTGGGCTTTCAGAAAAAGGTTATTCATTTATAGTCGTGACCGGGGCAAAGGAGGGAGCTCTCGAAAAAGCTCTTGAAGAGGAGCTCCAGATGCCCTTTGAAACTGCCCTCTCTTCTGGAATAGAGAGAAGAGAGAGTGCTGCCTGTCCCAACAGGAGAAAGGCTTATCTGAGCTTAATGATTTTGGGACCTCTGATAAGGTATGGAGATAGATGGAAAGAGGCTGTAAAGTCAATGTTCAGCATAAAGAGGAATCCCCTCCTCATTAATGAGATTGAGGAAATTCTGGAAGAGCTGGAATCTACAGGTTTTATAGTAGATGGAAAGCCATCTCTTCTTACCAGAATCCTCGTTTCCTCTTTTGTTTCTCCGTTCTGTTACGGGGAATTTCAGGAAAGACTTCAGTCAGCTAAGGAGAGCCTTGAAGCAGGAATAGAGAGGACGTATCTCTACTCCTTTATTGTGAGACCCTTTATAAGAAGGGAACTGAATCCGTCAACAGTTGCGCTTTTTACAGGTAAAGCTTTTTATGAAGAGGCACAGAGGATAAGGGATAGAGTGAAAGAGGTTTCGGGACTGGACGTTAATGATAACTCGGACGTTCTGGCTTTTTATGCATCTGGAAGATTCTTTCTCTTCAAAAATGTTGCCAGACCCCCGGGGGACCTTTCTACTTTACCAACCGAGAGCTCCCTCCTCGGACAGCTTCTGTGCAGATTGAATATTTTCGATTTTGAAACACTCCACAGGGTTGCAATGATGATAAGGTCCGGGATTCCTTTTGAGTTTTCTCTTTTGGGTGCTGTTGAGGGTTTGGGTTATATGAGAGGAAATGCTCTGGCACTGACGGGACAGAGAGCCGGAATCACAAATGAAATAGCCTTAGTAAATGGAATCCGTGAAGAGAACCGGGAGCTGCTGGAAGTTCTTAAAGAAACCCTTTCACTCAGGTATGACAGGAAGGAAAGTCTTGAAAAAGAATTCTCTGCAATTGTTAAGATTGTGAAAGGGATTAAATTTCCACTTGGGAATTTGAAGTTTCTGCGATTTTTAGCATCCCTATTCGTTGGCAGACAGGAAGCTATTAAACTTTCAAAGGAAGACGCCCTGGAGGTGCTCTTTGAAAATGTCTCAGGACAGAAAGAAAATGAGAGTTAGGATAGATGGCAAATATCAGGAGATAGAAGTTAGCAGCAAAATGCCTAAAACTACGTCGGGGCTCTTGAGGCTTATTGAGTATAGATATCTCTTTCCAGAACGTTCTATAAAGTATGTTGAAAAAGATGGCGAAGTACTTCATCCGACGAAGGTGGACGAGATAAAGGATCTTGAAGCCATAAACATAGTAACAGAATCTTCTGTGAACATGATAAAGAAACAGATAGAGCTGGCGCTAATAGCCCTTGATGCAATGGTTGTTTCGATCAATCAGATAGTTAATGACTGGAAAATAAAAGGGGATCTGGCAAAGCTTTACCTCAATAACCTTCTGGATTCCTTAGAGTGGACTGTTAAGGTAGTTGAAAATGGTTCAAAGATACTTCCCATATACGATGGACTTGAAGAGGCTATAGCAAAACTTGAGGATAAAATCTTTAGAATTGATGATCTCATGTTTGAAGGAAAAGAGGAAGAAACAATAGAGGTTCTCATGAATGAGTTTCCAAGGGCTATAGAGGAGTGGAAAGAGTTTTTAAGGGACATGATAAGGTTTATTAAATCAGCTTCTGGAGAGACCCACTAAATGGAATATCTGATGGCGTTTATCTTTGGAACGATTGTGGGTAGTTTTCTCAATGTTTGCATTTACAGAATCCCCATGGGAGAATCTGTAATCTATCCATTTTCTCACTGTCCTAAATGTGGCGAAAAGATTAAGTGGTATGACAACATTCCAATTATCAGTTATTTAATCCTGAGGGGAAAGTGTAGAAACTGCGGGGAGAAAATTTCAGTTCAATATCCTCTAATAGAACTTTTAACAGGAATCCTTACAGCAGGAGTTATCTGGAAATATGGAATTTCATTAGTCTCTCTCTATTTTTTGATTTTAGCCTGTGTGTTAATTGTGGTTTCCATGATTGATCTGAAAACGATGCTTGTGCCCATAAAGCTCTGCTACTTTGCAATGGTTGCAGGAATTCTGCTTTCACCTTTTATTTCGATTAGCTCTTTCAAGGACTCCATTTTAGGAGCATCCTTTGGAGCAGGAATAATTCTCTTTATCATTGAAACCTACTACATATTTACAGGCAAAGAGGGTATGGGATATGGAGATGCTAACATAATGGCACTTATCGGTGCTTTCTTAGGATGGGAAAAAGTGTTGTTAACGATATTCTTCGCTTCACTGATTGGATCTGTTGTTGGAGTTGCCCTTATGGTTCTGAAGGGTAAAAACACAAAGTTCGCACTGCCTTTTGGACCCTTTCTCTCTGCAGGAGCATACATTACAATACTGTTTGGCAATGAAATAATCAATTGGTATCTGGGGAAATTAGGATGGTGTTTTTGAGGAAAGTGGAAAATTTTCTGTTAAAAACCTCTGAGACTTTTCTTATTGCTATAACGATGGCTTTGCTAATTATCTCTTTTATTCTTTTCTTTGAATTTGTAGCAATGTCCCCTCATTTCTTTCACATTGAAGAGATAATCTTCTCCGGTCATATGAAGGATGCTACAGAGAGTCTGAAAGAGATCATCTCTCCTCTCTTGATGTTTGTTATTGTCGTCGAACTTATCGTTATGCTGATAAAACATCAGCCAAGAATCGTTTTTGATGTTCTTTTAATTGCGGTTGCAAGAGAAATCATCATTGCAGGACATAATTTCAAGGATGTTCTGCTGGGATCTATTTCACTTTTGGTTCTTTTCTTCATCAGGAAGTTCTTGACTCTTAAAAGTGTTCCACCTGGAACAGCAGTTATCATAGATCCATATATAACGATTGAGGCTTTGAATGAAATGCTGGATGTTTACATTCCTTTCGAAGAGGAAAAGTATCTGATTGATCTTATAGAAAAAATTTCTAAGGAAAGAGGAGTTGTTCTCAAAAAACGGAAGATAGTTGACATCGCAAATGTTAAGATAGAAATACTGGATACTGATGAAAGAGGAAAACCTATCTTAGTAAGGGTGATAAAGACAGCGTAGATCAGGGAAAGCCGTGACAGTTATCGGAATAGATCTCTGTACCTCTGAAGGAAGTGTTTCCCTTGTGAAAGAGGGGGAACCCTTAGGCGTTTCCATGTGGAATCAGTCCAGAAAACACGCTGAGAGGGTTTTTGTAGAAATAGAGAGACTATTAGAGAAATCAGGTATAGGAAAAGAAGATGTAAATCTTGCTGTGGTTACTTCGGGTCCCGGTTCGTTCACAGGAGTGAGGCTTTCTGTTACTGTTGGGAAATCCTTGAAGGTCTTGGGACTTGATGTAAAAGCGGTTTCAACTCTTCAACTTGTGGGTTTTGGGATCCTTAAAATGGGATTACCCGTGGTTTCACTCTTTCCCGGTAGAAGAAATAGGTACTATACACTGATCAGGGAAAGGATTGGAGATTCTACAGAGGTTCTGGATTTGTCTGAGGAGGAGTTGTTCTCCATCCTGAAAGAGCTTTCTGAGTATAGAGTTGTTTATAAGGGAACTGTTCCGGAAACTATAAAGAACAATTTCAAAACTCTGTATGAGACAACTCCCCTTTCCCTTATTGCTGCACTTCTTCCTTTTGAAGCTCCTCAGCTGCTCAAGTCTCTTCACTTCTACTACGTAAGAGATCACGATGCAAAACCTTCTTGTAAGGGACTGTAGAAGGGAAGATTTAAGTGCTATACTAAAAATAGAGAAGGAATCTTTTCCTGACCCGTGGGGAAGAGAGCTTCTTGAGAAGGAGTTGTCTCTTTCCTTTTCTTGGTTTATCGTTGCAGAAGTGGATGGAGAAGTTGTTGGTTATCTGGTAGCCTGGATAGTAGGAGATTCCTGCGAATTGAACAGGATAGCGGTTACACCTTGTATGAGAAGTAGAGGAGTAGGGAAAAGATTACTTTATGAACTAATAAATTATTGTAAAAATAGAAACGTTAAAGAGATTTTTCTTGAGGTTAGAGAATCCAATTTAAACGCAATTAAACTTTACGGTAGTTCCGGTTTTGAGAAAATCTCTGTCAGAAAAAATTATTACGTCAGAGAGAGTGCTTTTATCTACCGGCTTAAACTAGATAAAGGAGGAGAAAATGCTCAGGGATGAAAATCTAAAGGCTCTTGCAAGGGAGAAGTTTCACCGCTTTAGGACTCTGGAAAGGAAGCATCAGGAACTGGACGACATGATAGATGAACTGGAGAAGAAAGCTGTCATTACACCGAAAGAGGAACTTGAACTGGAAAGGATGAAGAAAGAGAGACTGAAACTCAGAGATGAGATGATGCTCCTCATGAAGAAAGCCAAGGAGGAAGTTGAGAATGAGAAGTGATGTTCTGAGGGAGTTTGAGAAGCTTCCTGCCCGTGCCCTCATGATGGCGACCGGAATTCAGAGGAAGGACATAGATAAGCCTTTGATCGGGATAATCTCAAGCTGGACAGATCTTGTTCCCGGTCATGTCGATATGTTCTCCCTGGAGAGATTTATAGAAAGAGGGGTTGCAGCGGCTGGTGGTACACCGTTTGTTGTTCGTGTTCCTGCTATTTGTGACGGTATTGCCATGGGACATGAAGGAATGAGATTTTCTCTTCCTTTGAGGGAGCTCATAGCCGATGCAGTTGAAGACGTTGTAATTGCCCATCAACTTGATGGTGTCGTCCTTCTCACAGCTTGTGACAAGATAACTCCCGGAATGCTTATGGGAGTTGCAAGGCTAAATGTTCCTGCAATTGTTGTTACAGCAGGTCCAATGCTTGCAGGAAGGAGAGGAAAAGAAAGGCTTGACCTTGTTACCCATACATTTGAGGCTATTGGAAGGTACAAGGCAGGAGAGATAACACTTGAGGAACTCCTTGAACTCGAAGGAGCAGCATGTCCTTCTTCAGGATCGTGTCAGGGAATGTTTACTGCAAACACGATGGCGTGTCTTTCAGAGGCTCTTGGAATGTCTCTTCCATACTGCGGAACCTCACCTGCACCTCTGGCAGAGAAGAAGAGAATAGCAGAGGCATCTGGAGAGAAAATTGTTGAGTTAGTTAGAAAAGGGATAAAGGCACGGGACATACTGACACCGGCAGCTTTCAGAAATGCAATAAGGGTTGACCTCGCCCTCGGTGGTTCTACAAACACAGTTCTCCACCTTCCGGCAATTGCCCACGAAGCGGGAGTTCCTTTTGAGATTAAGCTTTTTGACGACCTGAGCAGGGAAACTCCAAAGATCTGTAGCATGAGACCTGGTGGAAAGTACCTGATGGAAGACCTCCACTACGCTGGAGGAATTCCAGGAGTTCTCAAAAGACTCTACGATAGTTTAGAAGACAATCCAACAGTTCTTGGAGTGAACATCAAGCAGATTGCTGCAAGCGCAAGGATTTGGGATGAAGACGTTATAAGACCGGTTGATAACCCATACAGTCCAGAGGGTGGGATTGCAATTCTCTACGGCAACCTTGCTCCACATGGGGCTGTTGTTAAACAGGGTGCAGTTTCAGATAAGATGAAGGTCTTTACCGGGACCGCAAGGGTCTTTGATTGTGAAGAAGATGCAATGAAAGCTGTAATGGATGGAAAGATAAAAGCTGGAGATATCATTGTTATCAGATATGAAGGACCTAAAGGTGGTCCCGGAATGAGAGAGATGCTTGCCGTAACGGCTTCTGTAATGGGAATGGGACTTGGAGAATCGGTTGCTCTCATTACAGATGGAAGATTCTCAGGTGGAACCCACGGTCCCTGCATTGGTCACATCTCTCCTGAGGCAGCAGAAGGCGGTCCTATTGGAGTTGTTCAGGAAGGGGATAAGATTCACATAAACATTCCTGAGAGGAGGCTTGAGCTCATTATTTCTGAGGAAGAGCTCAAAAAGAGACTTGAGAACTTCAAACCGAAGCAGAAAGAGATAAAATCAAAACTCCTCAGAAAGTACGCAAAGCTTGTAACTTCTGCCGCAAAAGGAGCAATCCAGGACGTTTAATCCTTCCTTGCAGGGCTTTCTGCCCTGCTTTGTTTATGTTGAATACTTTGAGAAAAACTCTTCCTTGAACTCCTGGAATTTACCGCTCTTTATTGCTTCCCTTATTCTCTTCATCAGGTTGTTGTAGAAGTAGAGATTATGAATTGTATTTAAAATGGCAGAGTTTATCTCCTTTGAGATGTAAAGGTGTCTCAGGTAGGCTTTTGTAAAGTTTCTGCAAGTGTAACAGTCGCACTCTGGATCGGGTGGAGAAAAATCATTTTTGTACTTTGCGCTCTTAATGTTTATCTTTCCTCTTGAAGTGAAGAGGGTTCCATTTCTTGCGTTTCTTGTTGGGATTACGCAGTCGAACATGTCAACACCGGCTTCAACAGCCTTTATGATGTCTTCTGGTTTCCCAACACCCATCAGATATCTTGGTTTTTCCTCTGGAAGGAGAGGAGCTACAAGTTCTGTAATTCTGTACATTTCTTCCTTTGGTTCTCCAACACTTAATCCACCTATTGCAAAGCCTTCAAAAGGAAGGTCTTTCAGGAGCTCCACGCACTTTATCCTCAAATCATCATAGACGCCACCCTGAACAATTCCAAAGATGGCAGTTTTATCTGTTGTCCTTGCCCTGACACTTCGTAGAGCCCACCTTACGGTTCTCTCCATCGAGTGTTTTGCATACTCGTAAGTTGCGGGATAGGGTGTGCATTCATCAAGAACCATACCAATATCGACTCCCATCTTCTCTTCAAACTGAACAACCAATTCAGGAGAGAAGAAGTGTTCAGAGCCGTCGATATGAGATTTGAAGTAGATACCATCCTCTGTAATTTTCATCAGCTTTCCCAGGCTAAAAACCTGGAAGCCGCCGCTATCTGTTAGTATTAGACCGTTCCAATTCACAAACCTGTGAAGACCTCCAGCCTTCACGAGCGTATCTATTCCAGGTCTCAGGTAAAGGTGATAGACATTTGATAGAACAAGAGAGTATCCCATTTCAGATATTCTGTCCCATGTAACACCTTTAACAGCTCCCAGTGTGCCAACGGGCATAAAACAGGGAGTTTCAGTTTCACCATGTGTTCCTTTGAGTTTTCCATATCTTGCTCTACCGTCTGTAGCCAGAACTTGAAACTCCATTCTCTCTCCAGAAAGGCTATAATTTTGAATGACATGAAAAGTGTATTGGTAATTATACTTTTGCTGATTTCCGTATCTAACGCTTTTGCTCTCTCCAAGGAGAAGGCGAAGGAGTTTCTCAGTTTTCCTGGTAATCCTGATAAAATCTGCTCTCTACATTTTTATAAAAGTTTTAAGGACACAGAGCTGGAAAAATTGGCAGTTCTTCTGTTTGTGGATTCCTGTTTTGAAAAAGGGGAATTTGAAAAAATTACCAGGATAAAAGAAGTTCCTGAAAACGTTTTTGCTGCAATTGAAAAAGCAATTGCTTATCAGAAAACAGGAAAGGAAGAAGAGGCGAAAAAGATTTTCAAATCTGTCTTTTCAAAAACGAATCGGCTTGATGAGTGGATACTGACGCTGAATGCAGGAAGGACAGACTATCTCTTTACACCGAAAATTCTGAGAAAGAAAGTCTGGACTGCTCTTAAGGAGAGGGATTTTGAAATTGCAGAAATCTATCTTAAATATCTTGAAGGAGATGAGTTTTATCATCTTTTGAAGGGAATTTTCTTTATGAAACAGAGAAAGAATAATCTTGCAAAAAAGGAATTTGAGGTTTCACTGCAACCTGAAAGATTCTTTTATTTAACTTACCTTTCAAAATCTCCTGTAGAGAAGTTTTACTACTTTAAAAAAGCTATCAATTCTGATATTTCTCCAGGTTTAAAGAGGAGAATTTCTGTTTATGTTCTTGATAAATTTCTCTACAGTGAACAGGGATTTTTCAGAAAGGCTTTAAATGTTGTAAAAAAGTTTGATGAAAAACTCTTCAGAGAATATAGGATTAAGTACTACGTTCTAAATGGCGATATAAGTAGAGCTCTTAAAGAACTCTCCACTCTTAGAGGAGAAAAATACAGAGCGTGGGAGGTAGCTCTCTCAAGGAAGTTTTTCGGTAAACAGAAAAAGTTCAAATACACCAGGTCTGATTTCTACTCATTACTTCTCAATCCGAAAGGAATAGAGCTTTTTCCTTCTTCTCCTCCAGACAAAAAGGACATTGCCGATGAAGGAATCAGATATCTCTATGAAGAGAACAGATGCGACATAATAGATTTTATTAGCAGGAAAACACCATCTGTGGCACTTGCCCATTACTTCTGTGGCGATTATAGAAGAGCTATAAAGGAGGCACATTCTTATAGAAAAAAACTGAAAAAGTATCCTTATCTTCTCTATGTTCTCTATCCAAAACATCCAGTTTTCAGGGATGATGTTATCTCTCTTTCCCTTGCAAGACAGGAAAGCCTTTTTGACCAGTTTGCCCTTTCAAGATCTGGAGCCATGGGGTTGATGCAGATAATGCCTTTTACCGGAGAGTACATAGCCAAGAAGCTAAAGGTTGAAGATTTTAAGGTAGATTATCTGTTTGATGCAGAAATAAACTACAGATTTGGTTCTTTTTATATTCAAGAGTTGATGGATCAGTTTGAGTTGTTTCCTCTTGCAGCAGCATCCTACAACGCCGGACCTACAAGGATTAAGAGAGCTCTGAAAAAGTTTGGAACTGTGAAAACGCCTTACGATTTGATCATTTTCACCGACTTTTATATTCCCTTTGAGGAAACGAGAGGTTATGTTAAGAAGGTTCTAACAAATTATTTCTTCTACAACTATCTCTATGGAACAGGTGAGAAATGGAACGTTTTCTCCAGAGACTCAAAGATGAAGGTTACTCGGAAAACACAATCAAGACTTACAGACGGGTAATTGGATATTTCCGGAAGTTTCTGGAATTCTACGGTTTTTCTGAAGAGAACTTTGATCAGGATAAGTTACAGTCCTTTCTCTCTACCCGATATAGAACTGAGAGAAGTTTCAGAACAGCAGTTTCAGCCATTCAACGTTTTCTGAAGTTTCAGGATGTAAGAGTGGATTTAAAGATTGAGTTTCCTCTATCCGGTGAATTTAAAGAGTTTAGAGAAATAGGGAAGGAGATGATCAACAGTATTGAAAATGAGGTGAATGCTCTGAGGTCTGATGAGTTAAAACTTTCTTTGTTCCTCATTATTCATTTAGGTCTGGCTCCCTCAGAGATTTCGCTTCTTAAAGTATCATCCTACGGGTCTTTTTTAGGAGTTCCTATCCTTGAAGAGGGGAAGGTGAAAAGATTTGTTCTGGAAGAGAAACTTAACAAGAAGCTAAAGGATTTGAAGGAAAGGAAACTGCCTGAAGATAAACTTGTGGATGTTTCACCAGGGACTGTGAAGGTTACTTTTCATCGGATAATGAAAAAATTAGGGTTGAATTTAAAAGTGTCAGATTTCAGGGATAACTACGTTGCAGAGCTCCTGAAAAAGGGACTTCCGCAGGATATTGTGGTTGAGTATTCAGGGTGTAGTCTTGATAGAGTTGCTTACATAGGTAGAGTTTTCTTCTTGCGGAGCAAGGCGGATATTATTGAGGCTAATCTCAAAGAGTCTTGAGATGAATATCTCTTCACCATCTGTAAAAGTTGAGATTTCTCCGAGCTTTGATAGTTCTAATATTGCAAGGAAGTATGTAATCAGCTCAAGCTTGCAGGAGCTTTTTTCTACAAAATCTGAGAAAGGAATCAGGTATTTCTCCTTCATTAAGAATCGGATCTCTTCCATCTTTACCGGAACTTTGAAGGCTTCGCTGGAGATGTTTATTCCAACTTTGATCTGTGGCTGAAACTTCTCTGTTAGAATGTTCTCGAAAGCTCTTCTTAGGTCTTCTACCGTATTGGCTATCTTTATTTTGTCCTGAAACTGAAATATCAGGTCGGAAGGGTCATTTGTAAAGTATTTTGAAGCTTTCTCTTCTAACCTTTCCAGTTCCCTGGCAGCCCGTTTAGATTTGAGGTACTCCTCTATTATCTGAACAATTGTTTTTCCTGGATCCTCATCGTCTTCCCGGGGAATCAGGAGCTCCGACTTTATCTTTGCTAAGGTTGCAGCCATTACAAGGAATTCAGAGGCAAGGGGGATGTTAAGCTCCTGCATGCTGTATATGTAGTTGAGAAACTCTTCAGTAATCTCTGCAATAGGGATGTCGTAAATGCTTACTTCCCGTTTCTTTATCAGATAAACCAGCAGATCTAATGGTCCTTCAAATACCTCTGTTTCAACTTTTATGTTCATCTACAGCTTCTATCCCCTTATGGCTACTATGAGATTTGCAAATTCAGTTGTGAGAAGCTCGAGTATGTCGTCAATAGAAATTAGACCTACAAGTTTTCCATCCTTATCCACAACAATCAGCCTTCTAACAGCTGCTTTTCTAAAGGCTTTTGTAAGATCAAAGAAGCTTGCATCATCCCTTATGGTTATTGGATCCCTTGTCATTACTTCTCTAACGGGGGTGGTTGGATCTTTACCTGCTCCTACAACCCTTATTGCTATGTCCCTGTCGGTTATTATTCCTGCTGGTTTATCCCCGTCCAGAACAACAAGACTTCCGACCATTTTGTCCTTCATTCTTTGAGCGGCAAGCATTACGGGGTCTTCAGGTTCAATCGTAACAACTTTTCTCTGAATCAGGTCTTTAACAGGCATGGCTCCCTCCTTTCTTTGTTTCTAAGTTTAAATTTAAAGCCTTTTCTTTCAAATAGAAAGGAGGGAGCCAAAAAGTGATTAACTCTTTGATATACCTGCGAGTCTCAACTCATACTTTGGGTGGTTAATGTTGTACATTGTTGGAAATTTCTGGTAGATAGGACCTGCGTATATAACCTTTCCATTTGACTTAACTTCGATGAGTATGGCAGGGTTGTTGGGTTCGTTCGAACCGGAAGTGTATCCCTGATCAAGAACAAGGTGGGGAACGATATAGAGAATCTTGATGTCGAGACCGTCATACTTTATTTCTGCTCCTTTTGTGACTTTTTCTGTTTTTACTGCTTTTCCTGTTGTCTTGTCAATGATTTTAACTGTTGCGTATTTCCAGGTTTTAACGACTTCTTCGGGAATGTTGATTGGTCTGTTAAACTTGGTGAGTTTTTTTCCTGAATGCATTGCTGCGAGTTCTTTTTCAGCTCCCATAGGCGGATGACCGGGAGGTAGCTGGTTGTTTATTGGAGGATGTCCTTGAGGCAGGTTGTTTTCGTGGGCAAGCTCTGTAATTGGCTTTGGAGCTTTGCTTTCAACTTTACTTCTGGTTTCCTCTTTTTTACCACAACCTGACAAGGCTACAGTTGCGGAAAGGAAAAAAGTTAAGAGAACCAAGCCTTTTTTCATCGCACTCTCCTTTACTTTTAGGAAGTTTCTTCAATTTTATCAAATGGTGTTCAGAAAGTATGTGATGAGAGATGTATATCGTTTTTTTCAATTTAAAGCCACAATGCGATAGAAAAATACTATTTGTTTGATAGTTAAAATCTTGTTAAGATTAAGAAAAAAAAGCCGGAAGAGGTTAAATCTATGAAGAGAAGAGAGTTCCTGAAGGTTGCCGGTCTTACAGTTCTGTTTGGTGGAACGTTCAAAATTAAAACCTCAAGGGGAGAAGAGCTTTTCAAGCCTGTTCTCATATTTGATCAGACAAAGTGTATGGGCTGTAAAGCCTGTATGGCAGCCTGTCAGCTTGAACACGGACTTGAAACAGAACCTGAAGTAAATCTCTTCTGGATAAAGGAAAAGGAAATAGGTAGATATCCAGAGGCAAAATTAACGTTCTATCAGGAGAACATCTGTAAGGAATGTATTGATCATCCCTGTGTTTCAGCCTGCCCGTTTGATGCGGTTTCCGTTAAGAAGGGTGGGATTGTTTACATAGAAGAAGAGAGATGTACAGGGTGCAAAAAGTGTGTAGATGTTTGCCCTTACAACGCTATAACCTTTGATGAAAATGATAAAGCTAAGAAGTGTGACCTTTGTTTTGAAAGGATTTTGAAAAAAGGAGATGTTCCAAGGTGTGTTTCTGTTTGTCCAGGTGGAGCTCTTGTATTTGGAAACCTCTTAAAGCCAGAAGGACAGCTTGCAGAACTTCTTAAATCAAGACCTGAAGCGAAGAAGTTACTTCTCAAACACCTTCAGGCAGAGCTTGTCTTTAAACCTAAAGAAACAGACGTTTTCGTTTTTCCCGAAACAAGAAAACCTGAAGGGGAAAGAATTGTTAACACAGTTTGTCTTGCCTGCAACGCAAGATGTGGACTGAGAGTGACGGTCAAGGGAGATAGGCTTGTTCAGATTGATGGAAATCCATATCATCCTTACAACAGGGCGGGGAAAGAGATTCCTTATGATACTTCAGTTGAAAAGAGCTTTAACTCTGTTGCAACAACGTGTGCAAAACCACAGATGGATAACGACTATCTCCACAACCCTTACAGGATAACCCAACCTCTCAAAAGAATTGGTTCAAGGGGTTCTGGAAAGTTCAAACCAATAAGCTGGGAGCAGTTGATAAGAGAAGTTAGCGAAGGAGGATACATCTTTAAGGAGATTGGTGATAACAGGTACTATCCCGGTATAAAGGACGTCCTTTCAGATGATCTGATTGATCCAGAAGCACCGGAGCTCGGTCCAAAGAGGAACCAGATTGTCTGGTTTACAGGAAGGTCTCAAGGAGGAAGGAGTCACTTCATAAAGAGGTGGTTGCTTAACTCTATCGGCTCAAAGAATTACATAAGCCATACAGACATCTGTGGAATTGGGTTTAGAATGGGTAACTACGCCCTTACAGATGGAAAAGAGGTTGAGCTGAAGGCAGACTTCTGGAACTGCAAGTACATGCTGATATTTGGAGCAAACATCTACTCAGCACTTCAGCCGGGTGTAAACACATCAGGTTCGATAATTGCAAGGAGAATTGCATCTAAGGATTTGAAAATAGTTCTCATAGATCCAAGAGCTCCAAAAGCTGTTGCCCATGCCCACGACTGGCTTCCTGTAAGACCGACAAAAGACGGAAGCTTAGCCCTTGGATTACTAAGAGTAATGCTTGAAAATGGCTGGTACGATAAGGATTTCCTCTCCATTCCATCAATGAAGGCAGCAAAAAAAGCAAAGAGAAATGTCTATACAAATGCCACACATCTTGTAATCGTTGATGAAAAACATCCTGAAACCGGGAGAATGCTAAGAGTTAAGGACGTTAAAGGATTGAAAGGAAAACCTGATGCAGAAATCGTTATAGACCCGGAAACCCTAAGACCGGTTCCTGCAGATTCTGTCCGTAGAGCTCTCTTAGAGTGGGAAGGGGAAATTAACGGAATTAAGGTCAAGACAGCCTTTAAGCTGATGAAAGAGAGCGTATTTGCACACTCTCTTGATTTCTACTCAAGAGAGTGTGGAATTCCTGCCGAAAAGATTAAAAAGATTGCAAAGGAGTTCTGGGAACATGCTCCATATGCTGCAGCCTTTGCCTACCACGGTGGTGGAAACTACGTTGGAGGAACGTATGCAAGTTACGCCCTTTCGATGCTAAACGTTTTAGTCGGTAACATAAACAGGAAAGGTGGTTACCTTGGTAAAGGTAAAGGAGCTGCAAACTGGCAAAAAGGACTTTATGACCTCAAAAGCTTTCCCGGTGCAAGGAAACCTACGGGTGTTAAGATTTCAAGGGAAAAGGCAAAGTATGAAAAGTCAACTGAGTTTAAGAAAAGTGGTTATCCTTCAAAGCTTCCCTGGTTCAGCTTCACAAAAGGTGGTCTCTCTGTTTCTGCAATTTCCGGAATCGACCAGAAGTACCCATATCCAATAAAGATTCTCATAACCTACTTCTCTAACATCATCTACAGCATGCCAGGTGGAAGAAGGTTTATTGAAACCCTGAAAGACCAGGATAAAGTTCCACTCCACATCTCAATAGATACAACCATAAACGAGTCCAACATCTATGCCGACTACATCGTTCCAGACGTTACATACCTTGAGGGGCACTACGGGTTTCTTACTCCCCATGCTCCAGGCTGCTGGTTCACAGCGGTTAGGACTCCGATCTTAGAGCCAATGACTGGAAGGACGGAAGATGGAAGACCTTTCTGCATGGAGACTTTCCTCATCGACGTCGCAAGACACCTCAATCTTCCAGGCTATGGAGAGAAAGCTATTCCCGCAAAAGATGGAAAGCTCTATCCTCTTATAAAGCCAGAGGACTATTATCTGAGAGGCATTGCAAACCTTGCCTTTAATGCTAAGGTAAAGGAT
>OFBY01000052.1_pt1 | contig 16370 bp, 15 predicted proteins | sample 1520751 | NCBI WGS metagenome assembly OFBY01 (sample SAMEA3696450, study PRJEB22514) | metagenome | biome: water; feature: marine; material: hydrothermal vent | place: Pacific Ocean | collected 2014-08-16 | depth 1514 m
TTCTTAGACCCCATCAGTCTTTAAGTTACAAGACTCCCGCTGAGAAGTTTGAGGACTATATTAGAAGTCATCAAGGTGTCCACCATGTATTGAACTTGAACACACACTGTTGACAATAATGAGTGGTTGTCCTATATTATGGTTTGTCAAATTAGCGCGGGAGTGGCGGAATCGGCAGACGCGCTGTCTTGAGGGGGCAGTGCCCTTTACGGGCGTGCGGGTTCAAATCCCGCCTCCCGCACCATACTCAACCTGGCTTCCTACCCAGACCTTAGCTCCACTTCTTTAGTCTCCCTGTGAATTTTTTCAATTCCCTTTATAGGCCTTAGCCTGGTTTCTGATAAAATTTTACTTAAGTACTTTCAACTCTTATCTGGATGGAGCTGGAAAAATGGGATATGCTCTCAAAATCTACGAAGCGTTTAGAGACTTAGGAGAAGATAAAGCTTCTGTTTTAGCAGAGTTTGTTGAGTATGTGGAGTCCCGAAAAAGTGCAACCTCAGAAGAGTTAAAGGAAACGGAGTTAAAGCTTCAGAAGGAGATAGAGCAGGTTCGTCTTGAAGTTGAAGGAGTTAGAAAGGAGCTAAAGGAGACAGAGCTACGGCTACAAAAGGAAATAGGCGAAACAAAAGCATCGCTGATAAAGTGGATGTTCCTCTTCTGGACAGGCCAGATTATAGCTTTTGCAGGTCTTTTAAAATTCATGCTTCATTAGAGAATTCCTCATTCTGACTCTTCACCTTTTACGAAACTTTTCAACTTTTCGGCTTGCTCTCTCGTACCAATTATGATTAGCGAATCACCTTCAAGAATCATAGTTGTGGATGTAGGATTTAAAATAAACGAGCCATCTTTTCTCCTTACACCAATTACAATAACTCCGGTTTTCTTAGGTATCTCAAGGTCTTTTAGAAGTCTTCCGTGGAAAGGAGACCCTTTTAGAACCCTTACTTCTTCAAGTCTCAGGTCTATCTCTCCATGATGGGTAACAATATCTAAGAACGTTACTACACTGGGTCTTATTGCAAGTGAAGCCATTCTCAAGCCACCTATAACGTTTGGAAGAATAACCTCCGTAGCCCCTGCTCTTTTGAGCTTGAGAACGTTTTCTTCTCTGTTTGCTCTTGTAACGATTCTCAGATTAGGGTTTAAGTTCTTTGCAGAAAGGGTTATGAAGAGGTTATCTGCATCGTCTGCTGTTGCAACAATCAAATTAGCTGCTGATTTTATACCGGCTTTAATAAGAGTTTCGTCTTGAGTTGCATCTCCAAGAATGTAAATAAGGTTAGGGTAATTTTCCTTAGCTTCTTCTATCCTTGATTCATCCTTTTCAACGACAACAAACGGAATCTTTTCCTTCCACAGCTCCTTAATAGCAGCCTGTCCTGTTCTCCCAAGCCCGCAGATGATCGTGTGGTTTTTGAGTTTTGAAGCCATCTTTTCCATCCTCTTTATTACAAATATTTTTCGCAGTTGTCCTTCGAAAATCATTGCTGCGACTGCAGAAGCACCGTAAGCAAAAACGGCAAAAGCAATAACAATTACAAACATTGAAAAGATTCTTCCTGAAGTGGATAGTGGATGGATTTCTCCGTAACCTACGGTTGAAATGGTTATTATTGTGTGCCATAGGGCATCTAAAAATGACCATTTTTCCAAGAACATTATTCCAAGGGTTGAGAAAATGACGAGCAGAAGCAGGAATGAGAGAATGTTTGTAAACTTCCTGACAGTTTCTGCTTCTGCTGTTTTTTTCTTATGTTTAGAAAATAGCATAGTTTTTTCCGTTTACTGACGAGTTTTCGTTATCAGAATATATTATAGGAGCAAATGATGAAGTTCAAGTTTTTCTTTGTCGGAAAAATTCCAAGCAAGGCAAACTATAAGAAGATCTCTCACAGGCGGATAAAAGGTGAAATGAAGCCCTTTATCGTTAACAATCCGCAGGTCATTTCGTCTCAGAAGGAAGCCGTATATCAGCTCCACCTTCAGAAACTATCCTACGGAATTGAGAAATTCCCGATAGAGAAACCTGTGAAGGTTTCTATTTCTTTTCTCCTTTCCGGACGGGTAAAACAGAGGGACATAGATAATGCTGAGAAGTTTGTCGGAGATATTCTTGAGAAAGCAGAAGTTTTGAAGAGAGATTCCCTGATTTATGTAAAGGAGAGGGTGGAGAAGAGGCTCGGTATAAAGGGATTTGATGAAATAGTTATTATTGAAATTGAGGAACTTTCGGATTCTGACAGGAAGATTCATGAGAAAGAGGTTGAAGAGCTCCCAGAAGAGTTCTTTGAATTCTTAAAGAGATTAAAACTGGAGTTGCCCAATGAGAGTGGAGTTAGATGTAAAGGTTCCGATTGATAGCACCCTTGAAGAGGAGCTGAAGAAGTTAGGAATTGAGGCGGAGTTTGAGATAGTTAGAAAGTCCCTGGATGCGAGGAAGAAGCCTTACTATCTCTACAGAATTGTTATTGACCTTCCGGAAGAGGTTGCAGAGAAACTGATAAGAGAGGGAAAGGTAAGGGAGTATAAAGGAGTTGAAGAGCTTTCGATTCCTGTTATTTCAATCAGGAAGAGTGTTTTAATTGTTGGAACAGGACCGGCAGGGCTTTTTGCTGCACTGATACTTGCTGAGGCTGGTTTTGATGTTACAGTGGTTGAGAGAGGTAAACCTGTGGAAGAGAGGGTTAAGGACGTTTCCCGTTTCTGGAAGGAGAGAAAACTTGATGAAAACTCAAACGTTCAGTTTGGAGAGGGTGGAGCAGGGACATTTTCGGATGGAAAGCTAACAACAAGGGTTAAGGATAAGAAGAAACACTTTGTTTACAGAGTTTTTGTTGAGTGTGGAGCTCCACGTGAAATCCTTTATGAAAATAAACCTCACATAGGAACAGATAAACTTCAGGAGGTTATTCCGAATCTTAGAAAAAAACTTCAGGATTTGGGTGTTGTCTTTAGGTTTTCAACAAGGCTTGAAAGGCTAAAAGTCAGGGATGGAAAGGTTGAGGAGGTTCATCTGAAGGACTTGAAGACGGGAATTGAAACTGTTGAGAAGTTCGATTACATCTTCCTTGCCATAGGAAACAGTGCAAGGGACACTTTTGAGATGTTAAGAAGAGAAGGAATCGCTTTAGAAGCCAAGCCTTTTGCGGTTGGTCTCCGGGTCGTTCACAGGCAGAGGACAATAGATAGAATGCAGTATGGAAAGTTCTTCAAACATCCCAACCTTCCGCCAGCAGACTACTCGTTGACCTACAGAGGTAGGGAAAGGAATGTTTTCTCTTTTTGCATGTGTCCGGGTGGTTACGTCATCTGTGCATCATCTGAAGACAGCAGCGTTGTCTGTAACGGAATGAGCAACTATAAGAGGGACAGCGGTTACGCAAACAGTGCAATTGTTGTTCAGGTTTTCCCTGAAGATTTTGAGAACGATCCGTTTAAGGCAATTGATTTTCAGAGAGCTCTTGAGAGAGCAGCCTTTGTGATGGGTGGCAGCAATTACACAATGCCAGCCCAGAAAGTGTGGGATTTCATAGAGGGTCAGAGCTCAAGCAAGCTCATTGAAGGTGGATACATTCCTGAGATAAAGAGTGCAAGGCTTGATAGACTCCTTCCAGAACCGATAGCCGAACACATAAAAGAGGCTTTCCTCTACTGGAGTAAAAAGATTCCATTCTTCGTTCCAGGAAATGCGACCTTTGTTGGGGTTGAGACAAGAACCTCTTCTCCACTGAGAATTGTGAGAAGAGAGGACTATTCCTCTATTTCTGCCGATAACCTCTTTCCGATTGGAGAGGGAGCAGGTTATGCAGGTGGTATAACAAGTTCTGCGATTGATGGAATAAACGGAGCTCTTTCGTTGATTGAGAGGTTAAAGAAATGAGCTGGTTTCCCAACTTCCTGTGGCTCTGGACGCTTTTAATCGTTCCTGTCGGGCTCTACCAGCCTGAGCTTTTCTACCCTCTGAAACCCTATATCAAACCACTCCTTGGAACTGTAATACTTGCAATGGGAATGACTTTACGGCTTGAAGATTTTAGAGTGGTTTTCAGAAAGCCAAAACTGATAATTGTCGGACTCTTTTCTCAGTACACTGTAATGCCGATTCTGGGGCTTGTCGTTGGACTTATCTTCTTTAAAAGTCTCCCGAAGGACTTCATAGCTGGTCAGGTTCTCACAGGTTCCTGTCCGACAGGTGTTGTTTCAAACGTCTATAATTTTCTTGCCGGTGCAAATGTTGCACTCTCAATTTCACTTTCTGCAGTCAACACACTTATTTCTCCTGTTTTAACTCCGATTCTTACGGGAGCTCTCGTTTCAAAGATTGTCCACGTTGATGTTTTAAAGCTCTTTATTGACATGATTCAGGTCACTCTGATTCCAGTTCTGATTGGAATAGGGATTAACTACTGTTTCAGCGATAAGGTTGAAAGGATAAAGCCAGTTCTTCCCGTCTATTCAACGGTTGCAGTTGTTCTAATTGTTGGATTTGTTGTTGCAGCCGGACACAAGAAGATCCTTTCACTGCCGGTGAGCTCTGTCTTTATGCTTGTGTTGGCTTCCACGTTTCATTTACTCTTTGGTTACTGGTTTGGGTATGTAATCTCAAGGTTTTCTGGAATTGAGAAGAGGGAAAGGATAACGATTTCCATTGAAACGGCAATGCAGAACTCTGGACTTGCAACTGTTTTAGCCCTTTCTCAGTGGGGAGCAGTTGCAGCACTTCCAGCGGTTACCTACAGCGTTGTTCAGAATTTAATAGGTCCTTTTGTCTGCCTTCTGTTTAAGAGGATGATTGAGTGGCACTATGGGAAGTTAAATAAAGAAAAGAACCTGTAGTCCACCAATGATGAATCCTAAAACTCCACCCAGGAGGGTGATGTAGCGAAGTTCTTCTTCTATCAGCTTTAAGACTATAGCTTCAACATCTTCAATTGGGAGTGAGTTAATTCTGTCTTTAACGAGAGTTTCAATGTCAACAGATTCCATTATCACGGGGAGCTCAATCTCAATTACCTGGAGGAGCTTTTCCGTTGCGACTTTTGATATGTAGTCTTTTTTCTTTTGAACAAGTTCCTTTAACAGAGTAATGATCTGGGGAACAATCTCTTCCTTCAGTCCTGAGATTTCTGAAATTTTCTTTTTTCTGTAAGGGTTGATAATTTCCAGAATTGAATCTTTGACTATTCTTTTGAAATTTTCGCCTCTTTCTCCTGAAAGGTTGATTTCTCTGTTGAGGAGTTCCCTCGTCTTTTCCCAGACAATCTTTGAGATCTTAATCTTGAATTGAGGATCGGAAGTAGAATTCTCAATGAACTTTATAACCACGTCAGAGATTTTCTCTGAAAAGCTGTCAAGAGTCTTTTCTGTAAAAAGGGGAAAGTATGTCACGAATCTAAGGAGGTTGTTCTTCACTCCGTAGTAGATGATATCCCTGAATTCAGGCTTCTTAGTTAGCTTTAAAATCTGCTCCGTTATTTCATCTATCTTCTCATCAATGAATTTTTCCAGTTCTTTCTTTAAGTTATGTGGCAGGAGTTCTTCAACTCTCTTTCCATTCAGAAACTCAAAGAGTATATTAATGAGCTCAGAGAGCTTCTCTTCAACTAAGTTAAAATTGACAAAGACTTCAAGTCTTTCATCTCCAATGTTTTCCAGAAACTCCTCAATGTACCTATCTCCACTTTTTACAAACTCATCAAGTAACCTTTCAACAAGCTGTCTCAGGTTTTCTCTTATCTTTTCTTCGTTGAGTCTTTTCTTCAAGACCTCTTCTGTCAGCAGGTTTTCCTTAACGACCTTTGCAATAGCTTCTGCAAGCTTTTCTCTCTTTGAAGGGATAAGTCCAGGGGTAAAGGGAACTTTCCAGCCAAAGATGTAATAAGTCTTTACGGGTCTAAAGAGCATCTTAATCGCAACGTAGTTTGTGAAATATCCAATAGCTGCGCCGACAACTGGAGGAACAAAGAGCTCAATCAAGGACTATCTCCTCTAAAACTCTGTAAATGGGACCTTCTGAGGTTAGTTTACTCTCGATGAGACATACCTTTGGTTCAATCTTTTTATCAAAGAGGTACTCTTTCATCTGAAAGATATAGCTTTTAAATTTTGTTGCATGTCGTAGTTTCTTTATCCTTAAAAGTGTCAGATGGGGTTTAAAGTTCTCCTCAAGTGGAAATCCAAATGGCATCAGAGCCTGGTCAATTCTCCTTTTTACCTCTTCGATTCTTTCAGATTCCATACCAACCCAGAGGACTCTGGGAAACTTCAGGTTCGGGAAGACTCCAAGTCCTCTGTAGCTGATTACAGGAGCCTTTACTCCTTTAAGTCTGTTTCTCAGCATCTGTCCAATCTGGGAGATTTTCTCCTCTTCAACGTCTCCAAGAAACCTGTAGGTAAAGTGGGTATTCTCCTTCTCGACCCACTTTCCTGAAATCCTTAGAGACTCTATCTTCTCTCTTACAATTTCTATTCCAGAGACAGAAGTAAGAGTTCCAACAAAGAGCCTTTTCTTTGCCATCTGACCTCCTATGAATTTAATTATAATCAACTGTAGAGAGTTTAACCTGGGAGATTAAACGATGAAGAAGAGAACAAAAATAGTGGCGACTCTGGGACCGGCGTCTTCAGATAAAAAGATTTTAAAAAAGATGGTTGAGAGTGGTTTAAACGTTGTCAGACTCAACATGTCCCACGGTACCCACGATGAGCATAAAGCAAGGATAGAACTCCTTAGAGAAGTTGAAAAGGAGACCGGTAAGCCGATTCCAATTTTGATGGATCTCTGCGGTCCAAAGATAAGGATTGGGAAGATTCCAAAAGAACCACTTTTCCTTCACAGAGGGGATAGAATCGTTCTGACAACGGGGAAACCTGTTAAGAACAAGATTACCGTTAACTATCCAGATCTTCACAGAGAGGTTAGAAAGGGAGAGGCGATTCTCCTTGCAGATGGAGCTTTCAGGCTGAAGGTGAAAGAGGTCAGAGGAGAGGATATTATCTGCGAGGTACTGGTTGGAGGTCCTTTAACTTCTCACAAGGGAGTGAATCTTCCCCATTCGAAACTCTCAGTTCCAGCCCTAACTGAAAAGGACAAAGAAGACGTAAAGTTTGGGATTGAAAACGGTGTTGACATCATTGCCCTCTCTTTTGTTAGAAAAGCCGAAGACGTTGTTGAGCTGAGGGAGTTAATCAGAAGCCTTGGGAAAAACATTCCCATTATTGCAAAGATAGAGAAGCCTGAGGCGGTTAAGAACATTGATTCAATTTTGAAAGTTGCAGATGGGATAATGGTTGCAAGGGGTGACTTAGGAGTGGAGCTCCCCATTGAAAAAGTTCCCGTTATTCAGAAACAGCTCATAAGAAAAGCAAACGAAGCAGGGAAGCCTGTTATAACCGCAACTCAGATGCTCAAATCGATGGTTGACCTTCCATCTCCAACGAGAGCTGAAGTTACAGACATAGCAAATGCCGTTTTGGATGGAACTGATGCTTTAATGCTTTCAGAGGAGACAGCAGTTGGAAAGTATCCAGTAAGGGTTATAAAAACTATGGCAAAGGTTGCATCTGAGACTGAGAAGATTTACCCATACAAGCGTTACATTGACATGCCCGCTGAAACTTTACAGGATTCTCTTGCAAAGTCTGCCTGTAATCTCTCAAGGGAGGTGAAAGTAAAAGCGATCGTTCCATTTACGAGAAGCGGTGCTTCTGCTCTGGCAGTTGCAAAGTACAGACCACCAGTCCCAATTTACGCTGTAACCCACGATATTGAAACGTGCAGGATGCTCAATCTTGTCTGGGGTGTTGAACCATTCCTGACACTTCTGGTCCAGTCAACGGACAGGATTATTGAAGAATCTCTAAAAGTGGCAAAGGAGAAAAAGTTTGCAAAGAAAGGAGACAGGATAATAGTTCTTGCTGGAGCTCCAACAGGAATTCCTGGAACGACAAACCTTTTGAGGGTTGTAACGGTGAGATAGGGGGATTGAAATGAGACGTTCTGCAATTTTGATTTTTGCTCTCTTTCTGATAGCCTTGAATCTCCTGATTCCATCAGTTCCTCTTGAAATAAGAAAAGGGCTTGCAGTCCTGACGTTTGCAGCGGTTCTCTGGATAACCGAGGCACTTCCTTTAGCGGTTACTTCCCTCTCAATTCCTGTTCTGGCAGTTCTCCTTGGGATTTTGGACGTTAAAGCCGCTTTTTCCTCTTTTGCCCATCCAATTATTTTCCTTTTCTTTGGTGGATTTGCACTTGCAACGGCTCTTACGAAATACGGGTTAGATAAATTCCTTGCTTTCAAGATAGTTTCAGTTTCAAAAGGTTCTCTCTTTGGAACTACAATTCTTCTCTTTGCTGCGACTGCTTTCATCTCAATGTGGATTAGTAACACCTCCACAACAGCAATGATGCTTCCGTTAGCTCTTGGAATAGCTGGAACAGTTTCTGCAGATAGCAGACTCAAGACTTTTCTCCTTTTAGGAATTGCTTACTCTGCAAGCGTTGGGGGAATAGGTACTCTTGTTGGAAGTCCCCCAAACGGAATAACTGCTGCAAATCTCGGAATAGAATTTACTGACTGGTTAAAGGCTGGCTTACCGGCAGTTTTTATCCTTTTTCCTCTTCTATTTTTCATTCTCTATCTCTACTTCAGACCCGATCTGAAAAGGAAAGTAACAATTGAAAACTTTACCCTGGAGATGACAAAGGAGAGAATAGGGGTTTTACTGGTTTTCCTTATTACTGTTACTCTGTGGCTCTTCAGCAAGAAGGTTGCTGCTTTCATAGGAGTTCACAGGTACTTTGATGCAGTTGTGGCTGTTTTTGCTGTTATTCTTCTCTTTGCTTTCAGACTTGTAAACTGGGAGGAAATTGACAGAGGCACTGACTGGGGAACCCTCTATCTATTTGGTGGTGGTCTTGCACTATCTCACGTTTTGAAAGTTACGGGAACGAGCAAGTTTATAGCTAAGATTTTGACAGAGAATGTTGGCGGTCTGCCCCATATTTTAGTTGTTCTTTCTGTTACCATTTTTATGATCTTCCTGACCGAGCTCATGAGTAACACTGCAACGGCTGCAATCTTTGTTCCGATTCTCATAACTGCTGCTTCACAGATGAATTTACCACCCCAGGAGCTTGCTCTACCTGCCGGAATTGCGGCTTCCTGTGCGTTTATGCTTCCAGTTGCAACTCCTCCAAATGCGATAGTCTATGGAACTGGAATGGTTAGACAGAGGGATATGATAAGGATAGGGCTTATTCTCAATGTGACCTTTGCTGTCGTTATCTCTCTCCTTGCAGTACTTATTTTCAACCGATTACTATGAAGTGTAGTGGAATGGGATACCCATAAGTGTGCTAAAATGCTGTGAAACAATGTTTTCAGCTTCTCCTCTTCGTAAGGGGAGTTAGAGGAATTTTTCGGAGGTGGGTCTTGGAAATACTCTACAAGATAACAGTAATTTTCTTTGACATTATTTTTGTTCTCTTTGCTGCTTACATCGTTTTCGTTTTTGGTTTGAGAATTTACTGGAGATTTAAATCAAAGAAGATGAGGGGACAGGAGCTCCCCGTTTTAGAGGGAGAGTTTTCAAGACTTAAGAAAGGGAAAGGAGTAGTTTATTTCCACGCTCCAAACTGCCGTCCCTGTAAGATGGTTGATCCTGTGATAAAGAAGCTCTCAAAAGAGTTGAAGAGGGTTTCATTTGTCAAAGTTAACATAGCAGAAACTCCTGAACTTGCAAGAAAATTTGGAATCCTTGCAACCCCATCAATTATCATCACAAAAGATGGTCATATAGAGGAAGTCCTGATGGGACCTGTTACTGAAGGGACTTTGAGGGAGAAATTGAAGTGAAAATAACCTTTAACGGTGCTGCACAGGTTGTTACTGGAAGTTGTCATCTGATAGAGACCGGGAGAACAAAGTTTCTCCTTGATTGCGGTATGTTTCAGGGTAAAGAAGAGCTTGAGGATCTAAATCCGAAATTTACCTTTGACCCACGAGAGATAGACTTTGTAATTCTTTCCCACGGCCATCTTGACCATTGTGGAAGGCTTCCGTATCTCGTAAAGAGAGGTTTTAGAGGAAAGATATTTGCTACTCCTGGAACGATAGACATTTCAAGGCTCATTCTGATGGATTCTGCTCAGGTTCAGGAGGAACATTTAAAAACAGAGAACAGGAAAAGATTGAGGGAAGGGAAGGAGTTGAAGGAGCTTCTCTATACCCTTGATGACGTTTTTGATACCTTTGATCACTTCAGACCTGTTGGATATTACCAGTGGTATGAGGTTAATGGAATCAGGTTCAAATTCTACAACGCTGGACACATCCTTTGTTCTGAGTTTGTTGAGCTGGAGATTGAAGGAAAAAGATTGATTTTCAGTGGAGACATTGGAAACCACGGTAAACCATTGATTAGAGACCCTGAAAAGCCACCAAAAGGTGATATTGTCCTTATTGAAACAACTTACGCAAACAGAAGACACAGGAGTTTTGAGGATTCTGTTAAAGAGTTTAAAGAAGCAATTTTGAAAACCTTTGAAAGAGGAGGGGTTGTCCTTATTCCAACCTTTGCCCTTGAAAGGGCTCAGGACATTCTCTATATCCTTAGAAAGATGTATGATGATGGAGAACTTCCAGAGTGTAAAGTCTTTTTAGATTCCCCTTTAGCAATTTCTATAACGCAAACTTTTAGAAGACATCCAGAATGTCTTGAGGAAGAAGTACTGAAAGAGTTTAAAAGAAGAGATCTCTTTTCTTTTCCCTATTTGAAGTTTACAAGAACTGTCAGAGAGTCGATGAAAATTAACGACGTAAAAGAAAGGGCAATAATCATTGCTGGAAATGGAATGTGTACGGGTGGAAGGATTCTCCACCATCTGAAACATAGGCTCTGGGATGAAAAGAACACAATAATCTTTGTTGGCTTTCAGGCTGAAGGGACGACAGGAAGAAAGATAATAGAAGGGGCTAAAAAAGTAAAGGTTTTCAATGAGCTAATAGCAGTAAAATCTGAGGTTTATACAATAAATGGTTTTTCATCTCATGCAGATCAATTGCAAATTGTTGAGTGGCTTGAAGGGGCGCTAAAACCCGATTCAAAACTTGTTTTTGTTCACGGCGAAGCTTCAGTTATGAAAAAGTTTAAGCCAATTGTAGAGGAAAAGTTTGGAGTAGAACCGATAATTCCGGAGCTCTACCAGACTGTTGAGTTCCATTAGAGTATAATCTGGCTTCCAAACTGACTCCGGAGGCTGAAGATGAAAATAGCCCTTGCTTGTGACCACGGTGGTTTTTGTTTAAAGGAAGTTATAAAAGCTTACCTTGAAGAACTTGGAATAGAGTATGTTGACTATGGAACCTATTCAGAAGAATCTGTTGATTATCCAGACTTTGCATACAAGGCAGCTAAGGGGATAGTAAACGGTGAAGCGGATAGAGGAATTTTCATCTGTGGAACAGGAATTGGAATTTCAATTGCAGCAAATAAGGTTAAAGGTATAAGAGCTGCACTTTGCTATAACATCTTTGCTGCTGAGATGAGCAGGAGACACAACGATGCAAATGTTCTGTGTCTCGGAGGAAGGGTTTTGGGAGATGAACTGGCAAAAGCCATCGTAAAGGTATGGCTTGAGACTCCTTTTGATGGTGGAAGACACGAAAGAAGGGTAAACAAGATTTCTGAGATTGAAGAAAACGAATCTGGAGGTAATAGATGAAACACCTTAGAGGCGTTGACCCAGAAGTTTTTGAGGCACTAAAGTGCGAGTACAGGAGACAGAATGAACACCTTGAGCTTATTGCTTCCGAGAACTTTACAAGCGAAGCTGTAATGGAGGCTCAGGGGTCTGTTCTCACAAACAAGTACGCCGAAGGTTACCCTGGAAAGAGGTACTACGGCGGTTGTGAGTGTGTTGACATTGTTGAGAGGCTTGCAATTGAGAGGTGTAAGGAACTCTTTGGAGCTGAGCACGTAAATGTTCAGCCTCACTCTGGTTCTCAGGCTAACCAGGCAGTTTACCTTGCAGTATTAAAACCTGGAGATACGATTCTCTCAATGAACCTTTCCCACGGTGGTCACCTCTCCCACGGTTCTCCTGTTAACATGACAGGTAAGTACTTTAATGTTGTTCAATACGGTGTAAGGAAAGATACTGAAACTATCGACTTTGATCAGGTCTATCAGCTTGCAAAGGAGCACAAGCCAAAGCTCATAATCTGCGGTGCTTCTGCTTATCCAAGGGTTATTGACTTTGATAAGTTTAGGGAAATTGCAGACGAGGTTGGAGCCCTACTCTTAGCTGACATTGCCCACATTGCAGGGCTTGTAGTTGCTGGACTCCATCCATCTCCAGTTGAAGCCTGCCATTTTGTTACCACAACAACCCACAAGACTCTTAGAGGTCCTCGTGGCGGTGTAACAATGTGTAAGGCAGAGTTTGCTAAGGAGATAGATAAAGCTGTATTTCCGGGACTTCAGGGTGGACCTCTCATGCACGTCATTGCAGCAAAGGCTGTAGCATTTAAGGAGGCTCAAACAGAAGAATTTAGAAAGTATCAGGAACAGATAGTGAAGAACGCCAGAGTAATGGCTGAGGAGCTCCAGAGGCAGGGCTTTAGACTTGTATCTGGAGGAACTGACAATCACCTCATGCTTGTTGACCTCACAGATAAGGGAATTACCGGAAAAGAGGCTGAAGCTGCCCTTGGAAAGGCAAACATTACAGTGAACAAGAACACGATTCCATTCGACACAAGGAGCCCATTTGTAACAAGCGGTATCAGAATTGGAACTCCAGCGATAACAACAAGGGGAATAAAAGAGGACGAAGCAAGGAGAATTGCTCAGCTCATAGCTGAAGTTCTGGAGAATATTAACGATGACTCAGTAATTGAAAAGGTTAAGGCAGAAGTTTTAGAAATCTGTGGCAAGCATCCACTTTACAATGCTCTCGAGGAACTCTACTCTTAAGCTTTTCTTAAGTTTACTGGGTTTTTGGAAAATAAAAAAGGGGGCTTTCAAGCCCCCTTTATTTTTAGCTCTGAATTATCCATTAATACTCAGGCATTGATGGCATGTTCTTCTCTTCCTTTTCAGGAATCTCAGTTACTGTGGCTTCTGTTGTGAGGAGGAGTCCAGCTGCAGATGCAGCGTTCTGGAGAGCTACCCTTTCAACCTTGGTTGGGTCGATGATTCCAGCTTCAACTAAGTTTTCAAAATCACCTTTTCTTGCGTTAAATCCGTACTCGTGTCCTTTTTCCTTAATAAGTTCTTTAACTTTCTCAACAACTACCTGTCCAGAATAACCTGCGTTGTCAGCAATCTGTCTTAGTGGAGATTCAATAGCCTTCTTGACGATTTCAACACCGTGTTTCTTATCAACTTCGCCGTTTTCATCAAACTTCTTGATGAGGTCATCGAGCTTTTGAGCGGCTGCAATGAGTGCTGTTCCACCACCAGGAACGATACCTTCTTCTACTGCAGCTCTTGTAGCGTGGAGGGCGTCTTCAACCCTTGCCTTCTTCTCTTTGAGTTCAGCCTCTGTAGCAGCACCAACTTTTATGATAGCTACGCCACCAGCAAGCTTGGCAAGTCTTTCTTGAAGCTTTTCCTTGTCGTATTCGGATGTGGCTTTTTCAAGTTCAGCCTTGATTTGCTTGATTCTTCCTTCGATATCTTCTGCTTTACCTTTACCGCCGATGATTGTTGTGTGTTCTTTGTCAACAACAACCTTGTCAGCCTGTCCAAGCATGTCGAGTGTAACGTTTTCAAGTTTGATTCCGAGGTCTTCTAAGATTGCAGTTCCACCTGTAAGGATAGCAATATCCTGAAGCATTGCCTTTCTTCTTTCACCAAATCCAGGAGCTTTAACTGCACAAACCTGGAGTGTTCCACGGAGTTTGTTAACTACGAGGGTGGCAAGAGCTTCACCTTCCACGTCTTCAGCAATGATGAGGAGTGGTCTTCCTTCTCTTGCTACACCTTCAAGAACTGGAAGGAGCTCTCTGATGTTGGAGATTTTCTTACCGTAGATGAGGATGTATGGATTTTCAAGTACACACTCCATCTTGTCTGGATCTGTTACGAAGTATGGAGAGAGGTATCCTCTGTCAAATTGCATACCCTCTACAACTTCAAGAGTTGTCTCAAGACCCTTGGCTTCTTCTACTGTAATAACTCCCTCTTTACCAACTTTGTCCATAGCTTCGGCGATGAGCTCACCGATTTCTCTGTCGTAGTTAGCAGAGATTGTAGCTACTTGAGCGATCTGCTCTTTTGTTTCTACAGGCTTGGAGATGTTTTTGAGTTCATCAACGATAACTTTAACGGCTTCGTCAATTCCTCTCTTGACTTCGATAGCGTTGTCACCAGCTGTAATGAACTTGAGACCATCGTTGAAGATTGCCTGGGCAAGAACTGTAGCTGTTGTTGTACCGTCACCAGCCTTGTCAGCAGTCTTCTGAGCAACTTCTTTTACAAGCTGAGCTCCAATGTTTTCAACTGGATCTGGAAGTTCGATTTCCTTTGCAACAGTAACACCGTCCTTTGTAACAACTGGAGAACCAAACTTTCTTTCAAGAACAACGTTTCTACCACCAGGACCCATTGTAGCTTTAACAGCGTTTGCAAGTTTATCTATACCAGCCTTTATTTTCTGTCTTGCTTCATCTGCAAAGAAAATTTCCTTTCCTGCCATTTTTCACCTCCCTCATAGGATTTTTTTAATTACTCTTCTACGATTGCGAGAATGTCTTCTTCTCTGATTATGAGGAGCTTTTCTCCATCGATTTCGACTTCGTTTCCAGCATACTTGCTGTAAAGAACCTTGTCTCCAACTTTAACTTTGAGAGGTCTGATTTCGCCGTTTTCAAGAAGTTTTCCTTCTCCTACAGCAATGACATCTCCGATCTGGGATTCTTCCTTTGCAGTATCTGGAAGAATGATTCCTCCTGCAGTTTTTTGTTCCATTTCTACTTTCTTGACTACAACCCTGTCGTAGAGTGGCTTGAGCTTCATCCCGTCACCCTCCTTTATCTGGTTTTTAGCACTCACTTGAGGTGAGTGCTAATGTTCACCTATAAATTTAGAAAACACCTGCCAGTTGTCAAGGGTGATCAGGAAGGTATATAGCCTTTCAGTCGAGGGTGCCAGCAGAAACAATGTATACAGGAAGTTCTGTCTTAGGTAGTCCCAGAAAACGCTGGAGATCGAAGTCGTAAAAGGCTCCAATACCGCAAGCACCAAGTTCTATGGATTCAGCGGAGAGGTATAGAAATACACCGAGAGCTCCCGCCTCCATCAGAGCTCCCCTGTAATCCCTGTTCTTCTTTCCCTTAAAGTCGTGGGTGAAGATGACATTCACGTTAGCCCGGGAAACAAAGCTCTGTCCTAAGCAGAGGTAGGCAAACTCCATGTTGAAGTTACCTTTCATAGTTGGGTAGAGTTTTTCTTCTCCAACGGCGTAAATGCCATCCGATATTCCCTCAACATTTTTCACTTGAACGTAGAAGTTTGTTTGGGGAAAATCCCAGTCTGCCGGGAAGCAGGAGAGGGAAGATTCAAGCAAGTGTTTAAACCTGTCAAACTCAAGTCTCTTTCCCGTGAACTCCCTTCTTGAACGCCTTTTAAGGAGTGTATCCTTTAAAGACAGTGACTTAACCTCAGGATAGACTTCGGGGAATTCAGGGTAGTTTCTATAGAACTCACATGAGGTTAGATTGCCAGAAAGGTGGGTGTTGACAATTTCGCTGTTGTATATGGGCTTTTTCAGAATTGGCTGGTAGTCCGGGAAACGGGCTGTGAATATAAACTCTTCTCCCCAGTATAGAGCTGGTTTATCTATTAGAATAGCTGCAAGGGCAAATTCGTTTTCACCGTCGATACCAAGAAGCTGGTTAAGTTTGTCGTCTATAAATTTAGAAACAACGTTCCCTCCAAGACCTATTGACCTCAGGTAAGCCACACCGTTGGCAGCCATGTGTCCGACATCAAGGAGGCAGTAGCGGTAAGCCCTTGTTCCGTACTTCCATGCACTGCGAGCATAGATGGAAGTTATAACTGCAACGATGTTTCCTGGAACCTCTGCGCAGAGGGCTGCCTGAAGGTGCTCAAAAAGGTTTTTCTCAATTAGAAGCTCTAAGGAGTGGTCTGTGGGCTGGTAGTGATAGAGACCATCAGGGAGTTCTGAAAGATCTTTAACAAAGAGATAAAGCTCAAATGGGTAGAGAGCTCCAGCAGAAGGTGTGGCTCTAAAGGCAAATTCCTCCCCGTGAAAGTTCTCAACCTTTGTTATTCCATTCATGGAGAAGGCAAAGTTTGAAAGTTCCTGAAGGGAAAGGGTATCCTCAGCTCCTTCA
>OFBY01000055.1_pt1 | contig 16211 bp, 10 predicted proteins | sample 1520751 | NCBI WGS metagenome assembly OFBY01 (sample SAMEA3696450, study PRJEB22514) | metagenome | biome: water; feature: marine; material: hydrothermal vent | place: Pacific Ocean | collected 2014-08-16 | depth 1514 m
ACAATAAACATAGCTCCTCAACTGTCCCCCCACACGTCTAAAATTCACTATAGAAGCAGGAACCCATATCCGGAGGAGAGATGAAAAAGATTACTGTCGTTAAGAGAAAAGGTGTTAGAGAACCTCTTAACATAGAAAAGATAAGGAAGGTCATAAACTGGGCAGCGAAAGGACTAAACATAAACACCCTAAAACTGGAGGCAAAGCTCAAACTTCACTTCTTTGATGGAATTACAACCAGACAGATTCACGAATCCGTTGTGAATACAGCTCTCCAACTTACAACTCCAGAAGAGCCAGACTGGAGAATACTTGCTGGAAGGCTTTTTATCTTTAACCTCTACAAAGAGGTCTCTATCAGGAGGGGAACTTCAAAATTAGCTTATGTTGGTGGTGGAAAGGAGTATTTAAAGGTTGTAAAAGATCTCGTAGAAAAGGGACTTTATACCGACGAAATTCTTAAAAGTTACTCAGAAGAAGAGCTCATTGAGGCTGGAGACTATCTAAAACTCGAGTACGACTTCCTCTACGACTATGCAGGAGCAAATCTCCTTGCCAAACGCTATCTCTGTATATATGAGGACTTCCCGATTGAACTTCCTCAGGAAATGTACATGTCTATTGCTCTCATGCTCGCAAAAAATGAACCTAAGGAAACAAGGCTCAAAACTGCTAAAAGATTCTATGACCTGATTGCTGGAAAGAAGCTCTCCCTTGCAACCCCAATTCTCATTAACCTCAGACGTCCTAATGGAAATCTCTCCTCCTGTTTCATTACAGCAATGGATGATAACCTTGATTCAATTATGTACACAGCAAACCAGGTTGCGCAAGTTTCAAAGAGAGCTGGAGGTGTTGGAGTTAATCTCTCAAGAATCAGAGCTCAGGGTTCCTGGATTAAAAAGGTCTTCGGCGCAAGTGGCGGTGTTGTTCCATGGATAAGAATCCTGAACGATATAGCCGTTGCGGTAAACCAGGAAGGCAAAAGAGCTGGTGCCGTTACCGTTGCCCTTGACGTCTGGCATCTCGATATCTTCGATTTTCTTGAACTAAAGACAGAGAATGGTGACCTGAGAAGAAAAGCTTTCGACATTTTCCCACAGGTGGTCATTCCAGATCTTTTCATGGAGAGGGTTAAGTACGACCAGGATTGGCTTCTTGTTGATCCCTATGAAGTTGAGAAGAAGTTCGGATTTAAGCTCTATGAACTCTGGGGAGATGAGTTTGAGAAGGCTTACATGCAGATCGAAAACGAGAGCTCCAAACTGAAGCTGAAAAAGAAAGTAAGAGCCAAAGAGCTCCTGAAAGAGATTCTGAAAACTCAGGTTGCCACAGGTCTTCCATACATCTTTTTCAAGGATACTGCAAACAGACTAAACCCACTTAAGCACGACGGCTATATTGGAAATGGAAATCTCTGTATGGAAAGCTTCTCAAACTTCAAGCCATCTAAAAGCTTCAAGACCTACATGAAGGATGGAAAGGTTATCAGTGAAGTTGAAGAACCGGGACTTGTCCACACCTGTAACCTCCTCTCAATCAACCTTGCAAACATAGAGAACGATGAGGAACTGGAAGAAGCTGTAAGAACTGCCGTTAGAATTCTTGACAACACGATAGAGCTTACAGCTCCTCCAATCCCTGAAAGCAAGCTCCACAACGACAGATACAGAACAATCGGAATTGGAACACTCGGACTTGCGGATTATCTTGCAAAGAGAGAAATACCTTACGGCAGACAATCCCTCGATGTAATAGATGAACTCTACGAGAAGATAGCCTACTACGGAATTGATGAAAGCATAAATCTTGCAAAAGAGAGAGGAAAATTCCCTGCTTATGAAGGATCAGACTGGAGTAGGGGAATAATCATTGGCAAGGACAGAGAATACCTTTCAGAAAAGACAAATCTAAAGGAAAAGTGGCTAAATCTCTTAGAAAAGCTTGAAAAGTATGGCATCAGAAACGGCCAACTCCTTGCAATAGCCCCCAACACAAGCTCTGGACTTCTTCAGGGAGCAACTCCTGGAGTTCTGCCACCGTTCAGCAGGTTCTACATCGACAAGAACCAGAAACAGGCTGTACCAATATGCCCTCCATACCTACGGGAGAGATTCTGGTTCTACAGAGAGAGCAAATACATGGATCAGAAAGAGGTTGTAGAGGTCATCTCAACAATCCAGAAGTGGGTCGATAGCGGAATTAGCATGGAGCTCCTCTTCAACCTCAACCTTGGAATAAGAGCAAAAGACATCTACGAAACCGTCATGTACGCATGGGAAAAAGGTGTAAAAACAATCTACTACATCAGAACTGTTCAGAAGGACAGCGAGGCAGAGCTCTCAAAGAAAGAAGAATGCATAGCCTGTGCAAATTAACTAAAACCGATTTTACTGTGAACAATTTTATGGAGGTAACAATGTCTGACATAAGAAAAGAACTCATGAAACCAAGACCTATCTTTAATCCAGAAGGAAACGACGATCCCGCAAAACTGGGAATCCTTTACGGTGACACAACAAACATTTTTAACCTTAACGTTATAAAGTACGAATGGGCGCCAAAGCTCTACAGAGTTATGATGGCAAACTTCTGGATTCCTGAGACGGTTGACCTGACTCAGGACGTTCAGGATTACAAAGAGTTAACAGATGATGAAAGACAGGCTTACGATGAAATCCTCTCCTTCCTGGTCTTTCTTGATTCCATTCAGACAACAAACATCCCAAACATTGCAGCTTACGTGAAAGCACCCGAGATAACAATTGATCTCTCCATCCACGCCTACCAGGAAGCAATCCACTCCCAGAGCTACGGTTACACAATAGAATCTGTTGTTCCTCCAGAACACAGGGAAGAGGTCTATTACTGGTGGAGAAAAGACCCTATACTCTTTGAAAGGAACAAATACATAGCTGACATCTATCAGAAGTTCCTTGAAGAACCAACAATGGAAAACTACGGAGAAGTTCTCGTTGGAAACTATCTCCTTGAAGGACTTTACTTCTACAACGGCTTTATGTTCTTCTACAACCTTGCATCCCGTAACCTTATGCAGGGAACAGCAGACATAATCCGTTATATCAACAGGGACGAACTGACACACGTCATTCTCTTTGAACACTTCATGAAAGACCTGACAGATGAGAACTTCAAGAAGTACCTGCCGAAAGACAAAATCTATGAGATGTTCAAAATTGCAGTTGATCAGGAACAGAGGTTCAGCAAAAAAGTTATTGGAAATAAAATCCTTGGAATGAACGAAAAGTCTATTGAGGATTACACATACTACATCGCAAATAAGAGACTGAGAGCTCTCGGACTTGAACCCATATTCCCCGATAGACCAAACCCCTACGAGCACTTAGAAAGAATCGCCGACACCGGCGGAGAGGGCAACGTAAAAGCCAACTTCTTTGAGGCGACGGTGACTTCCTACAATCAGGCTTCTGCAGTTGAAGGATGGGATGAGATATAGAAAAACCCCGCCAGACGGCGGGGCTCGAATGGTTTTACTGGCTAAGTTTACTGATTCTCTTCAGCTTTTTCGCAGTAGTCCCAGGTAACTTTTCTGTACTCTTTCCTTCCTGTTCCAGCAGGGATAAGTCTTCCGATAATTACGTTTTCCTTGAGACCTCTCAGGTAATCACGTTTACCTGCAATTGCAGCTTCTGAGAGAACTCTTGTTGTCTCCTGGAAGGAAGCTGCAGAGATGAATGAGTCTGTGGAAAGTGCAGCTTTTGTTATACCTGTAAGAACGGGTCTTGCTTTCGGAGGTCTCTTGCCCTCTTTAAAGAGTTGATCTCTAACCTTCTCAAACTCCTCTCTATCAACAACCTCTTCAACAAGGAAGTTGCTGTCTCCAGAGTCCTCAATTCTGACCTTGGAGAGCATCTTTTTGATGATTACCTCGAAGTGTTTGTCGTTGATATCAACACCCTGAGCTCTATAAACAGATTGAACTTCGTCAAGGAGGAACCTTGCAACAGCTCTTTCTCCAAGGATTGTAAGGATGTCGTGTGGATTGAGCTGTCCATCTGTTAGTGGTTCTCCAGCTTTAACATAGTCTCCAGTTCTTACGTAGATGTACTTACCCTTTGGAACTTCGTACTCCCTCTTGACACCTGTTTCTGGATCAAGAATTGTGATTATCTTCTTGTTTTTCTCAGTTTCGATATAAACCTTACCGCTAATCTCTGCAAGGATAGCAGTATCTTTTGGTTTCCTTGCCTCAAAGAGTTCTGCAACCCTTGGAAGACCACCTGTAATGTCCTTTGTTCCTCCAATCTTCCTTGGAAGTCTCGCAAGCTGAACTCCAATTTCGACCTCTTCGCCCTCTTTAACCATTATCCTTGCACCGACTGGAAGAGGGTAGAAGTCAACGACGTTTCCTTCTTCATCTAAAAGTTCTATAGTTGGTTCGTAAGGCAGTGTTCTGTACTCAAGGACAACAGGTTCTGTCTCAGAAATTGTTAGTCCAGGAATGATATCCTTGAACTTAACAGTTCCCTTCCTGAGGGCGAGAATTGGAATGGCGTGAGGATCCCATTCTGCAAGGATCTGTCCTTTCTCGACTTTCTCTCCATCCTTAACTTTGAGAATTGCAGCGTATGGAAGGTCGTACCTTTCAAGGTGCTTACCGCTCTTTTCATCAACAACTGCAATCTTTCCAGCTCTATTGATAACAACTGGATTTCCTTCCTTATCAGTAATAGTGTTGACATCAAATATCCTTACAATACCGTCGTGCTTAGCTCTGTACTCGGAGATTTCCGCACCGCGCATAGCGATACCACCGATGTGGAACGTACGCATCGTCAGCTGAGTACCCGGTTCACCGATGGACTGTGCAGCGATGATACCGACAGCTTCACCAAGCTGAACAGGTCTTCTCCTTGCAAGGTCTCTACCGTAACACTTTGCACAGACTCCAAATGGTGCACGGCAGGTAAGGACAGACCTTATCTTAACTGAGTCAATTCCGAGGTCTTCAATTCTCTCTGCAATTTCGTCTGTAATCTCTTCATTCTTTCTAACCAAAATTTCTCCTGTTACAGGATCAACAATATCTTCTGCTGCATACCTTCCAGCAATCCTCTTGGAGAGAGGAATAACGATTTCGCCAGCCTCAATCAGCGCAGAGACTTCAATTCCATCATCACATCCACAGTCTTCCATCGTAACGATAACATCCTGTGCAACGTCTGCAAGTCTTCTTGTTAGATAACCAGCGTCAGCAGTCTTTAATGCAGTATCTGCAAGACCTTTTCTTGCACCGTGGGTTGAGATGAAGTACTCCAGAACTGTCAGACCTTCACGGAAGTTGGAAATAATTGGTGTTTCAATAATTTCACCGGAAGGCTTAGCCATAAGACCTCTCATACCGGCAAGCTGTCTGATCTGTGTCTGGCTACCACGAGCTCCGGACTGGAGCATCATGAATACCGGGTTGAAAGTTCCATCGTTTGGAAGTCTTCCACGGGAGTCAAGGTCGTGACTCTTCATGTACTCCATCATGTCTTTTGTAAGCTGCTCTGTAACCCTTGTCCATATGTCAACAATCTTGTTGTAACGCTCATCTTTAGAAAGAAGCCCTTTTCTGTATCCTTCTTCAATTTCGGCAACTTCTTTTTTGGCTTTCTCGATAACCTCCTTCTTGGATGGTGGTATGTGAAGGTCATCAATTCCGATTGAAAGTCCGCCGAGTGTAGCCTGAATGAAACCAGCTTCTTTGATCCTGTCAAGCATATCAACCGTAATCTCGTTTCCGAGCTTCTTGTGGATGTCTGCAATAAGCCCGGCAACGGCTTTCTTGGTCATTACTTTGTTTACGAATGGATAATTCTCTGGAAGGAGTGTATTGAACTTAACCCTTCCAACTGTAGTTGTGATTATCTCTGGCTTTCCTGAGCTGGTCTTATTTCCTGGAATTCTTACTTTAATCCTTGCGTGGAGTTCAACTTCTCCAAGGGCAAGAGCTTTTAGAACTTCATCTATGGAAGCAAATGCTTTACCTTCGCCTTTAGCTCCGGGCTTTTCAAGGGTCATGTAGTAGAGACCCAATACCATGTCCTGTGATGGAACTGCCAGTGGCTTTCCATGAGCTGGTGAGAGGATGTTCTGTGTTGAGAGCATGAGTGTGTAAGCTTCAAGCTGTGCCTCCAGGGAGAGTGGAACGTGGACAGCCATCTGGTCACCGTCAAAGTCTGCGTTGAATGCAGTACAGACAAGTGGATGGAGCTTGATAGCTTTACCTTCAACAAGAACTGGTTCAAATGCCTGAATTGATACCCTGTGGAGTGTTGGAGCACGGTTCAGAAGAACCGGATGTTCTTTGATAACCTCTTCGAGGCACTCCCAGACCTCCGGCTCCTGCCTTTCAACCATCTTCTTGGCTTGCTTTACTGTGTTGGCGTAACCCTTTTCTTCAAGTCTTCTATAGATGAAAGGCTTAAAGAGTTCAAGAGCCATTACCTTTGGAAGACCGCACTGGTGCATTTCAAGTTCAGGACCGATAACGATGACAGCACGACCTGAGTAGTCAACCCTCTTACCTAAGAGGTTCTGTCTGAACCTACCCTGCTTACCCCTTAGAACGTCGGAAAGGGACTTAAGTGGATGACCTTTTGAGCTCTTAACAGGTCTTCCTCTTCTGCCGTTATCTATGAGAGTGTCAACAGCTTCTTGAAGCATACGCTTTTCGTTTCTGATAATGATGTCTGGAGCATCAAGTTCAATGAGCCTTTTAAGCCTGTTGTTCCTGTTTATAACCCTTCTGTAGAGATCGTTAAGGTCAGAAGTTGCAAATCTTCCACCTTCAAGAGGAACAAGTGGACGGAGTTCCGGTGGAAGAACCGGAAGGACTTCGAGAACCATCCACTCAGGCTTGTTGTTTGAGTTGAGGAAGGACTCAACGGTTTTAAGCCTTCTAACTAACTTTTTAAGTTTGGCTTCTGTTGTGTCTTTTCTCGTTGCTCTTCTTATCTCTTCTTTGAGGAGTTCCTTGCTCTGGATCTTACCCTGTTCAACTAAGAAGTCAACGTACCAGTCAAGAGCTCTTCCGCCCCTCTCAACTTCGATGTTTACTTTATCCTTTAAAACTTTGTATTCGTTGTACTCAATTATCTGTCCCTTCTCTAAGTTTGAATCGCCCGGATCTGTAACGACGACAAGGACGTTCTTTACAATACCAACGATTGTATCTTCAGAGAGCCCTGTATAGTAGGAAATTGTTTCAACCGCAGCCTTAAATACGTTTGGAAGTCTTTTCTGGAGGTCTGCGTTGATGGAGCTAATCTCACCGGAGTACATCTTTATCTCTTCGCGGAGCTCCTCAGCAAGCTCCTCAATGTCAACCCTCTTTAGAGCTTCTTTTATGCCGGCAGCGCCGATGCCAACTTCAAAGGCATCTTCACCTAATTCTTCTACTTTTTCTCTGTACTCCTCTTCTGTAAGGATCTGGAATTTCTTGAGACCGGTTTCCTCTTCGTCACCTGGATCAAGAACGATATAACTCTCAAAATAGACGACCCTTTCCACTTCCCTGACAGAAAGCCCTAAGAGAGCACCAATCTTACTGGGAACAGATTTCACATACCAGATGTGAGTACAAGGAGCGGCAAGCTCAATATGTCCGAATCTCTTTCTTCTCTCCTTGGAAAGTGTTACTTCAACACCACATCTATCACAGATAACCCCCGCATATTTAGAACCTCTGTACTTTCCACAGAGACACTCCCAGTCTCTGATTGGACCAAAGATCCTTGCACAGAAAAGACCATCTCTTTCTGGCTTTAGTGTTCTATAGTTAAGAGTTTCGGGAAGCTTTACCTCACCGTAGGAACACTCTCTGATTTTCTCAGGTGAAGCAAGTCCAATTTCTATTGCATCAAAGTCAAAAGTTTTTGGCTCTTCAGAGAAGACAATTTCTTTCTTCACTACCGATTCCTCCTCATGGGGTTTAAAAGCCCCCGAAAGGGGCTGGAAATTACTCTTCCTCTTCAAGCTGCTTTATGAACTTAACATCAAGGGCTAATGCTTTAAGCTCTCTTACGAGAACATTGAAGGATTCAGGAAGGCCCGGTTCAAAGGAGTATTTACCTTTAACGATTGCCTCATAAACTCTTGATCTACCTTCAACGTCATCAGATTTAACAGTTAGCATCTCCTGGAGTGTATAAGCAGCGCCGTACGCTTCAAGTGCCCACACTTCCATCTCACCAAATCTCTGTCCACCAAACTGTGCCTTACCGCCAAGCGGCTGCTGCGTGATAAGGGAGTAAGGACCTGTTGACCTTGCATGGATTTTATCGTCAGCAAGGTGGATGAGTTTAAGCATGTACATGTAACCAACAGTTACATCTTGATCAAAAGGTTCGCCTGTTAGACCGTCGTAAACCTTAAGTCTTCCGGTTTCAGGAAGTCCGGCGCGCCTTAATAGTTCTTTAATCTCTTCTTCTTTAGCACCGTTGAATATTGGAGATTCAAACCTGATACCCTTGCTTAGCTTTTTGGCAACCGCCTTGAGTTCATCGTCAGAAAGGGAGTCAATGAGTTTACTGATTCTTTCATCATTGTAGATAGCCTTAATCTCCTCTCTGACCTTGTCAAGTCCGGCTTTCATCAGCTTTTCAATTTTTTCACCAAGAGCCTTTGCAGCAAGTCCAAGGTGAACTTCAAGTATCTGTCCAACGTTCATACGGGATGGCACACCAAGTGGGTTGAGGACAATATCAACAGGTGTACCATCCTCAAGGAATGGCATGTCCTCGACAGGTCTGATTTGAGAGATAACACCTTTGTTACCGTGGCGACCCGACATCTTGTCGCCGACCGTGAGTTTTCTCTTTGTAGCTATGTAAACCTTAACCTTCTTGTTAACTCCTGCCGGGAGGTCATGTCCCATTTCAAGGGCAGCCTTTTTCTCCTCGTAGATGTTCTCAACGAGGGCAATCTTGTCAACAGCTCTGAGTCTTATTCTCTTGAGCTCCTCAGCGGCTTTCTCATCATCGATGATTGAAGGCTTCCTGAGGGCAAAGAAAACCATTTGTTCAACCTTTCCTTCTGTAACTGTATCGCCAGCAGAGAGGATGAGGTTTCCTGCCGCATCAAAAACGTCCTCTTTAACTTTCTTTCCAAGGATAATCTCAGCAGCTTTTCTGTCCCTATCTTTCTTGATGAGAGCAATCTCTTCCTGCTTCTCTCTTTCAAGTCTCGCTTTTTCCTCAGCTTCTATGAGCTGGGTTCTTGGATCTTTCTTCTCACCCTTTCTTGAGAGGATCTTGACATCTATTACAACCCCTTCAACACCATGTGGAACGTAAAGAGAAGAATCCTTAACTCCCTTAGCTTTCTCACCAAAAATTGCCTGGAGGAGCTTCTCTTCTGGAGTTAAAACCTGTTCTCCCTTAGGAGTAACTTTTCCGACAAGGATGTCTCCAGGTTTAACGTAGGTACCGATTCTTACAATTCCGGATTCATCAAGGTTTCTGAGGAGAGATTCAGAAACGTTAGGAATATCCCTTGTGATTTCCTCTCTACCGAGCTTTGTCTCTACAGCTTCACACTCAAATTCCTGTATGTGAATAGATGTATAGACATCGTCTTTAAGGAGTCTTTCACTAACAAGAATAGCGTCCTCAAAGTTGTAACCTCTCCATGGCATGAAGGCAACTAAAACGTTCTTTCCAAGAGCCAACTCACCATTATCCATAGAAGGACCATCGGCAATTATCTGACCTTTCTTAACCCTTTCACCCTTCCTGACAATAGGTCTCTGGTTAATACAGGTCTTCTGGTTGGACTTCTGGAACTTCTTGAGTTCGTAAACGTCAAACCCAGTATCTACAGAGATTCCACCTTCCTCTATCTCTTCAGGGTCAACCCTTACGATAATCTTGTCTGCAGTTACGCTCTCAACGACTCCGGATCTTCTGGCAACTACAGCACTACGACTGTAGAGAGCAACCTCTTTTTCCATTCCGGTTCCGACAAATGGCGCCTCTGTCTTTATGAGAGGCACAGCCTGACGCTGCATGTTTGAACCCATGAGGGCACGGTTAGCGTCGTCATGCTCAAGGAACGGAATCAGAGATGAAGAAACAGAGAATACCTGCTTTGGAGAAACGTCCATAAACTGGACTTCCTCTCTTTTCACAAGCTTAAACTCTGCCTTGTGCCTTGCCATTACAGTATCGGCAGCAATGTAGCCGTTTTCATCAACAGGAGCGTTAGCCTGAGCAATTACAAAGTTTTCCTCTTCTTCAGCAGTCATATAGACTATTTCATCTGTAACCTTTCCGTTTACAACCTTTCTGTAAGGTGTTTCAAGGAAGCCAAGCCAGTTTATCCTTCCGTAGGTCGTCAGTGAGTTGATAAGACCGATGTTCTGTCCTTCTGGTGTCTCGATTGGACAGATACGGCCGTAGTGGGATGGGTGAACGTCACGAACTTCAAACCCTGCCCTTTCCCTTGTGAGACCACCAGGACCAAGAGCAGAAAGTCTTCTCTTGTGAGTTGTCTCAGCAAGTGGGTTTGTTTGATCCATGAATTGACAGAGGGAAGTAAGTGTGAAGAACTCCCTGAGTGGATTGAGGGCAGTTCTTGGATTGATGAGATCCTGTGGCATTACAGAATCAATGTCGGCAATGGCAAGTTTCTCTTTTACAGCTTTTTCTAACTTAAAGAGACCGGATTTAAATGCAATTTCTGCAAGTTCTCCAACACCTCTAACCCTTCTGTTTCCAAGGTGGTCAATATCGTCATATTCTCTTAAGCCTGCATGAACCTCAAGGAGTGCCTTAACTGCACCTACAATATCAGCCTTATGGAGAATTCTTCCTGCATCGTCGTAGTCGGGCTCAACAGGAATTTCATCTATGTCAAGGGATGCAAGTTTTAGAGCAACTTCTGTGTTAATAAGCGTTCCCTTAGGAACGACAATGTCTCCATCTTCGTTATAAATATCCTCGGATACTCTAAGAGGTAATAACCATTCTATAGACTTCAGATCCTCCTTTGTAAGCTTTGAGAGTTTTTCTTTCGGATAGATTTTCTCGTTTATTTTAGCTCTACCGACCCTTGAGAGGTCGTAGTTCTTTGTGCTGAAGAACATATTTTCAAAGAGTCTCTTTGCACCTTCAACAGTAGCAGTGTCTCCTGGTCTCACTTTCCTGAATATTTCAACGTAAGCTGCAATAAGAGGATCTTCAATTTTCTCCCTTACTCTGTCTCTCCTCTCCTTTCTAAGGGTATTAACGATAACTGCACCATAGGGAGTAGCTTTTGCATGAATCGCTCTAAACTCAGCTCCTTCTGGAAGTTTTCTGGAGCTGGTGGAAAGCTCTTCATAGGCTTCCTGAATTACCTCTCCTGTCTCTGGATCGACAACATCGGTAACTAAGTAATATCCGTTGAGTTCTTCTGGAGATTTGATTTCTCCAGTTTTAGTATTTACAACTTCTCCGTTTTCCACTTTGAATGTCTCAATAGCATCACCGTAGAAAAGGTTAAGAATCTCCTCGTCTGTTCTTATTCCAAAAGCTCTTAATAGATAAGTTCCAATAAACCTTCTCTTCCTGTCTATTTTGGCGTAGAGAATTTCGTTGTGGGGAATCTCAAACTCAAGCCACGATCCCATTGCAGGAATGATACTCGCAATGTCGATAATCCTTGCTACAGTAGTAGTCTTTGATACTTCGCTTTTAAAGAAAAGACCAGGAGATCTATGGAGCTGGCTTACAACAACTTTCTCTGTTCCGTTTATAATAAATGTTCCCCTTTCTGTCATAAGGGGAATTTCACCAAAGTACATTTTGTTTTCTTTGATAATCGGAGCTATTTTTTCACCTGTCTTTGGGTCTTTCTGCCATACGTGGAGTTCAAAAAGAACTCTTAATGGAGCGCTGTAGTCAATTCCCCTCTCTTTACATTCATCAGGGGTGTATTTTGGTCTAAATACGACTTCCATACCACACTTTGGACATACAACTCCTTTTCCACCAAGTCCCTGAAACTTTCCACACTTGCAGTACCAGTCTCCTATCTCATAACCTTTATAGTGAATTTCCACACCGCTTTGTTCGTCAATGATTGGAAATGCCTGTCTGAACGCAGACTCCAGTCCGATGTTTTCTCTCTTATCTGGAGCTTTGTTTAACTGGAGAAATCTTTCGTAGGACTCAAATGGAAATTGGAGCAGGTCTGGAATTGGAAATGTCTCTTTTCTCTTTGCAAAACTTTTTCTTGGAAGAGATTTGATTGTTTTTGTTTCTACAGAAGGGATAGCTTTTTGGATTTTTCCCATATTTGACCTCTTCTCTAAGAGTTTTTGTGTTTAAATGCGAGAAGGGAGACTACCCCCCTGGCAGTCTCCCAGCCGAGAATTATATTCCTATTAAAGAGAAGTTTCAAGAGTTACTTAACTTCTACTTCAGCACCAGCTTCTTCAAGCTTCTTCTTGATCTCCTCAGCTTCTTCCTTGGAAATTCCCTCTTTAACTGGGCTTGGAGCGTTGTCAACGAGAGCTTTTGCTTCCTTGAGTCCCAGTCCTGTGATTTCTCTGACAACTTTGATTACCTGAATTTTCTTGGCACCCGGAGACTTGAGGATAACATCAAACTCTGTCTTTTCCTCAGCAGCTGCAGCACCAGCACCTGGAGCAGCAACAGCACCAGCAGCAACTACAGGCATGTCAGATACACCAAACTCTTCCTTAATTGCGTTGATGAGATCAACGAGCTCGAGAACTGTCATGTTCTTGATAGCTTCGATGATTTGCTCTTTTGTGATTTCTGCCATTTTTCGCCTCCTCTTTGATTAAAAATTCTGAAATTTTTCACCTAAGTTAAGCACTAACTTCCTCTTTCTCAGCTTTAACGTTTTCAAGAACTGTAACCAACTTCTGGAATAGATTGTCAAGAGACCATGCAACAGCGTTGACAGGATACTTGAGGGTAAATGCAAGTTGACCAAGGAGCTCTTCTCTGCCTGGAAGAGAAGCGAGCTGTTTAACCATCTCATAGTCAGTAACCTTGCCTTCAACAACAGCAGCTTTAAACTGAAGCTTGGCATCCTTTTCTTCAAGGAATTCCTTGAGAGCTTTAGCGGCAGCTACAATATCCTCAAAGGCAAGAACAATTCCCGTAGGACCAACAAAAGCATCCTTAATCTGCTCTACAGGGGTACCGGGGTAAGCATATCTCATAAGGGTGTTCTTTACTACCTTGTACTCAGCTCCTGCTTCCCTGAGTTTCCTTCTGAGAGCGTTACTTTCTGCAACTGTCATTCCATTAAAGTCAGTAAGTATAACAAGGGAAGCTTTCTCAAACTTTTCTTTAAGCTCCTTAACTATTTGTTCTTTAGCTTTTCTCGTTTTCAAAGGAGTTACCTCCGCTAAGGATTTTCGGTGGGATGTAGAGGGAGGGCATAGGTGGAGGGAGAGATGAATACCGCTCTCGGTCTCAGTAGGCTGCCTTTTCAGGCATTTAAGCTATGCACCTACCCTCTACGACCACCGCAAATTGCAGCCGTAATTCTATTCAAATTTCTACAGTTGTCAACCCCATTTGCTACTCACTCAATTGAGCTCTGTTTATTGCATCAAATATATCAACCTTAACACCGGGATCCATTGTAGCTGAAACTGCAATGCTCTTTACATACTGTCCCTTAGCTCCAGATGGCTTTGCAGCAAGAATTGCTTTGAGGAGAGCAACTGCGTTCTCAAGAAGCTTTTGCTCATCAAAAGAAACCTTTCCTATTGGAGCGTGAACAATACCAGCTTTTTCAACCTTAAAGTCAACTTTACCGCTTTTAGCATCCTTAATAGCCTTCGCAATATCAAAAGTTACAGTTCCTGTTTTTGGGTTTGGCATGAGTCCTCTTGGACCAAGGATTCTACCAAGTCTACCAACCTTGCCCATCATGTCAGGAGTAGCAATCAGAACATCAAAATCAAGCCATCCCCGCTGAATCTTCTGAATGAGATCATCCCCACCAACGTAATCTGCACCAGATTCCTGAGCTTCCTGTAGTTTTTCACCCTGGGCTATTACTGCAACTTTTCTCTCTTTACCGAGACCGTGAGGAAGAACAACGCTACCTCTTACCATTTGATCCTGGTATTTTGGATCAACGTTGAGTCTTACTGCCATCTCTACAGTTTGATCAAAGTTTCTCTTTGTCACATCAGCCATTTTCTTTACAAGGCTGATAGCTTCATCAAGTGGATAGAGCTTACTTCTTTCAACGAGAGCGAGAGCGTTCATGTACTTCTTTCCATGCTTTGGCATCTTCTCCTCCTATCGGCACATTTTTTTTTGAAATGCCTCCCACCGCTCGGTGGTCAGTTAATTCACCTATTCAACTACTCAACTACTTTTACTCCCATATTCTTAGCAGTTCCAGCAATGATTTTCATTGCTGATTCAATGTCATAGCAGTTGAGATCCTGCATTTTCTGCTCGGCAATCTGTCTGAGCTGTTCCTTTGTAATCTGTCCAACCCACTCTTTCTTTGGCTGATGAGCACCTTTTTCAATTCCTGCAGCCTTCTTAATGAGAACAGATGCAGGTGGAGTTTTGAGAACGAAAGAGAAGGATCTGTCTGCGTAGATTGTGATAACCACAGGGATTACAAGTCCTTTCTTGTCAGCTGTAGCTGCATTAAACGCCTTTACAAACTCCATAATGTTTACACCATGTTGACCAAGTGCTGGTCCAACAGGTGGTGCAGGTGTAGCTTCACCGGCAGGCAACTGCAGCTTTACTTCAGCTACAACTTTCTTTGCCATTTCTTCCTCCGTTTATCTCCTTAACTTATTTTCTCGATCTGATCAAACTCCAGTTCAACTGGAGTCTGCCTGTCGAAAATGTTAACCAGAACTATAATCTTTTCTCTTTCTGGGTCAATCTCTGAAATGGTACCTTCAAATCCAATAAATGGTCCTTCTTTAATTTTCACTTTATCTCCAATTTCAAACTTAAGTTTTTTAACTTTTGGTACACCTTTCTTAAGTCTTTCTATCATTGCTTTGATTTCAGATTCAGGAACGATAACCGGCTTCCCTGCAGCACTGACAAATCCAAGTACTCTTGGTACACGTCTTACTGTACTTTGAACGTTCTTGTCTAACTCTGCCTTGATAAAAATGTATCCCGGATAAAGTCTATCTCTTAACTCAATCTTAGCTTCTACTTTGTTCTCTGGACACTTTATCTTCTGACCAATTTTTTCAATCGGTTTATCGGGAGTGCACTTTTTCTTTTCACATTCGCAGGATTCCACCCATACTCTGCCATCTTCGATTCGAAAAACGACCTTTTTTCCCTCTTCACCTTCAACTTCATGAATACGAGGTTCTCCGTGTAGAGGCACTTCACCTTTTTCTTTTCCAGCTACTTTAAAGACAACTTTTTCCACCGCAGGAATGAAAATTTCCTCTACCTTACTTTCTAAACCTTCTTCCTTCAGAGCTTTTAAAATGTTGGCTTTCACCCTGTGCTCAAATCCTGACTGAACATGAAGGGAATACCACTTTTTCTCTTCCATTGAATCTACCCCTTATTTTTCTATTATCATTTTTAAAGCTTCAGAAAATACAAAATCGAGTGCCCAGAAATAGATAGCAATGAAGGCACAGAAAACTACAACACCGAAAGTGGCTTCTATTACCTCTTCCCTGGAAGGCCAGGTCACTCTGTTAAGCTCTTCTTTGACTTCCTTTAAAAATGTTACTGGTAGCATATTTACCTCACTTCTTTTTTTTCAATGAATCCAAAAATATTTCCTACTATTTTGGTTTTTGGATTTTAAACTTTAGAGAAAAGACGAAAATAAAACAATAAATGGCAGGCCAGGAGGGACTCGAACCCCCAACCGCCGGATTTGGAGTCCGGAGCCCTGCCAATTGGGCTACTGGCCTACCTAAAACTCCCCCAAAAATATAACCTATTTTACCTCTCTGTGCAAGGTGTGTTTGTTACACCATGGACAATACTTACGGAGTTCTAATCTATCAGGAGTATTCCTTTTATTCTTTGTGGTTGAGTAATTTCTTCTTTTACATTCTGTACAGGCAAGCTGTATTATCTCACGAGGTCCTTTCTTAGCCATTTCTATCTCCTCATCTATGGTATTAAACTCTCATCAGTCCAATATTTCCGTAACAACACCAGCACCTACAGTTCTACCACCCTCACGGATAGCAAACC
>OFBY01000056.1_pt1 | contig 16159 bp, 16 predicted proteins | sample 1520751 | NCBI WGS metagenome assembly OFBY01 (sample SAMEA3696450, study PRJEB22514) | metagenome | biome: water; feature: marine; material: hydrothermal vent | place: Pacific Ocean | collected 2014-08-16 | depth 1514 m
GGTCCGTCAAACACAAGAAAGTGTTCATTATTGGAATCCTGAGTAGACCTGTCGTAGCTGCCTGGAACAAAAACAACATAATCGGGATTGGTACGGAGAGCAGCCTTATTCATATATGCCTTCATTTCTTTTGGTTTCATTATTAGCAAGGAAAAGCATTTTAGAGGCAAGGTCATCTATATTTCCAAGTTGATACAAAAATCCATTCACACCATCCTTATTAAGGAAAAGTATATTCATAAAAACTAAAAAGATACTGGCATAAATGGAAAATTTTTCTTTTTTCCGATAGCATTTCGTATAGCTGTTAATGTTTCAATCAGTCCTTTTCTTATAATCCTTTTTTCTTTTTTTTTATTTTAATATCCTAGGACAAATTCATTTACCGTCAACATTATACAAATTTGTGTTAACCACCACAACAGAATTAGAGAAAATTATTGATGATCCTAGTCTGATTTTGATTGATGCGAGATCCTTCCAAGAATATTCCCAGGGGCACATTACAAATGCAGTAAACTTGGATCTTTTCTCCTTTCACTGGATTGATACAAGCCAGGATGGAATATCTTCATTTAATGAACAGTTTAAAAAAATTTTTTCGCATGTAGGTGTTTCGGGAGAAAAAAAGGCTGTTTTCTATGATAATGTGTCTGGAATGCTTGCTGCCAGAGGAGTTTGGCTGCTTGAATATTTTTCACATCCAAACGTATCAATGCTTGATGGCGGTATCACAAAATGGAAGACCGAAGGGCATACTTTGGACAGAATTTCAGTTAGCTACAAGCCAGCCAATTTTTCTGGAAAGCCCAATCCTAAAATTTTAGCTGGATTTGAGTACGTGTTGGAAAATCTCAACAAAATTACAATTTTAGATGTTCGTTCAAAGGAAGAATTTGACGGTAAACTTGTAAGAGCAGCTAGAGGTGGTCACATACCAACATCAACTAACATAGACTATACTGAAAACATTTCCAAAGATGGAACTCTCAAAAACAATGAGGAACTTTCTAAACTATATCAGATGTCAAAAGATGCTGAAATTGTAACCTATTGTCAGGGGGCATATAGAGCGGCAAATACATTCCTTGCCCTGAAGAAGATTGGTTTCACAAACGTCAAAGTTTATCTTGGATCTTGGGGAGAATGGGGAAACAAACCAGAACTTCCCATTGAATAAAAAAATCGATCAAGATTTTCATAATATGGTTAATATAACGTTAGGGAAGCAGCGAGATCAGATGGCTTTTAACAGGAAAAAATTTTCCTATCTCGCTATTACTGCGGGAGCAGTTATGTTACTTATGACATTTGTTACACCTCCAGCTTTTGCTGCTGAGGGAGGCGATTCAGCATTAGCAAAGCCTATTTTGGCACTGGCTGCTGCTATTGCGATAGCAGGAGGTCTGATAGGTACTGGTAGCGCACAACAGGGAATAGGTGCGGCTGGTATGGGCATTATAGCAGAAAAACCAGAAAAATTTGGCCAGGTTTTATTCTTCTTCGTAATTCCTGAAACACTTTGGATTATTGGTTTCGTTCTAGGAATTATACTATTGCTAGATATACTCTAGGCGATGAACCTTGAGTATAGACAAATTTGTTACTGAGATACAAAATAGAAAAAAAAATGATCTTGCTGAACTAGACAAAAAACTAAGCGATAAAAAGTCAGAAACTGACGCTAAAAAAAACTCTAGTGTAAAGGATCTTAAGGAGAACTATGCTAACGAGGCAAAAACAAAAGCAGAAAGAGAAGGAGCAAGAATAGTTGAGGCTGGAAAACTAGAAGCCAAGAAAATCTTGTTTGATGCAATCAACAAAAATTTAGATTCCACATTCGATGTTATCAAAAAAGAACTAGACGGTTACTCAAAAAAACCGGAATATAATCAAGTCCTACAAAAGTTGGTTGACTATTCAAAGAAAGTACTTGCTAAGGAACTAGTAGTTCATTGCCGTGAAGAGGACAAGTCATTTTTCAAAGACGGAATCCAAGTTGGCTCTACAATTCAAACTCTAGGCGGTTTTATCGCTGAAAACAAAGAGGGTACGAAAGAAATTGATTTGACTTTTGAAGAACTGCTTAGAAGTAGCGAAGATGAGATAAAGAATACAATTTTGGAGAAGATACTGTAATGGGCGCATCACAATACGCATCTTCATTTGGAAGGTTACAGTCAATTGCAATAAATTTTCTTTCTGAAGAATTTTTACAAAACCTGCTCAAGGCAAATAGTGTAACAGAGATGGTCAAGCAATTGGAATCAACTTGGTATGGCGAAGAGATCAAAAAGTCTGCATCAGTGTACAAAGAAGCCGAGCTCTTAGAAGTTGCATTTAACCGCCACATTGTTGAAACCAATAAAATTATTTCAGAGGCAACACCATTTAGTGGCAAAAACGCGGTTAGAGCTTATCTTTCTAAATGGGATCTTTACAATATAGAATTGATTCTCTCTTCCAAGGCAATGGGAAGAGAAATTACAGAAACTGAATCGTTGCTGGTTTCTAGCAGAAATGTTCCCGCAGGAATTGCTGCCGGTAACATATCACACGATGAGATAAAGATCATTCTTGCTGAAACAACCGTTGATGGCGTAGTTAGCAAACTAACAAAATATGATTATGGTGTTGTCTTGATGAAGCACTTGGATGAGTTCCAAAAGACTGGAGATTTGGGACCAATGATGTCAGCCCTACACGAAGCATACTATCAAAAGTTGCTCGAGTCACTCAAGTTCTTCCAGGGAGATGAAGGCTCAATCAGAGAATTAATTCGAGCCGAAATAGACAAGAAAAACATTCTGAATCTTTTGAAGGCAAAGGAATCCAACCTAGAAAAGGACGTGATAGCAAAACATCTTGTTGAAGGCGGAAGAATATCCTCAAAGGAGTTACTTGACAGTTATGAGGTAAAGGACGTTATAGAAATGGTTGGAAAATTTGATTCTTACTTTAAGCTAACTGATGCTATCGAACAATACAAGACTTCAAAAAGCTTGATTGATTTCGAGGTAGCAATTACAAAATTCATCTTTACAAACTATGTAAAAAAATTGAGAAACATTGCATTGTCGATCGGGACTATTTTCTATTTTATATTCAGAGCAGAAAATGAACATGAAAATCTGAAAAGGATTACATATGGTAAGCGCTACGATCTTCCAATTGATAAAATTAAGGGGATGTTGTTACTTTGAGTGAACAAGTTTCAAAACAAAAAGCTGATACGAGTGGCAGATTAGCCGTTGTAGGAGATCGCGAACTTGTAATTGGTTATCGTCTGATTGGAATCGATGATACCTTTATTGTCACCGATGAAGAGGATGCAAGTAAAAAAATTCAAGAGCTCTACTCATCTGGTGAGTTCGGTTTGATTATTGCAAGCAATTCAATGCGTGATAAACTTTCTTCAAAATTCATCGCAGAAATTGAGGAGTCCATCGAGCCACTAGTGTTATTTATGCCATCTCAAAAAGAAACTGCTGAAGAAGACAAAGAATCAATTGCTGCATTGGCAAAACGGGTTCTGGGAATTAGTATAGAGGTCAATTGACATGGCAGACGCTATAATTTCAAGAATTTCTGGTCCTGTTGCAGTAGCTAAGGATATTGAAGGCGCGCACATGTTTGACGTTGTTCGTATTGGTGAGATGGGTCTTATGGGTGAAATCATTCGTCTAGAAGGAAATACCGCACAGATTCAAGTTTATGAGGATACAACTGGTCTCAAGCCAGGAGAAAAAGTGGTAAATACAAACCGACCACTCTCTTTGCAGCTTGGACCGGGACTCTTAACATCAATTTATGATGGAATTCAAAGACCTTTGGATGTCTTAGCTGCAGAGAGTGGAGACTTTATCAGTAGAGGAAAAATTATTCCTGCACTTGATCAAAAGAAAAAGTGGGAGTTTATCCCAGTAAAGAAAAACGGAGACCAAGTTTCTCCCGGTGAGATAATCGCTGAAGTTCAAGAGACTCCGCTAATCAAACACAAAATTATGGTGCCTTACAACGTTTCTGGCGAACTTGTTGATATTTCTGAAGGACAGTTTACTGTAAATGACAAAATTGCAGCCGTAAAAAATAGTAAGACTACTGATATCGGTCTATCAAGTTGGTGGACAGTAAGAACACCAAGACCAGTTTTGAGAAAGCTTGCACCTGATCAACCATTACTTACAGGCCAAAGAGTACTTGACACATTTTTCCCTGTTGCTAAAGGAGGTTCAGCTGCAATTCCAGGTCCTTTCGGAAGTGGAAAAACAGTAACTCAACAGCAGCTTGCCAAGTGGGCAGACAGCGAGATAATTGTTTACATTGGTTGTGGAGAAAGAGGAAATGAAATGTGTGAAGTACTGACACAATTCCCTGAACTAATAGATCCAAAATCAAAGCGTCCTTTAATGGAACGAACTATTCTAGTAGCAAACACTTCAAACATGCCAGTAGCTGCACGTGAAGCAAGTATCTATACTGGAATTACAATGGGCGAATATTATCGTGACATGGGATACGGTGTAGCACTTATGGCTGACAGCACTTCAAGATGGGCTGAGGCATTAAGAGAAATTTCAGGAAGACTGGAAGAGATGCCTGGTGAAGAAGGATATCCAGCATATCTCGGAAGAAGATTGGCAGAATTTTATGAAAGAGGTGGAAGAAGCATTGTTATTTCCCCTGAAGAGCGTGAAGGCTCCTTATCTTTAGTTGGTGCAGTATCTCCACCGGGTGGAGACTTTTCAGAACCAGTTTCACAAAACACACTTAGAGTAACCCGTGTGTTCTGGGGACTTGATGCCAATTTAGCAAACAGGAGACACTTTCCAGCAATCAACTGGCTGACAAGCTATTCTTTGTACATGGATGACATGGCAGACTGGTACAAATCTAACGTTTCAAAGGATTGGATTGACCTAAGAAAAGAGGCATTAGAAATTTTACAGAAAGAATCAGAACTGCAAGAGATTGTGCAACTTGTAGGATATGATGCATTACCGGAACCAGAAAAAGGAATCTTGGACACTGCCCGTTCAATTCGTGAAGATTACCTCCAGCAAAGTGCATTTGATGAGGTTGATACTTACACATCAATACAAAAACAACACAAGATGTTGTCTACCATTTTAGAATTTGGTAGGAAGGAGGCTGACGTAATAAAGAAAGGATCTACATCTGCCAAAGTGGGAGCACTTGAATCAAGAGGAATGATACCAAAAATGAAATGGACAAAAGAGGAAGAATTAGAAAAATTACTAAACGACATTAACAGCAAGATGAAACAAGAATTTGATTCCCTTTCAAAGGAGAGTTCTAACTAATGCCAAACGTATCGTTTAAAACACTAGACAAAGTTGCAGGCCCACTGATTTTTGTCAAGGGGGTTGATAACGCAGCTTATGGTGAAATGGTTGAGATAAAATTAGAAAATGGAGAAAGACGACAGGGACAAGTATTAGATACAAGTCAAGGTCTTGCTGTAGTCCAGGTCTTCGGTCAAACTTTAGGTCTTAACACTACTGGTACTTCAACAACATTCCTTGGTGAAACAGCAACATTATCAGTATCTGATGAAATGCTCGGAAGAGTATTTGATGGACTGGGAAACCCAAAAGATAATGGACCAAAGATTGTATCAAAAGAAAAATTTGATCTAGTAGGTTCCAGCATTAATCCATATTCCAGAGAAGAACCATCGGAATTCATTCAAACGGGAATGTCAAACATTGATGGAATGAACACACTGGTAAGGGGTCAAAAATTACCAATCTTCTCAGCATCCGGCCTACCACATAATCAACTTGCATCACAAATTGCAAGACAGGCACAAGTCCTTGGCACGGAAGAAAACTTTTCTGTTGTCTTTGCAGCAATTGGAATTACAAGTGAGGAGGCAAACTTTTTCATTAAGCAATTCGAAGAGAGTGGTTCACTTGAAAGAACTGCACTTTTCCTTAACTTATCTTCTGATCCTTCAATGGAACGTATACTTACTCCTAGACTTGCACTAACCACCGCAGAATTCCTTGCATATGAACGCGAACAACACGTCTTGGTCATTTTAACAGATATGACAAACTATTGTGAAGCATTAAGAGAAATTTCTGCAGCACGTGAAGAAGTTCCAGGAAGAAGAGGTTATCCAGGTTATCTGTATACAGACTTGGCTTCAATTTATGAGCGTGCAGGAAAAATCAAGGGAAGGAAAGGTTCAGTAACACAACTACCAATTCTTACAATGCCTGCTGACGACATCACACATCCAATCCCTGATCTTACTGGTTACATTACTGAGGGTCAGATTGTAATGAATAGAGAATTACACAGAGCAAACATCCAACCACCCGTTGACGTTCTAACAAGTTTGTCACGTTTAATGAACCAAGGAATTGGTGAAGGAAGAACAAGAGAAGATCACAGACAACTTGCGGACCAACTTTATGCTGCTTATGCTCAAGGTAAAGATGCAAGAGCACTTGCTGCCATTGTAGGTGAAGGTGCACTAAGTGATCTTGATAGAAAATTCCTTATTGTTGCAAACGACTTTGAGAAAAAATTTGTTCATCAGGGACCTAACGAGAATCGTTCCATTGAGCAGACACTTTCACTTGGTTGGGATCTATTAGCAGGGCTTTCAGAGACTGAACTTACCCGTATCAAACCAGAATTTATTGCTAAATATGCAAAGAAGACTAGTACCGGTGGCACAAACAAATCTGAATAGGTGATTTGAATGCCATCCAACACTGACATCCGTCCAACTCGCCTCGAATACTTGCGTACAAAAAAACGAATCAAGATTGCAAAAAAGGGACTCAAGCTGTTAAAACTAAAACGTCAAGCTTTGATTCTAGAATTTTTCAGTATTAGCAAGGCATCATCCAGATTGCGGGGAGAGCTAAATGCCGAACTGATCAAGGGTTACCAAAGCATAAGGATGGCGGAGATGATTGATGGCGAAATGAGACTTGAAAACGAGGCAATGAAAATTCCTCAATTAAAAAAATTATTGATTACACCAAAGAACGTTATGGGCGTAAAGATTCCAAGACTTGAAGGTGGAAGAAGGGAAGAATCACTTACCGACTATTTGTTAGAGATTCCAGTTTCCATCAGTGAAGCAATGAAGGCATTCCAAGAAGTGCATAAAATTGTCCTAGATGTAGCAGAAAAAGAGACAACACTACGAAAATTACTATATGAGATTGATAAGACAAAACGAAAGGCTAATGCAATCGAAAACGTCTTCATTCCAAGACTAGAATCCGCTGTTAAGTTCATTACGTTTAGGCTTGAAGAGATGGAGCGAGATACGTTTGCCATGTTAAAGACTGTAAAACGAAAGATGGAAGAAAGAGAAAAGAAAAAGGTGGAGGTAGAAGTAATTGCAAATTGATTTTAAAAACTCCCAGCAAAAAAAATTTTACTATATTAAACGTGCAATAATGATGGGAAACATCTTCATCGCCATTGCTGTCATATTATATTTGAGCAAGGAGTTTTTGGGTGCATAATATGTCGACGTCACAAGATCAATACATCAGCTCACTCAAGAAGATAAAACAAGTAGAGGAAGAAGCTCAAAACGAGATTGACAGTTACAAAAGTAAGATTGAGGATCAAATCATTCAGTTAGATTCGGAATTAGAAAAAGCAATTGCTACTGCAAAGGCTGAGGGTGAAAAACTAGTTGATTCAAGTGTAGCCGATGCTACAAAAAAAGCCGATGCTGAAACCCAAAAGACAATTGAAGAAGCAAAGACGAAATCTAAAGACGTTGCATCGCAAATCACATCACAAAACGCGCAAGACATTATCAACATTTTACTAAAAGGAGTAGAGTAGAAGTGTTCAAGCCTGTTAAAATGGCTAAGATAGCTATTATGGGTCTACGAAAAAACCAGCAAACTACAGTCTCTATTTTGCATGACATGGAAATTTTGCAATTGGAACCACTGTCAAAAGATGTTTTAGCCATTGTAAAAAATGAGCGTGATAATGAGCTAACAAGACAAGTCTCAGACGAGTTATTGCGAGTGAAGGCATTAATGACTGTGCTTCCTAGTATACCGGTAACCGTTACAAAGCGCTTTGATTCTATTGACGACCTATTACAAACTGCCAATTCCATTGATGTTGACGAGCAGGTTGCAAGCATTGAGAAGGAAAAGGAAGCACTTCTAACTGAAATCAAGGATATTGAGAACAACCTAAAACTTGTTGAAGAGTTTAGCTTCTTTCCAGAAGACCTGAAGATTCTTCGACTTTCATCTGCAACCTCCTATTTTGGAAGAATTACATCTGATAAGTTTGAGGAATTCAAGAAAGCTGTTAATGCACACCCCAATGACATCATGCTTTACACCAAGGCAGAAAAAGAACTAACACATCTAATCCTAGTAGTGTTTCCTACTATTTCATCTGACGAGTTTGCTAATATCATCCAAACACACAATGTCAAGATAGAGGCAGTACCAAACCTAAACGGAAAACCGAATGAAATCATCACAAACCAAAAAAGCAATTTACAAACAAAGAATCAAAGGCTTAAACAGATCAATGATGAACTAAACAAAATTTCAGAAAAACACTACGCCAATTTAGTTGAAGTTGAAGAGCAATTACAGATAGAAAACAAAAAACTAGAAGTAATTTCCAATCTTGGCGTAACCAAAGATGCATTTGCAATGGAAGGATGGATTCCAAAATCAAAACTAGGTCAAGTCAAGTCTACCTTGGAAAAATTTACAGATGGTACGATAATCTATGAACTAGAAACCAAGGAAGAAGAGAAAGCACCAACACTGATGAACAACCCAAGAAGATTTAGGCTGTTTGAGGCGTTCATTAGATTCTATTCCCTACCGCAAAGCAAGGAGTTTGATCCTACCATGGTTTTTGCTCTCATTTTCCCAATCTTTTATGGATTAATGATTGGCGATACGGGATACTGTTTGGTAATACTTCTTGTCTGTCTGTGGGTTATCAGACGTATAGAAAAAGGAAAACGTAATCTAAACATCATGCCAAGGCAACTGCGAAGTTTTGCAATGTTGATATTGAAAAAAAGACAGATGGTAAAGTTGTCAAAGGCAATGATTCCGGGCTGTGTTGTTGGAATTGTGTTAGGAGTCATCTTCGACTTGCATTTTGGATTCCACCTCAACGGCTACGTGTTTGATCTTCTAGCAAGTGTTGGAGTTACTGGTCTTCCAGAACCTGGTGAAATCTTAAATCGACCTTCACAAGCATTTCTAGATCCAATTCATAATGCAGGCAAACTATTACTTTATGCTGGATATATCGGCATTGGTTTTGTATCATTCGGTCTAATTCTAGGTGTAATTGATTGTATTAGAGAAGGTGAAAAAAAAGAAGCCTTAGTCAAGATTGGTTGGCTAGCAGTTGGTTGGGGAATTGTTCTTCTCGGACTTGCTCTCATAAGTGGAGATGCTATCAATCCAACGTGGGATAGACTGATTGAAGTTAATCCAATAGCATACATGTACTACGTATTAATTTTTGGAGGTATTGCATTAATGGTATCTTGCGATAAGAGTAAGGGCGCTATGAAAGTCATGGCATTAATGGAAGTAGCGACAATCATCAGTCACATTCTTTCCTATACAAGACTGATTGGAATTTTACTGGCGTCGGTTATACTTGCTCATACAATTGACTACATTTTCTTAAAATCGCTTAACATTGGATTTCCATTAGCTATCCTTGGCATAATGATACTATTCATAGGACATTTGTTTAACATAATCATTGGAGTCTTTGAACCTGGAATTCAGGGTGCAAGGTTGGTTTACGTTGAGTATTTCTCCAAGTTTTACCGTGGTAACGGCAGAAAATTCTCACCGTTTGGATCTTTACGAAGATTTACAGAAGAACAATATCATTCTGAACAGCAGGAAAAGAAGGAATCGGACAAACCAAAACTAAAGGTTAAATAGAAATTTTTCAAAATCTGTTCAAATTTTCACAAAATAGTGTTAGAAAATTCACTTTTTTAGTAATCATTTTACTTTGTAATGCTAGAGTGCAAAGATTGTAGGACTTCCACGATGCTCCCCTTTGTGTTGGTTCTACATTCTTGCATTACAAAAACATAGTATTGTAAATTTGAAAATTAGGAATATTTTAGCTGGTTTACGTCTAATACTCTGTTACAATACCTGCACTTCAAAACTAATTTTTCCTTATCCAATACATCCATGATTGATTCAATGTGTTCGTTACTGTTTGTGACACATTCAGGATTTGAGCACCTAAAAATTCTGTCAATCTCGTTTGGAAGAGAGACGCGTCGCTTCTCTACCAACTTGTAATTTTTGATAATATTGACTGTTGATGTAGGCGCTATTACAGCAAGTTTGTTTGTGTCATCATCTTCGAGGAACTTTCCCTCCACCTTGATCATATCTTTTTTCTTTAGTTTTCCACTTGGAACATTTAGTGCTATTGTGATGACGTTTCCATCACTTCCGTTAATCCGAAGTGCCTCCAACACCTTAAGCCCATTTCCCACATCAATATGGTCTACTACAGTACCATCTTTGATGCGTCTGACCGTGAGATCCGCTTGTTCCATAGTATGATTTGTATATATCCACTATAAATGGTTCAAAGATGAATGGCTTTTTCCAGAAGGACGTTATCTCAATTAGAGATCTTGGAAAGGAAGACCTTGATAGTATTTTTTCTGCTACTGAAAAAATTATCGGTTTAGATCCTAATCAAAGACGTGAGATTGCAAGAGGCAAAACACTTGGGTATCTCTTCTTTGAGCCAAGTACTAGAACTCGTTTGAGCTTCCAGTCTGCAATGGCACTAATTGGTGGAACTTCGCTTGGAATTGCAGATGTAAGTTCATCATCAGTACAAAAGGGTGAAAGCTTATCTGATACAGTTAGGGTCATGTCAGGATACACGGATGTTCTTGTTTTACGACACCCTCTTGACGGTTCTAGTAGATTTTCAGCAGAGATTTCACAAAAACCAATCATTAACGGCGGAAGCGGGACTGAAGAGCATCCAACACAAGCTATTCAAGATCTATTCACAATCAAGAGGGAGAAAAAGAAGATTGACGGACTGAAGATTGGAATAGTTGGAGATCTAAAGTATGGTAGAACAGTTTACTCTTTACTGCATGGGCTTTGTAATTACAATGTTGACGTTCACCTAATTTCACCCGAGTCACTAAAAATTAGAAAAGATTCTACATATGACATTAAAAAGAAACTTTCTTACACAGAATCTACAAATCTTGATGAATACATTGATGATTTGGATGTCTTGTATATGACAAGAATACAAAAAGAACGATTTCCTGACGAGGAGGAATATACCAAGGTGAGAGGAAGCTATGTAATTGGATTGGACATGGTAAAAAAGATGAAAGAAGATGCAATAATTTTGCACCCTCTTCCAAGAATAGATGAAATTTCAACAGATGTTGACTCTAGTAAGCAAGCGAAATATTTTGAGCAGGCAGAATATGGAAAATATACGCGTGCTGCACTGCTTGGCCTGATTCTAAATGAGAACGGTTTCTGAACAGTTCATTTTGAAGCATCTCTAATTTTGCCATATACTAAAAAAGTTAGACTAGGCTAAATTTTAAATACAGTCGTAAAACCATCAATTTGTATGCTTACTGGGGGACAAAAGATGATTATTGTAATCGCTGTTGTTTCTTTGGGTTTTGCTGGGTATCTTGTTTTTCCTGCTATGGATATTACTGCACAAGAACAGCCAGAAGTTTTTGTAACTCATTCTGGTGCAGTGGTACAGACAACCGGTGATGTATTAGATCCTGTTTATACAATTCAAGAAGTTGAATTTGATCCGGAAAAATACTTGCGAGATTTTGACTATGGTGAGGTTTCCCAGTTAGAAGATGGTACAACACTTCGTGAATTTACCATTATAGCTGAGGATGATAAAATAATGGAAATAGCACCTGGGATATTTTATAATGTCTGGACATTTAATGGGCAAGTTCCTGGACCCACAATTCGTGCAACAGAAGGTGACCTAGTGAGGATTCATTTTACTAACAACGGTGACAAGGAACACACAATTCACTTTCATGGAAACCATCCAGCTGAGATGGACGGTATATTTGAGATAGTAGGTTCTAACGGCGGTCAATTTACTTATGAGTTCATAGCGGGTCCTGTTGGAGTTCATCCATATCATTGTCATGTAATGCCAGTTGAGGAGCACATTGGTCACGGGCTTTATGGCGTCTTCATTGTAGATCCAAAAGATGCAAGACAGCAGGCTGACGAAATGGTCATGGTTCTAAATGGATTTGATACTGACTTTGATGGAGAAAATAATTTGTATGCGGCAAATACCATTCCATACTACTATCAACATCATCCAATCCAGATTAATACTAATGAACTAATCCGAGTTTACGTTGTGAATATGGTTGGGCTAGACCCCATAAACAATTTCCATCTACACGGCACCTTGTATGAATACTACCCAACAGGTACTGATATAATTCCATCACAGTTTACTGACATGACTACATTTTCACAAAGTGAAAGGGGAATTCTAGAGTTTGAATATGAATATACGGGAAGATACATGTTTCATGCACACTTGACTGAGTTCTCTGAAAAGGGATGGTCAGGTCTTTTCTATGTAAAAGATAGTTCTCAACCAAACATGGAAGTGTATGATTATGGAAGTTAAGAGATCATCCAGAACAAAAACAGCAGTAAGTGTAATCGTTCCTTTTATTTTGTTAGCTGTAATGATTGGGTACGTCTTTGGACCGGGCTCAGAACTCATTAGTTTTGGTGTTGTGATACCGGAGATATCTATTGAGAAAGTTGAGTTTGTTGATTCAGAAATAATTGCAACTGTACGGAATACAGGACCTATCGCTGTCAATATTGTTATGGCAGACATTAATGATAGAATATATCCTGCCGCAATAGAACCGGACAAGCATCTTGAACGGTTCGAGTCAGCAGTTGTTAGAATACCATTTGAATGGAACGAGGGAGAACCATATGCTGTGGGACTTACTATAGATGATGGAACCAGATTTGAAAAGCAGGTTGATGTAGCTGCACCTTCGATTCAGCCAACAGTTGAAATGATAACATATTTTGCTATAATAGGAACATATGTTGGAATTATTCCTGTAATGATAGGTCTTCTTTGGTTTCCATTTATTTCCAAACTTAGCCGTAGCAAGTACAAATTTTTCTTGGCACTTACTGTAGGTCTTTTACTTTTCCTAGGAATCAGTGCTGCTGAGGAAGCAATTGAAATATCTTCTGAAAATCTATCTGATGTTTTCAATGGAGTGCTGTTAGTAGCTACGGTATCTATAGTGTCTTTTCTTGCTCTGAATTATGTAGGTGAAAAACTCAAGAAACGTGCAGGTGCATCAAAACTTGCTGGTCCTGTGGCAATTGCATTGATGATTGCAATTGGAATAGGACTGCATAACTTTGGAGAAGGTCTTGCTATTGGCGCTGCAATTGTACTCGGTGAAGCTGCACTTGGCGCTTTCCTGATTGTTGGCTTTGCACTACATAACACTACTGAAGGATTTGCCATAGCAGCACCCATGGCACGCACAAAGCTGATGATTGGAAGGCTTGCCGCAATGGGAATGATTGCTGGTGTCCCTGCAATTTTTGGTGCATGGGTTGGTGGATTTGTTTACTCGCCTTTGACAGCTGTTATCTTTTTAGCAATAGGCACTGGAGCAATATTTCAGGTAATTGTTCTAATAATGAGATGGATACAAAACGAAGAAGGCAAACTCTCAAACAGTTCAGTACTAGCTGGCATTGCTGTGGGAATGATAATCATGTACATTACAAGTATCCTAGTCTAAAATCTGATTTTAGTTATTTTTCATCGTGCAACAGCTAGCCTTGTTGATGTTTCGCATTGCCCACCAGATTGAAAATGATAATGCAGCTATTGAAATAAACTTGAGCTCCAATCCTTGAAGTGGGAAAATTGCCAACCCACCCACTATTCCTAAAACTGCAGTAAGCGATGTTGTACATGCAGGACATCCCGGCGTAAATGCAGCAAGAGCACCACCAAATATTGCTGACGATCCTCCCTTCTGTAAATTCATTCTTTGTGTCTTTATGTTGTATACAACTAGTGCAATGTTGATTCCACCCAGTACTGCTACAACTAATGTTAACCCAATAGAGGCTGCAAGATATTGAGGACTAACAACTAATGCAATTAAGTTGTGGTCTACTGCGCTTGATAAGGTAAGAAAATAGTAGACTAGACCAAGTAAAATGCCTGAAACGATAGCAATTCCACCAAAACTTTTCTGTTTTAGTATATCCTTGATAGTTAATTTTAGCATCATAATTTTATCTAGCAATTCTCTTAATTAAACTCTTGAACATCTAACTCCAAACACTTTCTTTAAACGTCCATTTTTTATTCAAAATAAAGTTGCTGGTGGCAGCAATAATTACAGCTAGTATTAACGCAATAGGATACATAACCTGATAATTATCAACTAGGACGTACACCATTCCAAGCTGAATTAATGCACCTAAGGAACTAAATCCCACAAACTTTCCATACTGTGCAAAAGTTTTCTTTGCTTCAAAGTTTCTATCTTCAAATGTCCATATTTTGTTTAGAATGAAATTAGAAGACATTGAAATTGCTATTCCTATTATTGTTGCGTGAATGTACCAAAAATTTATGATTGCATCCGCAAATAGGAGTGACACAAGATAGTTTACCAAAAGTCCAGACGCGCCTACAGTGTAGAACCTGCCTGCCTTGGATATAAAACGAACAGACGTTCGTGTATCGCTAACTTTTGCCGTGCGACCATACCCATACAGCTTCCATACGGACTTTACATAATCAAACATTGTAGAAGAGTCTAGCTTACTTGAACCACGTGTTCTGTCTGTAAACGTGTAAGGAATTTCTTTCACTTTGGCGCCCTTTGTCTTTACTAAAATTTCTAAAAGCATCTTGTATCCTATGGCATCAAGTTTTATACCTTCTAGAATCTTGCGTCTGAACGCAAAAAACCCTGACATCGGGTCTGACTCGTTTACACCAAGACCTGCTTTTGCAATTCCTTTTGCTGTCTTGCTAATCAATTTTCGTTTAGTTGACCATCCATTAACTTCGCCTCCCTCAGTATAGCGTGAAGCTATAGCAATATCATATTTTGAAGTCTTTATCTCTTCTATTAATTGCGGAATTATTTTTGGAGGATGTGAAAAGTCACTGTCCATTACCACAACAGTTTCACCGCTTGAATGCTGAATTCCGTCAAGTATTGCAGAGCTTAAACCACTCTTTGTCTTTCGGTGGATAACACCAATAGTATATCCAGTTTTATTTTGTGCATCATTTATGTAATCTTCAACAATTTTTCCCGTTCCATCCGGAGAGTTGTCATCAACTACTATTGCTTCGGTAGCAATATCCTTCGGTATGTGTTCGCCAATTGATTTTAAGATTTGGATAATGTTTTCAGATTCATTATATGTTGGAATAATTATAGACACTTCTGCCTTATTTTGTGCCAAATTGCTCATATTTCGTAGACGATCGCTCATGATTATTAATAGTTTAATCTAGTACACTAGTCAAAAAACAATTCTAACAAATGGTAGAAATGTCAAAAACCATATAAAGCCCGATAGCTTTTCGTGATCACATGAAAATGAGCACATTAAGTTCACTTTTTGTTCTTATGTCTGTAGTTTCTATGATTGCAATCGCACCAAGTGCGTTTGCAGATGTTACAGTAACAAACGCACCAGGATCATCAACTCCAGGCTGTGAGGACACAGCTGATGGTTGTTTCATTCCAAGTACCGTTACAATTGAAGTAGGTGAAACAGTAACTTGGGAGAATAATGATACAGCAGCTCATACAGCATCAGGAGGAAGTGCAGAAGATGGACTAACTGGTCCTTGGGACAGCAGTTTGATTATGGCAGGTGGAAGTTTTTCCTATACAACTGATACCGCAGGATCATTCGATTACTTTTGTATGGTTCATCCATGGATGACAGGAACTCTAATTGTTGAAGACTCAGCAGTAGCACAAGCAGCAGCAGACGCAGCAGCAGCAGACGCAGCAGCAGCAGACGCAGCAGCAGCA
>OFBY01000058.1_pt1 | contig 15753 bp, 23 predicted proteins | sample 1520751 | NCBI WGS metagenome assembly OFBY01 (sample SAMEA3696450, study PRJEB22514) | metagenome | biome: water; feature: marine; material: hydrothermal vent | place: Pacific Ocean | collected 2014-08-16 | depth 1514 m
TGTGGAGCTTTAAATGGTGCATGTGGAATAATTACATTGACCTGTAAAGATTACGCAAAAGTTATAAACACATTGTTCGACTGGTACACAAAAGCGAAACTTCCTAATTTCACACCGGAAGGGAAAAAGACCTATCCTGAAAGTGTTTCCAATTCTCCTCTGTGCCATGTATCTGTTATGAATTGGTGCAAAGCTGCAACTGATCACTTCAAGAGAAAAATAGCTTATAACAGTAAAGAAAGATCAGAAAGATGTGCAAGACTTTCAGGTAGTGTGGCCAGGAAGACAGTTGAACTTTTAAATGAATACCACTGCAGTAAATTTGTCCCTGTAAAAGTAAAAGGTTCTCAGAAGACCAAAATGGACTGTAGAGGATGCCATATACAAAAGGGATAAAATAATCTAAGGTAGAATCTCTTTATCTTTGATGAACACCTGCCCTGTAAATAGCGCAACGAGTTGGTTATTTTCTTCCTTTCTTACTTCTATCTGATAAAGTCCAGTTCTTCTTGTTCTATTTAATTCCTTTGCTTCGGCTATAAGCTTTTCGCCTTTAAAAGCAGGGTTTGCAAAATTTATATTTGCAGAAGTCGCAAGGGCTACTTTCCCGTAGCTGTTTGACGCAAGAGCAAAGGCAAAATCTGCAAGTGAAAAGATAGCTCCTCCCTGGCAGATTCCTGCAGCATTCAACATATCTTCTCTAACAACCATGGCAATTTTTGCATAACTCTTTTTTACTTCAATAAGCTCAACGTTCAGCCAGACTGCGACCTTGTCATTCTCAAGCATGAATTTTGCGATTTTTTCTACCATAACGGCTCCATAAAATATTACTTTTGATGACTTCTCTATTTTATTGGTGCCCGGGGCGGGATTTGAACCCGCACGGGATTGCTCCCACAGGATCCTGAGTCCTGCGCGTCTGCCAATTCCGCCACCCGGGCGTTCAGAACAGACTATAATATAGGCAAATTCTAACAAATTGCATAAATTGACTGCAGTAGAAAAATAACAAATGAGGTTAGAAATGGAAAATCTGAAGATTCTTTACGATAACACGGCAGTTAATGACTTTGCTCCAGACTGGGGATTTTCTGCCCTTGTGGAGCTTTCCGAAGAAACGATACTTTTTGATACAGGGGCAAAGCCAGAAGTTCTTGCAGAGAACATAGAAAGGTTTGGAATAGACCCTTCAGAAATAGACACTGTTTTTATCTCCCACAATCACTGGGATCATACCGGAGGCTTGCCTTACCTTCTGGAGAAAAATAGAATTTTTGAACTTTTCATCCCTGAACCCGATTGTCCGGAGTTTGAAGAAAACCTGCCGGAGAGTGTTGTCTGTGTTCCAATATCAGCTCCAACTTACATATCGGAGAGGGCAATCTCTACAGGAATAATGACAACAGGAATGGAAAAACCTGCCTATGAGCATTCATTGATAGTTAGTACAGCGGAAGGTTTCCTTCTGTTGACAGGCTGCTCTCATCCTGGAATAGTCGAAATAGCTAAGAAAGCTGTAACAATATGTGGAGAGGAACTGTTTCTCATAGTTGGTGGATTTCACCTTTATAAATCAGCGGACGAGAGGATTATTGAAGTGGCTGAAGAACTTAAAAGGTTTACTCGTTTTGTTGCTCCCTGTCACTGTACAGGGGAGAGAGGAATAGAACTTTTCAAAGAAATCTGGAGAGATAGATTTGTAGAAGCAGCAGCCGGTGTGGAAATCCCGCTCGAATAGGAGGCAGTTGATGTTTGATGCTTTAGCAGAAAAGGTTCAGTCTGCAATAGAGAAAATTGGTAGGAAAGGAAGAATAGATGAAGAAACCCTTGAAAAGGGTCTTAGAGAGATAAAGCTTGCTCTTCTTGAAGCTGACGTGAACTATAGAGTTGTTTCAAAGTTTATAAAGGACATAAAAGAAAAAGCCCTTGGAGCCAAGGTAATAAAAGGTGTAAACCCTGCCCAGCAGCTTGTAAAGATAGTTCACGATGAGCTGGTTGAAACCTTAGGTGGAGAAGCTGAAAAGCTCAACCTGAAGGGAAAACCCTCTGTTATTCTTCTAATAGGTCTTCAGGGTTCCGGAAAGACAACAACAGCAGCAAAACTTGCAAACTACCTGAAAAAGCAGGGAAAAAAGGTTCTTTTGACCTCTGCAGACGTTTACAGACCTGCTGCAATGCTCCAGCTCAAAAAACTTGGAGATCAGATTGGAGTGCCCGTTTTCCTTGAAGAGAATGAAAAAGATGCTGTAAAGATTGCAGAAGATGCCCTGAGAAAAGCAAAGGAAGAAGGATACGAAATTCTCATTGTTGACACAGCAGGAAGACTCCACATAGATGAGGAAATGCTTGAAGAAGCAAGGAGAATAAAAGAAAAAGTTGTTCCTGATGAAACCCTCTTTGTTGTTGATGCAATGACCGGTCAGGAGTCAGTGAACATTGCAAAGGCTTTTGATGAAAGAGTTGGAATGAACGGAATTATCCTGACAAAGATGGATTCAGATGCAAGGGGAGGGGTTGCTTTATCTGTTAAGGGTGTTACAGGAAAACCCATAAAGTTTGCCGGTGTTGGTGAGAAAATTGATGATTTTGAGCCTTTCTATCCTGACAGAGTGGCATCACGAATTCTGGGAATGGGAGACATTGTCTCTCTGGTTGAGAAAGCTCAAGAAGTGATAGATGAGAAAGAGGCACTTTCTATGCAGGAAAAGCTCCTCTCCGGGGAGTTTACCTTGGAAGATTTCAGACAGCAGCTAAGAATGATTCAGAGGCTTGGACCTCTCCAGCAGATAATCAAGATGATTCCTGGACTCTCAAGTCAAAAAATGCTCAAACAGCTTGAGAAAGCAATAGATGATAAAAAACTGAAAAGGATTGAAGCGATAATAAACTCAATGACTCCTGAGGAGAGAAGAAACCACGCAATTATAAATGCCAGCAGGAAGAGAAGAATTGCAAGAGGTAGTGGAACTTCTGTTAAGGAAGTTGATGCGCTTATAAAACAGTTTGTTCAGGCGAAGATGGCAATGAAACAGATGAAGAAGATGCAGAAGAAAATGGCAAAGAAGGGCGGAAGATTTCCCTTTCCCTTTATGTAAACTTGAACTAAATTTCTTTTGGAATAAAATTACCACTCAAAACTCTGATAATGCAGGAGGAGTGCCTTGGTTAAGATCAGACTTAAAAGGATGGGAAGAAAGAAGCTTCCTGTTTACAAGATTGTAGTTGCTGAGAGTATGTCTAAGAGAGATGGAAGAGCAGTGGATATTCTTGGGACTTATAATCCAAAGTCTAAAGAGCTCCAGATCGATGTTGAAAAGGTAAAAGAGTGGCTTGCAAAGGGAGCTCAACCTACAGACAGAGTTGCTGCTCTCCTCAAGAGAGTAGTTCAGTAAGGAGGTAGAAAATGTCTGCTCTAAAAGAGATGGTGGAGTGCGTAGCAAAGAGGCTTGTTGACAATCCTGACGCTGTCTATGTTGCAGAAACAGAGGGAGAAAGAACAGTTGTTATTGAGCTCAAAGTTGATCCAAAAGATCTTGGAAAAGTTATTGGAAGACAAGGAAGAACAGCAAAGGCATTAAGAACTCTTCTTTCTGCTGCTGCAACAAAAATAGGCAAAAGAGCAGTTCTTGAAATAATTGAGTAGCGGCTTGCCGCTACTCGAACTTCTTCTTCAAACTGCTATTTAAAGATTGCATCCTTATCAGGCACTTTTGCCCAATCCTCTAAGAACCTTTCAATTCCAACATCTGTTAAAGGATGCTTTGCAAGCTGCTTTATAACCTTAAACGGAATTGTCGCAATATCTGCTCCCATGATAGCTGCTTGAAGAACGTGCTGAGGATGCCTGATGCTTGCAACAATGATTTCTGTATCAAATCCGTAGTTGTCAAAAATTTGAACGATTTGGGCAACTAACTCCATTCCATCGTGACCAATATCATCAAGCCTTCCAACAAAAGGAGAAACGAAAGTAGCTCCGGCTTTGGCTGCAAGAAGTGCTTGAAGAGGTGAAAAAACAAGAGTAACGTTTGTCTTTATTCCTTCTTCGGAAAGTATTTTGACTGCTTTCAATCCTTCTGTTGTCATAGGTATTTTTATAACAACGTTGTCTCCAAGTTTTGCAAGTTGTCTTGCTTCATCTACCATGCCCTGAGTATCAAGGCTAACCACTTCAAGACTTACAGGACCGGGAACAGTTTCAACGATTTCCTTTGCAACTTCAAGGAAAGGTCTTCCAGTCCTTGAAATCAAGGTTGGGTTTGTGGTAACTCCATCAACCATTCCCATTTCCATGGCTGCTTTTATCTCGTTAATGTCAGCAGTATCTATGAAGAACTTCATCCTCTGACCTCCTCGATCAATTTCTTTAAAACTTCAAAAATATCCTTATCCATAAAACTGGTATAGTTGAGTTCTCCAGAATCAATGAAATAGATGAGTATTGTAATCAGGGTAAGTATAACAAAAATCTCTCCCAACTTCCCCGAGCGAACAAACTTTAAAGAAAGTCTTGGATAATATTTTAGGGTAAAAGGTACTCCCAGAGGGTTTAAGATATCGAGGAGAATGTGTGAAACATAACCAATAGAAAAAGAGAGCAGGTAGCGTCCCAGCTCATAGCTGTAGTTATCCCTGAAATAAAGAGAAAGCAGAATCAAAGTTACAGGTATCGCAACATGGTGAGTTATTCCTCTATGGGAGTTAAAAAGTGTTCTGTTCTGTCTTTTAGGTAAACCTTTTTTTAAATCGATATCGGGTAAGACGCTTCCAAATGCAGCAGGGATTACAGGTAGATGGAAAAGTGCTGCAAGAAGGATTCCACCTAAGATGTGTGTACCTGCTGTCATCCTAAAATCTCTCTTATGAATGGATTGGTGCTTAGTTCTTCTCTTACTGTAGTTCTTGAACCATGCCCGGGAACAAGAGTTGTATCCGGGTTGAGGTTGTTTAAGACTTTTACTATTGAGCGTTGAAGGTCGTTGTAGTTACTCATTGGCAGGTCATATCTGCCTATACTTCCTTTAAATATCAGGTCTCCTACTACTGCCGTATTTACTTCCGGTGAATAAAGAACAATACTACCGGGAGAATGACCTGGAGCATGAATAATCTTGAAGGAGTAATTTCCCAATTTTATTTCGTCTCCTTCTTCTACAGTTTCATCGGGTTGTGGAGAATACTCCGCACCTGCCATCTCTCCAAGTTCGCTTTCAATCCAGAAGGAGAGGTTTCCTGCTGCTTCCGGGTGCATGATGAGTTTAGCTTTCGGGAACTTTAGCTTTGCCCAGGCGTTAGCCGCTGTGTGATCAGGATGTTCGTGGGTATTGATTATGTACTTAATCTGAAGTTCTTCTCTGAAAACTTTGTCCTCTATCTCTTCCAGAGATCTCCTGTCCCCGGGGTCAACGATAAGAGCTTCTGTGGTCTTTTCATCCCAGATAAGAAGCGTATTAACCAGAAATGGACCTGCTGGAATTGCCATGGTTTTCATCTTCCTTCTCCTCTAATACGATGTAATCACCCATTTCTCCAAGGTCAATATATTCGTTAGCAGCCTGAATGAGTTCTTTTGCAGTTATAGCTCGAAAAGAGATTACTTCTACCTTTATTCCTTTTGCTTTTAAAAAGTTTATAAGATCAACAAAATCGCCATCTCCACTCATTAAAACCACCACATCAATCTTGCCATTTTCAGCCATTGCAATGGCATCAATGGCTATACCCATGTCCCAGTCGGCTTTGTATTCTATTTTGTCCCAGCTGTAAAATTTCTTTGGTTCTTTGAGCTTAACTTCATATCCTAAGTTTTTCAAGACGTAGATAAAGCTGTCCTGATTTACCCTGTCAAGATTAACTAAGTAGGCTATGGCTCTGTAAAGTTTTCTTCCTCTTACCCCCAACTCAAGTAGCCTTTGAAAATCAACCTTTTTCTTTAGTGTATTTTTTGCCCCGTAGTAAATGTTTTGCATGTCAACAAAGACAGCAACGCTAAGGTGAGAAGCTATCCTATCCCTTTCTATAAGCTCTATTGCTTTCACCGGCTCCTCCTTGGGAGATATCACAGGCAAATCTATTCCAGACAGCAAGTGGTGGTTCACAGACAGGATCCTGTTTCAATTTTTCTATAAAGCGGGTGAGTTCTTCCTCGGGTATCAGCTTCATACCTATTCCATAGTTAGAAAGGGCAAAAATTACACCTTTCCCAACAGGTAATGAATTGACAGCGATACAGTTAACACCCTTTGAAACGAGAAACTCTACCAACTCTATGCATTTGCCGAATTTCATGTTGGAAGCTGGGTTTTTCAGAAGTGCCAACTCCTCAAAGTTGTTTTTCTCTTTTTTGAGCAGGAGAATTTTTGAGCATTCCCCAAACCTCCCACAAACTCTCTTTTCATCTTCTTCAATGGGAATAGCATAGATAATGTCGCTTCTCTCTTCTGGTTCGAAATGAATAATTATCTTTTCTATGAAGGGGACATCCCGCTTTATCCTTTCCTCAATTTCATGGATGAGACTGTGGGCTTTTTCAAGGCTGTCTGTAGAGACGCAGACTTCTGCTTCAATGAATTTGTAGCTTCCAGAACTCCTTCCGGTTATTGACTTAACTCTAGAGACAAGAGGATAGGAAAGCATTATTTCCTTGATTTTATCAAGGGTTTCTCTATCTATAGAAGCATCAAGAATGACCTTTAGAGAGCCTAACATTATCTCAAAGCCTGAATGGAAAATGAAAAGAACAACTATAAGAACTGCTATCTTTTCAAGTATGGGGTAACCAAAGTAGTTTCCAAGAATACCAGTAAGAACGATGGTAGAGGAAAGCATATCGGTTTTTATGTGTTCAGAATCTGCAATGAGGCTGGGTGAGTTGAGCTCTTCCCCCTTCTTCCTCTCATACTTTGAAAAAATGTAGGTAAGGATAATTGTAGTGATAATAGCCACAACAGCTACAGGAAGATTGTCAATTCTCATTTCTTTATGGCTGAAAAGGACGTCTCTGGCTATCTCATAACCTGCGAAGAATATAGCAAAGGCACTAACTAATGAGATTACGTTTTCTACCTTGTAGAGTCCATAGGGAAAGCTATTCAGCTTCATGTTGGCTATGACTATACCTGCATAAACAGATAAAGCAGCAGCAAGGTCAGCTATCGAGTGAATTCCGTCTGCAATCAAAGCTGCAGAGCCTGAAACTATTCCTGCAACAATCTTTAAAAGAGATAAAAATAGATTTAGAAAAACAGAGTAGAGAGCTATCTTCTTTTTTTCCTCTACCATACAAAACTCCGTACCTCAATAGAATAGACCTGTAAACCAGATATCAAAGACGTTATAAGAAACTGATTACAGTTTAAAAGGTTTTCTGTTAAATTCTACCATCTCTGTAATTACATAATTGACTAAGCTTAAGTTGACATCAGAGTTTCTTTTTGATTACAGATGAAATATTTTTCCCTTGACAAATTTTCAATTCGAATGTAAATATTGCCTGCTTTCCCGCAAAACTAAAACAGGAGGTAAGTATGAAGGTAGTAAACCTGAAGGCTACCCGAAGAGAGAAGACAGGAAAAGGGGTAGCAAGAAAACTGCGCAGGGAAGGCCTTCTGCCAGCCGTTATCTACGGTGGTGGAAGACCAGAGGCAACACACATAGCCATTCCTGCTGGCGAAGTAAAGAGAATCAAGCACCATCATGGTCTCATCAAGTTAGACCTTGAGGGTGAAGAGAGGATATGCATCCTCAAAGATATCCAGTACAACTGGCTGGGGGATGTACCTATCCACGTTGACTTCCAGGAAGTCAAGTTTGGTGAAACCATCACTACTGTGGTCGAACTTGAGTTTGTAGGAACACCTGTTGGTGTATCCGAAGAGGGTGGTGTTCTCGAAATCATGAAGAGGGAAGTTGAAATCGAAACTCTTCCAAGGGCAATTCCTGAAAAGATTGTTGTTGACATCTCCAATCTCCACGCAGGAGATGCTCTCCACGTAGGAGAACTTCCTGTTCCAGAAGGTGTTAAAATCGTTGACAACCCAGAAGAAACAGTTGTCGTAGTAACTGAACCAGAAGAAGCTACAGCTGAAACGTCTGAAGAGGCTTCAGAGGAGTAATGATAAAGCTCATTGTAGGCCTTGGTAACCCCGGAAGGGAATATGAGAATACAAGACACAATGTGGGCTGGATGGTTTTAGACCATCTGGCTGAAGAGCTCGGTATCGATTTCTCTAAGGAAAAATTTAAAGGAAAGATTGCAGAGCTCCGAGCTGATGATAGAAAGATTTTCCTTTTAAAGCCACTTACCTACATGAACCTGAGCGGAGAGAGTGTGGAAGAGATTGCAAGGTTTTACAAGATAAAGCCTGAAGAAATTCTGGTTATTTACGATGACCTTGATCTCCCCTTAGGTAAACTCCGCCTCAGGTTGAAGGGAAGCAGCGGAGGACACAGAGGAGTAGCTTCTGTTGAACAGCATCTACGGAGCAGAAACTTCCCGAGACTTAGAGTGGGAATAGGAAGACCTGAAAGAAAGGAAGAGGTTGTCAACTACGTCCTGTCTCCTTTCAGAAAAGAAGAGATTGAAACTCTGAAGGAGGCTATAGAGAAAGCAGTAAACTGCTTAAAAGAGATTCTCCAGAAGGGCGAGATTGACAACAAAATCATGAGTAAATGCAACTAACGGAGGTTGAAATGAGGGAATACTACTACGAGATGGTTTACATACTGAGACCAACAATGTCTGATGAAGAGATTGAAAAAGGCATAGAAAAGGTTAACTCTTATGTTGAAAGGTACAACGGTGAAGTTCTCCACATTGATAGGTGGGGAAGAAGGCAGCTTGCGTATCCAATTAACGACTATGACAAAGGATACTACGTTCTTGAGTACATAAGAACAAACGACAGAGATTTTGTAAAGAACATGGAAAACTTCTTCAAAATCAACGAAGACGTAATCAGATTCCTTACATTCAGACTGAAACCATCTGAAGTAAAGGAATTAAAGGAAAAGCTTGGAGCAAAGGTTGAAACTGTTCCTGCTGAAGAATCTAAGGGAGAAGAGTGATGGCAAACCTTAACAGAGTGTTTCTCATCGGAAGGCTTGTCGCTGATCCCCAGCTTTCACATACGAACTCCGGAACACCTTTTACCAGATTCAGAATAGCAGTTAACAACCCTTACAGAGACAGAAACGGCAACTGGCAGGACGAAACTCTTTTCATCGACGTTGTTCTCTGGGGAGATGCAGCCGATAGAGCTGTCAGCAGGTTTAATAAGGGTACCAGAGTCCTTGTAGAAGGTAGACTGAGGCAGTCCAACTGGGAAACAGAAGAGGGAGAAAGACGTTCAAGAATAGAAGTAAGAGCAGACAGAGTTGTAGGACTTGATCCCAGAAGGGAACAGAATGAATCTATTGAAGAAATTGATGACATCGAATTTTAAGGAGGTAAACAATGAGCAACGGACTTCCACAGAGAAGATTTGTAAGAAGAAGGAAATACTGCAAGTTTTGTGCTGAGAAGATAGAAAAGATTGATTATAAAAATGTGGAACTCATCAAGCCTTTTATTTCTGAAAGGGGAAGAATTATCCCAAGAAGAATTTCTGGTGTATGTTCCAAGCACCAGAGACAACTTGCAAAAGCTGTTAAAAGAGCCAGACACCTTGCACTACTCCCATTTGTGAAGATAGACTAATGAGAAATTACAAGCTGCCAGTTTTCTATGTTTTACTAACGGTTGCAACGGGAGCCCTGATGGGCGTAGAGGCTCTTTTGCCTCTTGCTCTGGGGCTTTCTCTGTTTATTCCGGCTCTGTGTTACGTTGTCACCAGAGACTTTGGAATACTGGCTGCTTTGTTTCTCTCTGTAGTTTCTATTGGGATTATCTCTCTATCTGAAGGCTGGAAGACCTCTCTCGATATTTCTGCCCTTTCCCTTTTAGGTATATCAACAAGAATCTTAAAAGAGAAACTAAAAACGGAGAATGTTATTCTTGTTCTGTCACTGATTTCCTCAGGAATAACCATATTTGAAGATCTCTTTATAGGTCTTCCAGCCGAAGTTAAACAGATACCGTGGTTTACTCAATTGAGATGGGGATTCTACTTCCTTTCATCCGTTGTAATATCAGCCATTAGTGTCGGCATAATAGCACTGGTTTCAAAAGAAGATTTCGGATTCAAAAGACTTAAATTTGATTTCTGGATTGTACCAATCTTTCTTATCTCTGGATTTTTATCCATTCTCAGGTGGACCCCGGAGATACAGGTAATCAGTACAAACGTACTCGTTGGAGTTTTAGGACTTTTCATCGTTCAGGGATTTGCAATTTTTTCCTATTACATAGAAAAGTTTTCTGTGTTGGCAAAAATTTTAACCTTATTTTCTATTGTTTTCTTTCCAGCAGGAGCTGTCATACTGGCAGTATTTGCTGGAATTTTCGATTTCTGGTTTGATTTCAGAAAACTAAAGGGAGGTAAGAAAAATGGAAGTGATTCTGCTTAGAGATATGGAAAACCTTGGAAAGGTTGGCGAGATTGTAAAAGTAAAGGATGGATACGCTCGAAACTACTTGATTCCTGAAGGAATCGCTCTCCCTGCAACAAAATCCAACATTGCAAGGGTGAGAAATGAACTGAAAGCTCTTCAAAGAAAAGCTCAAAGACAGATTGAAAGGTATAAAGAACTTGCTGAGCAGCTCTCCTCCACAAGAGTTGTTATTGAGCATGAAGCTGGTGAAGAAGGTAAACTGTTTGGTTCAGTCACAACCTCTCAGATAGAGAAAGCCCTTCACAAGGCCGGTTTTGAGGGTGTAGAGAAAAGACAAATTATCCTTGAAAAACCTATAAGAGAAGTTGGTTCTTACGAGGTGAAAATTCACCTCTTCAAGGATATTGAAGCTACAATAACCGTTGATGTAGTACCTCTTAAGAAATAAATTTTGCCCCTCCCGGGGCATTTCTTAATTATGGAGGTCTGCCATGGAATTTGTAGGAAGACACATAATGATGGATGCTACAGTTAAGGACATTGGAAGGATTAATGCCATCCAGCCTATCTATGACTACATGGAAGAGTTAGCAAGACAGTTAGACATGACTCTCGTATATCCACCAATCGTTGCAAGATTCCCATTTGCTCAATCTGAACTTGAACAGTTTGTCAAAAAACTTTCTGAGGAAAACGTAAAGAGTAGAACTTTAGAATTTATGGAAGAAACCCTTAAAAGAAGAGCCACTGAAGATAGTGGAGTTTCTGGTGTTTCTATCTGGCTTGAAAGCCACTGTACAATCCACACCTGGCCTGAGGAAAAATTCTTCAGCCTTGACGCTTACAGCTGTAAGGATTTTGATCCAATGGTTGCCTTTGAGCTTACAATAAAGTGGTTTAACGTTGAATACGCATCTTTTGTTGACGTTGAAAGGTACATTGGAGGACCTTGCATAATCAAGGCTTACGAATACAAGAACGGCGAACTTAAGCCGTGCGAACCTTCAATCTCTACTAAATAGTTCAATGGCTCTCTTATATACCTGGTTCTTGGGGAGACCTGTCCTCCGACAGGCCTCCTTTACAGCACCTTTTAAAGACATTCCCTCTTCTTTTAAACGAATTAATAAAAAATCCATATTTTCTTCTGATTCATTTCCTTGATTATCTGAAGGATAGAATAGAAGAACAAATTCTCCTTTCAGTTTGTTTTTTGACAGGAGCTCTTCAAGGACTTCTTCTGGAGTTCCTTCTAAAAACTCCTCATTTACTTTTGTTATTTCCCTATAAACACCAATCCTTTTCTGAGGAGTTATTTCACCCAAAATTTTCAAGGTTCTCTCTATACGATGGGGAGACTCATAGGAAACAACGGTATAGGGTAACTTAACAACTTCTTTCAAAGTTTCTCTTAGCTGAGATTCTTTTCTGGGCAGAAATCCAACAAATAGAAACCGATCTGTTGGAAAACCTGAAGCGGAAATGGCTGCAATCACAGCAGATGGTCCTGGTACCGGAATAACCTCAATTCCCTCTTCTCTGGCAAGTCTTACAATTCTATAACCTGGATCACTAATACATGGAGTCCCCGCATCGGAAACAAGAGCGATGTCTTTTCCTGATAGGAGTTCTTCAATTAGTTTCTTCGAAACCTCCCTCTCATTGTGCTCGTGGTATGGAACAAGTTTTCTCCCGTGGATATCGTAGTAGTTTAAAAGCTTTAAGGTTCTCCTTGTATCCTCACAGGCAATTATGTCAACTTCTTTCAAAATTCTCAGAGCTCTTAGAGTTATGTCTTCAAGATTCCCTATTGGCGTTGCAACAACGTAGAGCCTTCCTAACCTCTCTGGGCTATGCATTCTATCTCCACTTCAGCATTTAATGGCAATTTTGAGACCTCAATAACCGACCTTGCAGGCTTTACAGGACAATCCTTTAAAAACTCACTGTAAATCTTATTAAACTCTGCGAATCTATTTATGTCTTTCAAGAAAACTGTAATTTTTAAAATACTACACTTACTTGCTCCTGCTGCATTCAAAACAGCTTCGAGATTTCTCAGTGCCTGTAAAACCTGATTTTCAAAGCCATTCACAAGCTCTCCGGTTGTCGGGTCTATTCCAAGCTGACCTGCAGTAAAAATTAGATTGCCGGAAAGAATTCCCTGAGAGTAAGGTCCAACAGGCTCTGGAGCCTTTTTAGTTTTTACTACTTTCATAATTAACTTTCCTCCTGAAAATCTGGTTCTAATAAAAAGTTTTAACAAAAATAGGTTGAAACTATAATCTTGCAATCTTATATTTTGCATCAATGAAACTGAAGTTAGAATTCTGATTATTTAATATGTTAATTATTGAGAAATTTGGTTTCCGAATAGAGATTAATTATAATTATCACAAAATAGAATGGTTTAGGAGGAAACATGGCTAAGAAGAAGGAAGAGGTCATTTTAGATGACGAAAGGATTGAAGAGGGAGCTGAATGTCTCAAAGCTCTTGCTTCACCTGTAAGGCTTAAAATTCTTTTCACACTGAAAGAAAGACCCATGTGCGTTACAGATCTGGAACAGGAACTGGGAATTTCCCAATCTTCTCTATCACAACATCTGAGAACTCTCAGGTACAAGGGGATAGTTGCAAAAACGAGAAAAGGGAATAAAGTATATTACACTATATCTTCAGATGCTTTTAGAGAACTTTTGAACATTCTGCCTCAAATAGCCTGTTTTAGAGGTTAAGATACGTGCTTAAAAAGTTTTTCAGGAAAAAGTTGGACGGGGAGCAGAAACCCCAATCTCCCGTCCCAACAGGGTTATGGATTAAATGTGAAAATTGCAAGGCTCTTCACTTCCGGGGAGAGTTAGAAAGCAACTTGATGGTCTGTCCCAGGTGCGGCTACCATTTCCCCGTTCCTGCAAAGGACAGACTCTACATGCTTTTTGACAAAGGAACTTTTGAGGAGCTGGATATAGACCTGGAACCACAGGATATACTGGAATTTGTTGACAGAAAACCCTATTCTCAAAGGTTGAAAGAGGCTCAGGAAAAAACCGGTTTAAAAGATGCGGTAATTAACGCTAAAGGAAAATTAGACGGTAAAGATGTTTTGATAAGCTGTTTTGACTTCCGCTTTATGGGCGGTAGTATGGGCTCGGTGGTCGGCGAGAAGATAACAAGAAACATAGAAAGGGCTGCTGAAGAAAGAATACCCTTTATCTGCATCTCTGCTTCTGGTGGAGCAAGGATGCAGGAAGGGATAATTTCTCTGATGCAGATGGCAAAAACCTCAGCAGCCCTTGCACTCCTTGAGGAAAGGGGGGTTCCTTACATCTCCGTCCTGACCCATCCTACAATGGGCGGAGTGTCGGCGAGCTTTGCTTTCCTTGGGGATGTGATAATCGCAGAGCCAAAGGCTCTTATTGGTTTCGCCGGCCCCCGGGTCATAGAACAAACGATTCGCCAGAAATTACCAAAGGGCTTCCAACGTTCAGAATTTCTATTGGAGCATGGACTTATTGATATGGTAGTTGAAAGAAAAGATCTGAAAAATACCCTTTCTCAGCTTGTTGAATTGCTGAGTTAGTTCAAATAGATTCTGGAGGGAGAGATGGCTACTAAATCTGATAAAGTCCAGAGGCTTGCAAGAACAATTATTGCTGACTTCTTTCTCTACAACCAGGACAAGATAGATGTTGCTCTTAAAAACGACAATCTGTTTGAAATACTGGAAGGAGAGATAGATGATTCAATAAAGTTCTTTAAGGAACACGTAAAAGGTGGCGATTTAACTGTCTTCTGGGATACCTTATTTAACAGGTTAATGCAGAGAGAAGCAAAACTGATAGAAGGATAATGCTCCAGAGAAACCTGAAGTTACTCAAAGGAAGAATAAAAAGCAGAGAACCCGTCAGGTGTTATAGTCTTCCTGGAGGGTCGAAAGGGCTTGTTCTAAAAGAAGTCAAGGATTTAATATCTCCTTTCCTGTTCTTAGTACCTTCAGAAACAATAGCGGAACCCTTAGCGGAAGACCTGAAGAGGTTTGGACTCAGGGTATGCTATGTCCCTGCCTGGGATGTTCCACCTCTTGATATCTCATCTCCTCTTTCTCTATACCAGTATAGAAGGTTAAAAGTTCTCTATAAACTTCTTTCTGAACCCTTTGATGTTGTGATTCTCACTCCACAATCCCTGTTTCAAAAAGTCCTTTCTCCAGATGATTTAATTGAGTACGTAATAGAAATAGAGAGAGAAAAAGAGATTGACTACTCAACCCTTCCCAAAAAGCTCATTACTCTCGGTTACAGGCGGGTTGATAGTGAACCAGAAGAAGGTGAATTTTCTGTAAAAGGAGATACTTTCGAGTTCGTAACTCCTGAGGGGGAAAGGTTAATCGTTGAACTTTTCGGCAATACGGTTGAGAGAATCCTTCTAAATAGTGAAGAAATAGAGAAGTTTGAAATAATTCCTGCTCTGGAGCTCGTTCAGGACAAAGAAAGATTGAAAAAAATAGAGGAGATATACCCGGAAATTGTTGAAAGGCATCTCCTCTTAGGCGAGATTAGTGGAGCAGAAAAGCTGCTTCCAGAAGTTTTTGACCTTGTTCCAATCGTAGAATACATAGGAGAACTTCCGATAGTCTCCTTTGAACCCGACCAGGTCAGGACTGCTGGAGAAACGTTTATCAGAACAGTTGAAGAGAACTTTGAAATTTTGAAAAGAGAAGAAATTCCATCTTCAAGACCTGAAAAATTTATCTGGAAAACAGATGTAAAACCTGTAATCTCCATATATGAAAAGCCTGTTAAGGATGGCATTGATTTTGGAATTAAACCACTTCCATCTGCCAGCGATGAAAACATCGAGGAGCTTCTGAAATCCCTTGAGGGCTTCAAAATCAGGCTCTTCTACACATCAGAAACCTTAAAAGTAGAAGCAGAAAAGGTTGCAAAGAAAATTGGTCTGGAGCTCATAGCAGAAAAAGGTATCTCTTCAGGCGGTTTCAGGTTAGACGAGAAAAAAGAAGCGTGGTTAACCGAATCTGAAATTATCTTTGAGACAAAGAAAAGGGAAGATATCACAGCATTGGAGCCAGGAACTCTTGTTGTCCACAGGGATTATGGAATTGGTATCTTTCAGGGGATAACGAGCAGAGAGATTGGCGGCAAGACTTATGACTTTATTGAGATAGAGTATGCAGGAGGAGAAAAACTCTACGCTCCTTTTACCCAGATAGACAGAATTTACAGGTATTCAGGCTACA
>OFBY01000064.1_pt1 | contig 14695 bp, 15 predicted proteins | sample 1520751 | NCBI WGS metagenome assembly OFBY01 (sample SAMEA3696450, study PRJEB22514) | metagenome | biome: water; feature: marine; material: hydrothermal vent | place: Pacific Ocean | collected 2014-08-16 | depth 1514 m
GTCAAAGCATCAACAGTTCTATCTACTTCCTCTTCGTAGAAGTCGGCAACTTTGGTTAGCATCTCGTCCAAGGTTCCAGCCTCTTCTCCAATTGCTACCATATTAATGAGCATTGGTGGGAAAACTTTGTATCTTGAAAGTGCAACTGAGATACTGATTCCTTTTTCAACCTGTTCTCTAACTCCATCTATGGCTTTTCTCAAAACTTCATTGTTTGCTGTTTCTCCTGCTATTGAAAGTGCATCGAGGATGTTAAGACCACTTGTGATCATTGAAGACAGTGTTCGAGAGAAACTCGCAATGTTAGATTTTAAAATTAGTTCTCCAAAGATTGGAAGGTGAAGAAGGAATGAATCCATCACATATCTTACTTGCTTGATTTTTCGTAATTGAACCAGCATCACAACGGTTACAACAAATCCCAGAACAATCCAGTCAATATAGTTTCTCAAAAAGTTACTTGTGTTGATTATGGATTGTGTAAGAGCTGGAAGTTCACCTCCTAAGTCCTCATAGAGAGTTTTGAACGTGGGAACTACAAAAACGAGAATACCTCCTACTATTATTGTGGTTATCACCAGAACAAAAACGGGATAAAAGAGGGCACTTTTAATTTTTCCTCTAAGTTTTTCAATTTTTTCAAGGTAGTCCGATAGTCTTTTAAGAGTTTCTTCCAGTGTACCCGACTCTTCTGCTGCTTTTATCATACTAATATAAAAATTTCCGAAGGTATTTCTATATTTTGAAAGGGCAGTTGAAAACCTTCCACCTTCTTCAATATGGGAAGCTATATTTTCAGAAATTTGCTTAAGTCTTTTATTCGAAATCTGTTCTTTCATAACCTTAAGGGCTGTAACAATGGGAATACCTGCATGTACCATAGCATACAATTGTCGAGTAAATACAAGAATGTCTTTTAGGGTTACTCTATCAAGGAAAGAGAAGTCTAATTCAGTTTTGAAAAATGACTTATCTTCTTTAAGCTTTTCTATGCGAACTATTCCTCTGGAGAAAAGAAGCTCCCTTGCCAGTTCTTCATTGTCTGCTTCTATCTTTCCTTTTCTCCTTCTGTCAAGAACGTCTCTGCCAACGTATGTGTATATTGCCATCGCTATCTTTTAGAATAGGCTTTGATAAGTGATTCAAGTTCCCTTACATCTGGAGAAACCTTTTTAGCTTCTTCAAGAGTTATAAGACCTTCAATGTATAACTTTGCGAGTGATTGATTCATAGTTATCATTCCTGTGGCAGCCTGTCCCGTTTGCATTAACGAGTATATTTGATGAAGTTTGTTTTCCCTTATGAGATTTCTTATAGCGGGAGTGGGAATAAAGACTTCAACAGCGGCGACCCGTCCCTTTCCATCCTTTCTTCTCAGAAGTTTTTGAGCAATAGCACCGACCAGAACAAAGGATAACTGGATTCTGGCTTGAACTTGTTTTTCTGGGGGAAAGGCATCTATTATACGGTTAATTGTTTCTATAGTTGAGTTTGTATGCAGGGTAGAGAATACAAGGTGTCCAGTTTCAGCTGCAGTGAGAGCAGCTTCAATTGTTTCAGGATCTCTCATCTCACCGACCAGAATAACGTCTGGATCCTCACGAAGAGCAGCTCTTAAGGCATTTGCAAAGGATTTTGTATCTACTCCTAATTCTCTTTGAGTTACAAGAGACTTCTTGTGCTCATAGATAAATTCTATGGGATCTTCTATTGTTATAATGTGGTATGGATAGGTTTCATTAATGATATTTATCAAAGAAGCAAGGGTTGTTGATTTACCTGAACCTGTAGGACCTGTAACAAGTACAAGTCCTTTATCTTTATGGGCAAAATTTTCTACTACTGGTGGTAGTCCAAGTTCTGAAAATTTTGGAACTTTGTAAGGGATCAAACGGAAGGCAGCGGCTAAGGTTGTCCTTTGATAATAAGCATTACCTCTGAATCTTGCAAGTCCCTTTATTCCAAAAGAGAAATCCAGCTCAAGATCTTCTTCTAACCTTTTCTTTTGAAAATCGGTTAGGACACTGTATATGAGTTGTTTGGTGTCTGCTGGAGAAAGAACGCCATAACCTTCGGCGGGAATTAGTTTTCCATTAATTCTCAATCTTGGAGGACTTCCGGGTGCAATATGAAGGTCTGACGCTTTACGTTCAACAACTTCCTTTAAAAGATCAATAATATTTACTGTCATACTTCCTTTTCATGGTCTAGTATTCTGTACAAAATGCTTTGTCGTCATTCTGAGCCTGCTTTAGCAGGTGAAGATTAAAAATTATAACAAGAACAGTTTTAGAAAGAGAAAACCTATAACAATTCTGTAAATTCCAAACGGAATGAATGTGTGGGTCTTTATAAAGTTTAAAAGCCATTTAACTGAGATGTAGGCAGATATAAGAGCTGTAACAAAGCCAATAACTAAGACAATACCACCTTCTGGGGTAAATTCTTTAAAGTTCTTAACCATTTCAAAACCTGTTGCAGCAAACATTGTTGGAATGGCTAAGAGGAAGGAGAATTCTGTTGCAGCTACTCTTTTCATTCCAAGGAGAAGACCACCTATGATGGTGGCTCCGGAACGGGATGTTCCCGGAACCATTGCAAGGGATTGGAAAATTCCAATCATTGCAGCCTTTAGATAACTTATCTTTTCGGGTTCAGAGATGTGATGTTCTTTCTCTTTATATAGGAGCTCGATTGCAATGAAAACCATTCCCCAGAAAATGAGAGCAACGCTAACGACAAAGGGATTAAACAGCTTTTCAACGTAGTGATGTAACGCAAGTCCTATTATCCCCGTGGGAATGAAAGCCACGATTAACTTTTTCCACAGTTCGAGGTTATGTGTGAGCTTTTCTCTGTAGATGGAGACCACTGCTAAGATAGCTCCAAGCTGAATAGCAATTTCAAAAGTTTTTTCAAAGGAGTTTTGTTTCAATCCTAAAAGGTAAGAGACTAAAATCATGTGTCCCGTTGAAGAGATGGGAAGGAATTCGGTAACTCCTTCAACTATCCCCAGTATGATGGAATCCAGTATGTTCATTCTGTTCTCCTTAGATGGTCAAATCCGATTTTCCGAACCTTTTTTCCATCGACGAAAACGCCGCTTCCTTCAGAGACAACTCCTATGACCTTAAATCCAGTCTTTTCTACACTATCAAGCAGATTTTCAGGAAAGGTAATTATGAGTTCGTAATCCTCTCCACCAAACAGGGCATATTGAAGAGCCTTTTCCCGGCTACCTGCGTAGGAGATAAGCTTTTCGGAAATAGGGATTCTATCACTGAAAATCTCTATTTTCACCCTTGAGCTCTCAGAAATCGTATAGAGGTTAAATATGAGTCCATCGCTAACATCTGTTCCACACTGAACGCCAAGGCTTAAAGCTTCTCTACCTTCTTCTACTCTTGCAGATGGATTGAGAAATCTTTCAATCAGGTAATTGTCAATCGGTCTGTTTTCCAGAAGAATCTCAAGTCCAGCCCTGCTATCTCCAAAAGTTCCTGTTACTGCAACCAGATCCTTAGGTTTTGCTGAAGATCTTAACATGTAGCCTTTGCTCTTTCCTGTAAGTGTTGAATCAAAAAATTCCGTTTCTGAAGCTACCGTATCTCCCCCAATAATTGATACGTTGTAATCCTTACAAGCATCTGAAAGACCATCATAAAGCGATTCCAATAATCTCTCCTCCGATTGATTGGATACTCCTAAGTTAACTATTGCAAATTCGGGAGCTCCTCCCATAGATGCGATGTCACTCACAGAGATTGATAAAAGCTTCCTTCCTAAGTAATAGTAAAGTTCCGGGAATTTGTTTATCCACTCTCTTTTGTAATGGGAGTTCTCAACAAGAGCATCCGAAGTAATAATCTGATAAGAGCCGTTTAACTTTACAACAGCAGCGTCATCACCGATTCCTACTACAACTTTTTCAGAAGGGCAGGAAAGTTTTTTTGTCAACTTGCTTATAAGTTCAAATTCACCTAATTTCATCAGCCTTTACAACCTTCAGGTAGCAGGTATTGTTGAACTTTTTCACAACTCCTTTAAACAGAAACTCTTTTCCTCTGTCTATCAGTGGATTGAGCCCTCCTGTTCCTCTCAGGTATATGCAACCTGTGGAGTCAACTATACAGGAGTCTGACCTTGTGATTCCAGGATTGTTACACTCTGCTGAACAATTCCATCCCATGTATTTTGCTCTTATACAACCTCTTTACCGGTGAGCCTATTGCAGTTCTTCTTTATATTACCGATCGTTTCGAGCCTGAAACGGGCTTCTCCGTTCAATGTAACAGATGAGCAGGAAGAGAAGAAGAGAACAATTAGAGTAAGATTCAGCAATTTCCTTAAAAGTTTCATCTTCACTCCGTTAGAGTATAGTATTTTTTCAGGAACTCGTCCCATTCCGTATCTGTAAACGGATTGTAGTAACCATTAACAATTTCTCCGTTAAATTCGCAGGTTTGAGGGTAAGCCACATAGTAACATTCATCTATATTGCTTTCGCTAATTGGGAAGTAGATAGAAATTCCGTTCAGGTTTCCTTTCCTGAACTTGTAGAGACTGTCTATTTTAAGTTTTATGTTTACTGCACTGTCGTAGGAAAAATTGCTCAAAAAGGAGTAAAGGTCAACGTAGTTTCCACCTTCCCAATCCGGAACTTCCTCAGAGTTTTCTCTTGCACTCTTAAAGTTTTCGTAACTGGTACTATCCAGATAGCTGACGAACTGATTGAGATTGTCAACTATGTATTCAATATCGCTACTTTTAAAAAGGGTTAGAGTTAGATCGGAATTATAAGATTCATACTCTTCTCTGAAGGAATCAACAATCATCTTTCCAAATTCTTCAGGAGAAGCTGAAGGATTTGAGGAGAGCTTTCCAAAAACTCTTTCGTAATTCCAGCCGTTTGCCGGTTCTTCTGCTTCCGAAGCAACAAAAAAGTCGGCGTAGTCCTTTATATCGTAGAGTGGTTCAACCATTCCCATCAAACATTCATCAAAACCGATAAGGTTAATTTCATAGTTGTTATCTTTCAGATAGTTTAAAGCGTTTCTTACTTCAAACATAAAAAGTGTATCACCATCCGTTTCATCAATTGCTGAAAACCTTGTTTGATAGTTTACAGACCTCCAGCCGTCTCCGTGATCCCAGAAGATTAGAGCTCTCTTAGGAGCCGGATATTTATCCATATATTCTTTAACAAATTTGACCAGCGTTTCTGGATCTCCCATGTTGGGTTCTTCAACCTCTTCCACTTTTCTTAACTTTCCATTGCCGTCGGTCTCGTATATTTCCCCTGTTGAATTTCCATAGTAGTCAACAAGGGCAACAACCTTTACCTGAGGTGGGAAGAAAACTTTTTCCATCTCGGAAAGGTCAAAAGAGACGTAAGAGTTTTCTCTTGTACTGCCAAGAGAATTATCGCCATCCATATAAATAAGAACGAGCCACTGGCGGTAGTTAACAGGAGTACAGGTTGAGTCTTTGCAAAGTTCAACAGTCGAGTTTGATGGATAAATTTCTACCTGGTAGGTATTTCCATCTTTGAAAAAATCTATTTCTACTGTATTGCCGGATTTTATGTAATCTTCTATTGAATCAGTTAGAGGAGTAGAGATATATACACCGGTAAGGTCAACTACAGCTTCTGTTTCATCTGTATCATTGCCAAAAGCGTGGATAAGCTTTGCAAGGATGTCTCCAACAGTTTCATTTCCTTCCGCCATCTTAAAAGGAGTTATGATCTCTCCGTTTTCCTTAAGTGTGTAGTCTGCAAGCAGAATGTTATCTACGTAAAAGTTTAAGGCAGGAAAGGGAGCAGGCGATTCAAGGTAAAAGTTCCCATCCTTGTCCGTCAGACTGCAGGTATCAGAGTTCTTTATACATACTTTTAAACCCTTTACACTGCTTGCAACAACCTTTCCGCTTATAGTTATATTTTCACTACCTCCGCCTCCACCGCAGGAGAAAAGAAATGAAGACAAAATAGCAACAACAAGCGAAAGCTTTCTCAAAGCAAACCTCCTGAATCAAAGTTGACAACTGCACGCTTTTACTTTTTATAAGTTTTTCAATCTCCAGATTTTTAATCCCAAATTCTATCACTCCTTCTTTTGAACCGTATCTAAAGACAGTAATTCCTTTTAATTTTAACCGGTAGCCAGGCCAGAAAACTTTCTTAACGTCTTCGACTGTAGCATTGTACGGTAGGTTTACAGTCTTTGAAACAGAGTTGTCAACGTGCTTCTGGAAAGCTGCCTGCATCTTAACGTGCCACTCCGGAGGTATATCAAGAGCTGTTATGAAAATCCTTTTTACATCTTCTGGAATTCCATGAATTTTCTGAATACTTCCTGTTTTCAGAATCCTTCTTAGCTGTTCTTCCGAGAGTGTGTTCTTAGTGTACTTGAGGAAAAATGGATCTATCTGAACGGCTGCTCTGCCCTCTAAAATTCTCTTTACATAGGCTATGGCAAAGAGAGGTTCTATGCCCGGGGTTGTGCCTGCAATCATGCTTATTGTTCCAGTAGGAGCGATGCTTGTTCTTGTGGCATTTCTGACCTTTTTTCCTTTGTAGATACTCTTTTCTATGTTGGGAAAACTGCCCTTTTCCTCTGCAAGCTTAACGGAAGTTTCAAAAGCTTTTTTGTTTATAAAGGACATAATTTTTTCTGCAAGTTCTAAAGCTTCATTACTGTCGTAAGGGATTTTCATGTTTATTAAGAGCTCGGCAAATCCCATTACTCCGAGACCTATTTTTCTGTTACCTTTTGCCATGAGTTCTATCTCTTTCACTGGATACCTGTTAACATCTATTACATTGTCAAGGAATCTGACGCCAATTTCTACCAGTTCTTCAAGTTTTTTCCAGTCTATTTGTCCATTCTTTACCACTTTTGCAAGGTTTATTGAACCCAAGTTACACTCCTCGTAAGGAAGAAGAGGAACTTCTCCACAGGGGTTTGTTGCCTCTATTTTTCCAAGGTCTGGAGTTGGATTTTTCCTGTTTATCTCATCTATGTAGAGAATTCCGGGGTCTCCTGAATCCCAGGCAGATTCTGCTATAAGGTCAAACAGATCTCTTGCTTTAACTCTTTTCCAGATTTCACCGTTTCTTGGGTTTTTAAGCTCTATCGCTCCATTACTTTTTACTTTTTCAAAGAACTCGTCTGTTGCTGCAACAGATATGTTAAAGTTCTGAAAGCTTTTCTTGTCCCTTTTACAGGTTATAAACTTTTCAACATCAGGGTGGTATATAGAGAGAACCCCCATGTTTGCTCCACGCCTTTTCCCTCCCTGCTTTATCGATTCTGTTGCACAGTCAAAAACCCTCATGAATGAAACGGGACCAGAGGCTATACCGTTTGTCAATTTGACAATATCTCCCTCTGGTCTCAGATGAGAAAAGGAAAAACCTGTTCCTCCACCGCTTTTCTGGATTATTGCCATTAACTTGACAGAATTAAAGATTTCCTCAACTGAGTCTTCAACAGGTAGAACAAAGCAGGCAGCAAGCTGACCGAGCTCCGTTCCGGCATTCATCAACGTTGGAGAATTTGGAAGAAATTCAAGGTTTTTCATTGCAGTGTAGAACTTCTCCTCCCACTTCTCTGCAAATTGGGGAGGGTGATAGAGGAGCTCTCCCATTGAAACCGCCTTTGCAACCCGCCTGAACATTTCATCGGGGGTTTCCCCTGGTCTCAGATATCTTGCTTTCAGTATTTCAAGTGCTGTTTCAGAGAGCATTTCTCTCCTTAGATCTGGTTTAAAAGCTTCTCCAGATCTCCTGGCTTTTCAACATTTATGACTTTCAGATTTCTATCAATTCTTCTTATGAGTCCTTTCAGAACATTCTTTGGACCAATTTCGTAGAAAGTGTCAATATCCATTTCCTTCATCTTTAAAACGTCCTCAACCCATCTAACTGGAGAGAACATCTGTCTGTAAAAGGAGTCCTTTATCTCTTCTGGATTTTTTATGAGCTTAACGTCGGCGTTGTTGATAATTGGAACTTCAGCCTCTTTGAACGTAATCTCTTCCATCAGGACTTTTAGCTTTTCTGCAGCAGGTTTCATGAGCTCTGAGTGAAAGGGAGCTGAAACTGCAAGCCTTACAATTCTTTTTGCACCGGCTTCTTTGAGTTTTTCCTCAGCTTCTTCAAGGGCTTTAATCTCCCCGGAAATTACCGTTTGCTCAGGGCTGTTGTAGTTTGCCACCTGAATAAATCCAGATTCAACAGTTTTTAGAATTTCTTCTATTTTCTCAGAAGGAAGTCCTATTACTGCTGTCATTCCACCAACACCGGGCGGGACAGCTTCCTGCATAAACTCTCCTCTCTTCCTTACAAGGAGAGCTCCATCGTGAACAGAAAATACCTTAGCTGCACCGGCAGCGGAAAACTCACCGAGGGAGTGACCTGCAACTACAACCGGTTTTTTGTCAAAGCCAGCTTTCTCAAGGACTTTTAAGACTGCCATGCTGACAGTGAATATTGCTGGTTGTGCATTGTATGTAAGGGTTAGCTCTTCTTCTGGAGCTTCAAAACAAAGCTTTGCTATGTCAACCTTTGCGCCTTCAGAAGCTTCTTCAAATACCTCTCTTGCCTCCGGGAAAGCGTCAAAAAGCTCTTTTCCCATTCCACTGTACTGAGAACCCTGACCAGGAAAGATAAATGCAACTGCCATTTTCAGCCTCCTTGAGTGATTACAAGATTGTTCATCTTCTTCTCTCTGAGAATGCTATAGCTGTGATAATAGCATAAAATTCGAAAAATCACGTTCGAAACTTTTGGTATCATTGCTTTTAAGCTATTAGGAGGTGAGATGAAAGCCTATACTGAGTATTTGACGTTCAATACCAAAAAGAGAAGGGAGCTCATCAGAATAACAGATACTGTAAAAGAAGCTGTCAAAAAGTCCGGTGTTAAAGAGGGTCTTTGTCTTGTTTCTGCGATGCATCTGACAGCAGCGGTCATTATTCAGGACGATGAGGAAGGGCTCCACGAAGATATCTGGGAGTGGCTTGAAAGAATAGCTCCGTTTAAACCTGACTATAAACATCATAGAACTGGTGAGGATAACGGGGATGCTCACCTTAAAAACCTTCTGGTTCACCTTCAGGTGGTTCTTCCGATAACTAACGGTGAGTTAGACCTTGGTCCCTGGCAGGAGATCTTTTATGCGGAGTTTGACGGTCAGAGACCAAAGAGAGTTATTATTAAGATAATTGGAGAATAGATGAAAGAAGCGGTTCTTTTAACTTACATGGGAGCTCCCTCTTCTCTTAAAGAAATTCAGCCTTTCCTCTACCGACTCTTTTCAGATAGGGATCTTATAAACTTTGGAGTTCCAGCTTTTCTTCAAAAACCTTTAGCCTATCTGATTTCTAACTTAAGAGCTCCAAAGGTAAAACCCCAGTACGAGGCAATCGGTGGTGGAAGCCCTCTTGTGAAATATACGCAGGAACAGGCTGAGCTAATTGAGGAAAAGACAGGACTTAAGACTTTTGTTGGAATGCTTTACTCGGAACCTCTACTTGAAAGAGTTTCTATGGAAATTGAGAAGTACAGTCCAGATAAGCTCTATGTTCTTACACTCTATCCCCAGTACTCAGCTGCAACTGCTGGAGCTTGCTTCAGAGATGTTGAAAAGTTCTTGGGAGGAAAAGTTAACTACACTTCTGTCAAATCCTGGTGCAGAAATCCTCTCTACATAAAGTGGATTCAGAATTCAATCGAAAGAGAACTTAAAGACCTAAAAGATCCTCTGATACTCTTTTCAGCCCACAGCCTTCCAAAGTACTTTGTTGAGCAGGGGGATATCTACGTAAGGGAGATTGAAGACACGGCAAAATCTGTGATGGAAAGGTTCCCGGACGTTCCATACAGGATTTCCTATCAGAGTAAAGTTGGTCCAATAGAGTGGCTTGAGCCATCAACTGAGGATGTTTTGAAAGAGCTCTCGGAAGAGGGAAAGAAAGAAGTCATTATTTTCCCGATAAGCTTTGTTTCAGAGCACATTGAAACCCTTTTTGAGCTTGACATTGAATATGGAGAGATTGCACGGGAACTTGGACTGGACTACAGGAGAGTGAAGCTTGACCACAAAAGCCCTCTTCTGATAGATGCAATTGTTTCTGAGATAGAGAAATTGAGACAATAAATTGGATATCAGAAACTATGTTCATGGGAGGATTTGTGAAAGTTGCTGTTATAGGAGCTGGAGTTTCTGGACTTTCAGTTGCTTTTTACCTGAAAAGAGGTGGAGCTGAAGTTAAAGTCTTTGAAAGGGAAGAAACTCCTGGCGGTAAGATGAAAACGCTCCATGAGGATGGTTACATAATAGAAACGGGACCAAATGGCTTTCTTGATGGAAAACCCTACACTCTAAACCTTGTGAAAGAGCTCGGAATTGAGAGCAAGCTCTACAGGAGCTCTGACAGAGCAAGGAAGAGGTTCATATACACAAACGGAAGACTTGTAAGGCTTCCCGAAAATCCGATAGCTTTTCTCGGTTCTTATTTACTTTCGTGGAAAGGAAAACTGAGGCTTATCGGAGAGTTTCTTGTCCCGCCGAAAAAAGATGATAAGGATGAAAGTCTCTCAGAATTTGCAAGGCGGAGAATTGGAGTGGAGGCTCTTGAAAAGCTTCTTGACCCGATGGTTGCGGGGATTTTTGCCGGAGACCCTGACAGACTCAGCCTCAAAGCTGCCTTTCCAGCTATCTATTACCTTGAGAGACAGTATGGAGGTCTTATAAAGGGTCTTATAGCGAAGATGAAGGAGGCAAAGAAGAGCGGGAAAAAGTCAAGCGGTCCAGCAGGTCCCGGAGGGGTTCTCACTTCCTTTAAAGGCGGAGTAAAAGATTTGATTGATTCTCTGAGTGAATTCCTGCAGGATTCTATTGAAACAGGGGTGGAAATCCTGAGTCTTGATAGAATGGAGGAAGGCTGGAAGATAAAGTATAAGAAAGGGAATAAAGTCTATGAAAAAACTTTTGAAGCTGTTGTCCTTTCAACTCCGGCTTATGTAACTGCTGAATTCCTAAAAGATCTGGATCCAGAGCTCTCTAATTTGCTTTCAGAGATAGAGTACTCTCCGATTTCCGTTGTTGCTCTTGGATTTGAAAAGAGAGGACTTGGGCACGACCTTGATGGTTTCGGTTTCCTTATTCCAAGGAGTGAAAAGAGAAAGATCCTTGGAGTTCTCTGGGACAGCTCGGTTTTTCCAAATAGAGCTCCAGAAGGAAAAGCCCTGATAAGAGTCATGATAGGTGGTGCAAGACAGCCTGAACTTGCACTCCTGCCGGATGAGGAGCTTATAGATATTGCCCTCGAAGAGCTCAAAAGAATAATGAAAATCCGCCACTATCCGGAAAAGATAAAGGTCTTCAAGCACAAAAAGGGTATTCCTCACTATACAGTTGGACATGCTGAGAGGGTGGAAAGAATATTTAAACTAAGTGGTAAATATCCAGGTCTTTATCTTTGCAACAACGCCTACACTGGAGTTGGAGTCAACGACTGCACAAAAGCTGCCGAAGAGGTGGCTAAGGAGATTCTAAATGGCTAAGGTTAGATTGAGTGACCGTGAAGTTTCAGCTATTAAAGAAACAGCAAAAGATGTTTTTGGAGAAGGAACTAAGGTTATTCTTTTTGGTAGCAGAGCGGATCTTTCAAGAAAAGGAGGAGATATAGACCTTTATATTATTCCGGCAGACAAAGAGGATCCTTTTGAGAAAAAGTTAAAGTTTCTTGTTAAACTGAAACAGAAAATCGGAGATAGAAAGATAGACGTTGTGATTCAGAGAGATCCTGAAAGGGATATAGAAAAAGTCGCCATGCTGACCGGAGTTGAACTATGACCAATGAAGCTATCAGGCAGAAGTACAACAAGCTTCATTCAGAAATTCAAAAGCATCTGTTCCGATTGAAACAGGCATTTGAGAAGTTAGAAACTCTAAGAGGGCTTCCAATTACTGCTATGGACGTTGCTGACCTTCTTAATAGAGAAGAAGGAATAATGCTTTTAGACCAGATAGCCTACAGATTCTCAAAACTTCAGGATTCTCTTGGAAGGTTACTTAGAGCCTATCTTACACTAAAAGGTGAAAATGTAGAGCATCTTCCAATTATAGATGTAATTAACCTTCTCGAAAAATTTGGTTTTGAAATTACTCCTGAAAAGTGGTTTGAACTTCGAGAAATTCGGAATTCAATAGCCCATGAGTATGAAGATGAATATGAAAAAATAGCCTGGACATTAAATAAAATCTACTCAGAACTTCCATTCCTGGAGAAACTCTTTAATGAGCTTCAGCTTTGAGTTTCCAGAAACAAAAGGAACTTACTGCATTCTTTTTGAAATAGACACTCTTTCGTTCAAAGTTAAAAGCGGTAAGCGGTTTTCACTCAAAAAAGGAGTTTATGTTTATGTCGGTTCAGCTTTTGGGAGTGGTGGCTTAAGGAAAAGAATTTCAAGACATCTCAAAAAGGAAAAGAAAAAGCACTGGCATTTAGATTTCATTTCAACGGACAGTTCTTTTAAAGTTCTGGAGCTCTGGATTATCGAAGATAAAAAAGTTGAATGTTCTTTAGCCAATTCAATATCTGAGACAGAAAAGCCTGTTATCGGTTTTGGTTCAACCGATTGTAACTGTCCATCTCACCTGTTTATAGTTAGTGAAGTTGAAAAATTAAGAAAACGGCTCCTTGAAGAATTCAATGTTAAAATTTTCGAAATCTGACAGGTGGAGAAGAAGATGGAAGTTAAAGAGGTTTTAAATAAACTCGTTGAAAAGCAAAATCTTTCTTTTGAAGAGACAAGAGATCTTTTCACTCAGATAATGGATGGAAAATTAACAGATGTTCAGATAGCCGGAATCTTAGTTGCTCTCAGGTCAAAGGGAGAGACAGCAAACGAGATAGCAGGTGCAACTTCTGTAATGAGAGAGAAGAGCCTGAAAGTTCCGCTTTCCGAAGAGATAAGGGAGAGAATAGTTGATACCTGTGGAACCGGTGGAGATTTGAAAGGAACCTTTAACATATCTACGACCGTTGCTCTTGTTGTTGCTGCCTGCGGTGTTCCTGTTGCAAAGCATGGAAACAGGTCTGTCTCAAGCAAGTGCGGAAGTGCAGATATCTTAGAAGCTTTTGGTGTGAAGATAGATCTGACGCCGGAGCAGGTTGCAAAGTGTATAGAAGAGACAAACTTTGGATTTATGTTTGCTCCAAAGTTTCATCCTGCAATGGCTTCTGTTGTAAGACCGAGAAAAGAGCTTGGAATTAGAACGGTTTTTAATCTCCTTGGTCCAATGACAAATCCGGCTGGAGCTAAAAGACAGCTCATGGGAGTCTTTGCAGACTACCTGACTGAAAAACTGAGTGAAGTTCTCTTGAAGCTTGGAACTAAGAAAGCCTTTATCGTTCATGGAAAAGATGGAACAGACGAGATAACCATCTGCGACATGACAAAGATTACAGAAATCTCAAACGGTGATGTAAAGAGCTATGTAATCTCTCCAGAGGATTTTGGAATCAGGCGAGCCTCTTTTGATGAAATAAAGGGTTGCGAAACCTTAGAAGAGAACAGGGAAATTGTCAGAAGAGTTCTGACAGGAGAAGAGAAAGGAGCAAAGAGAAACGTTGTTCTCCTCAATGCTGCCTTTGCACTCCTTGCAGCAGAGAAAGTGAGCTCTGTGGAAGAGGGTATAGAACTTGCCAGTTCAGTTATAGAGGAAGGAAAGCCTTACGAACTCCTCTGTAAAGTTGTTAAAGTAACAAACAGCTTTTAAACTGCATGGAGATAAAAAATAATGAAACTGAAAGTAACTCTTTCGGCTGAAAATCCGATATTTCTTCCACTACATTACAACTACATACTTCAATCTTTTATTTACAGGAATATGGAAGGGATCTATTCCACCTTTTTACACAATTACGGTTTTCCTTACAGGAAACGTCTTTTCAAGCTTCTTACTTTTTCAAAACTCTACGGAAGAAAAAGAGTTATAAAAGGGGCTAAGAGAATTATCTTCTTCCCGCCGGTTCATTTTTATGTATCCTGCATCTTAGAAGAAATACTTTCTTCTCATGCTAAGGTTTTACTTAAGAAAGAAAAGTTAAAACTTGGAAGAAACGAGGTATCTTTAGAAGGTGTTGAGGTAATTACAGAAAAAGTAGAAGGAGACAGGGCTGTTTTAAAAACACTTTCTCCAGTAACCATTCATAGCACGGACGAAAACAAAAAGACCATTTATTACAATCCTGAACAGGAGAAGTTTTATAGATTACTGGAAGAAAACCTGAGGAAAAAGTGCAGGATAGCTGGAATCAGAGAAGGACTTGAAGATATAGAAATCTCTCCGGCTGAGGATGCCTTTTTTAAAAAGGCAGTTGTTCTTTACAAAAACAATTTTGTAATAGAAGGATGGAAGGGAAAATTCTTGATTAAAGCAGATCCGAAGATAATAGAAATTGCTCTAAAAGCGGGGCTTGGAGACAGAAACAGTCAGGGTTTTGGAATGGTAGCAATTGACGGAAGATGATTATTAGTTGATTTCTGGAATCGCAAGTATAGCCAGCTATTTATACCAATACCAAATTAAAATTCCCCCTTCGTAACTTTGTATTACCCATAAGTGTGCCAGAGTATTGTGGTACAATATTTTTAGATTCTCCCCTTCGTAAGGGGAGT